>JADMIO011456575.1_pt1 | contig 16104 bp, 13 predicted proteins | sample 8958161 | NCBI WGS metagenome assembly JADMIO01 (sample SAMN16585339, study PRJNA669376) | soil metagenome | isolation source: Crop rotation soil | place: USA: Cullars Rotation, Alabama | collected 2011
GCTTGCCGCTTTGTTCTTCTCGCCACTGGCGCAAATGATTGGCGAAGGGTACAAGGCTGCTTCGGGGTTGATCCTGTATCCAACAGTCGCGCCCGCTCTGATCGTGGTTGGTGCGTTTATGATGCGCGGTGTCGGTCGCATCGAGTGGAATGATCCTCTGGAATACATCCCCGCATTCATCATCATTGCGTTCATTCCGTTCACCTTCAGCATTACCGATGGAATCGCGTTCGGTTTTATCAGCTACGTAGTGTTGAGCCTGATTTCGGGGCGCTGGCGCAAACTTCACTGGTTGATGGTGATCTTTACGCTTCTGTTCGTTATCCGCTACACGCTGGTGTAGGCATCTCGTCGAAACGATTCACGCAAACTCTTTGACCGGCTTCGATTGGTCCTGCCCCAGCCGTCCGGCTTCGATGTTCGCCAGATAATAATTTTCGCTGCCTGGGGAACAGTTCGCGAGGCGGCGAAGCATCTTGATCTGGCCGACGTGCGTCAGGGCGTCCGCAATTGGTCCCTGGAAAATCTTTTCGGGTGCGCACGCGAGCGAACCCGACTGCAAACGGTTATCGAGTGCGTTCATCGCCATGAAGAACCGATTCACTTCCTGTTCCCAGGAGAGCGCGGTAGCGGTACGCCACTGTGGCTGTCCATCCGCGATCGTGACGGACCACTCGAGGAGGTCACCGATATGAGAAAGGATGTCGACGGCCTTCTTGGGCGGATTGCCGGTCGTGAAATCACCGAAGTCTGCAGGCGCATTGCGTACGGCACGGCCGCCGCGGTATGCGAGCGTGGCGAGGGTGTGGCGAAGAAAATCAACTTTCGGATCGGCCATAACGTTGGATACCTCTCATGTAAACGTCCTTCACGCATTGCGTGTCGCCGTTGTAACAAAGGCGCGACAGGATTTGTTCCGGCCTATTGTATGTGCCGTTTCCTAGCAGCGGATCTGCCTTTCGATAATCGATGACGACAAAGTCGGCGTCTTTCCCCACGGCCAGATTGCCGATGCGATCGTCGAGTTGAAGCACTTGCGCTCCGGCAAGTGTCGCGTGATACAGAGCACCAGCCGGAGTTAGAGAAAGTCCCGGCTGGTTGGCAGAGTTCAACGCCTCACCCATTTGCCGGAACATCGAGAGCGATGGTCCTCCCGCGATATCTGTTCCCAGCGCGATTTTCAGCCCGGCCTGGTGCCACTGCGCATATGGTGCAATGCCGCTGCGCAACGCACGATTGGAATACGGACAAAACGCGACGTTCGTTTGCGTTCGGACGAGCGTCGAGATCTCATCAGGCGAAAGATGAATGCAATGTCCCATGATCGTCCGCGAGCCGAGAATGCCCGCGGAGTCGTAGACATCCGTATAAGAAGTGTTCTGTGGGAACAGCGATCGAATCCACGCTACCTCGGCTTCGTTTTCGCTGAGGTGCGATTGGATGAATGCCTTCATCTGCCCGGCTACGGTTGCGACGCGTCGCATCAGATCCATGGACGACGAGCCGGCGAAACGGGGAGTGAAGATATAGCGGAGCCGGCCGTCATTGGCTCCGTCCCACTTTTGATGCAGCCCGATGCTTGCCGATACAGAGCCGCGCATATCTTCGAGTAATTCTTGCGGCGCATTACGATCCATCATTGTCTTGCCGATAAATGCACGGAGGTCTGCGCGTTGCGCCGACTCGAATGCGATGTCGGTTGCGCGTTCATGCACAGAACAATAGATGACCGCAGCGGTGGTGCCGTTTGCGACGAGAGCATCGACGAAGAGGTCGGATATCCGTTTCGCGTAATCCGGATCGGAAAACCGCATCTCTTCCGGATAGGTGTACTCCTTCAACCATTCGAGCAGGGAATTGCTTCCAATTCCCATGATTGCAAATTGCGGCAGGTGGACATGAGTGTCGACGAAGCCCGGGAGAATCGCAAAACCGCTCAGGTCGTGGAATTCCGCTTCGGGAAATTCCGCTCGTGGATCTTCACTCTGGAGCCGCTCAATCCTGTCATCGGCCACAACCAGGTATCCGGGATCGTAGAAATCCACTCGATCCGCGGAGATCGGGTTCATCACCAACGCTTTGTAGATGCGTCTAATATCGCGAGTAGTCGTCATAGCGAAAACGCGGTCGCGGCACCAGCATGCCGAGCAGGATGATTCCGATCACAAAGCCACCGACATGGGCCCACCATGCGACTCCGCCCGTGTTTGCGGATGTGCTGGCTGCCAGCGACGCCGTGCCGGAGATGAATTGCATGAAAAACCAGACGCCAAGAACGATGACGGCGGGGATCTCAATGAACTGGATAAAAATGAAAATGGGGATGAGCGTCAGCACGCGCGAGCGCGGAAAGGACACAGCGTAGGCTCCCAGTACCCCGGCGATGGCCCCGCTCGCGCCCACACTGGGAATTCTGCTGGTGGCGTTGAATATCGTGTGAACGATTCCGGCTCCGAGTCCACACAGCAGGTAGAATAGGAGAAATCGGAAATGGCCCAGCCGATCCTCAACGTTGTCGCCGAAGATCCACAGGTACCACATGTTGCCGATCAGGTGCAGCCAGCCGCCGTGGATAAACAGCGACGCGAAGAACGGAATGAGTAATGCGACGAACGGTTCGTGCAAGCGCGGCCAGGCAAATACCGCGGCCGGAACGACGCCGAAGGTCGCGACAAATTGGTCGAGCATGCGAGGCGTTAGCGTCACCTCGAAAAGGAAGACCAGAACGTTCGCAATGATGATGAGAACTGTAACGATCGGAGCGGTGCGGGACGGAATGTTGTCTCTAAGAGGAATCATCGCATTTGTGCTGGCCGCTATCGCTCTGTCGGCCAGTCCTGCCGTTGCGCAGGATCCCAACGCGATTTACGCGAAAGCCGTCGAAGCGCTGTACAACCTCGACTTTAGCACCGCCGAACAGACATTCAATAGCCTGACACATCAGGATGAAAGTAATCCCGACTATTGGAACGGCATCGCCTCGACGATGCTGATGAAAATTCTGTACGACCAGCAGAAGTTCAATACGGACAGCTTTACCGGCAATTCCATCGGAACCAAATCGTCGAAAGAGACCGTGGATCCGATGGACGAGCGCAAACTGCGCAACACAGTGGCCGTCGCGATGCAAAAGGCCGAGACGCGGCTGAAGGTAAATCCTAATGATATCCGCGCCCTTTACGCTCGCGGCGTTTCAAGCGCCACCCTTGCCGCTTTTGAAGCCCTCGCCAGACGCGACTATCCTGGCGCGCTTTCCAAGGCAAAGGCGGCACGCAAAGACCACGCGAGAGTTCTGCAACTCGATCCGAACTTTGTCGACGCTCGTCTTGCGATCGGAACCTACGACTATGGTGTCGGAACCCTTTCGAAGGTCTGGAGGTTTTTCCTTGGACTGGGCATTTCCACGAATAAAGAAGATGGGATTCGTAATCTCGAGATGGTCGCGCAGAAGGGAACGCGTGCCTCAACCGACGCAAAACTGTTTCTCATCGTGGTCTATCAACGCGAGAGCCGATTCAACGACGCCCTTCAAGTGATCGACGACCTCCTCGCAAAGTATCCTCGCAATTTTCAACTCGAGTTGAGCAAGGCGACCATCTACCTGAAGATGAAGAACTGGGACAAGGCTGCCGAAGTCTACGCTTCGGTTCTCGCCAAGCTGCAGGCCAAGCGTGACGGCTATGACCGCCTGCGCGAAGAGCTTGTCCACTATGAAGCTGCGAAGAATGACGTCAACCGCTTAAAGCTCGATGAGGCGGTGACGGGTTTCAATAAAGTCGTGGCGAGCAGCAAATCCACGGTCGACGAGAAAGCCGATTCCTACATCTGGCTCGGCCGTATTTTTGATTCTCGCAATGATCGCAAGAAAGCCGTCGAACAATACAACGCCGTCCTCAAACTCAACTGCGACAAGGAATACCTCGACGCCGCGCAGGGGTATCTGAAAAAGCCATTCAAAGGATAGCCGCGGACAGCGCGGTACCTGGGTGTCGCCGTGTCGTTGATGATTCGCGGCTTTAAGGATTAGGGTTTGGGTTTTGCGGTGGGCAGATCGAAAATTGAACTTTACATCCACTTCGAAGCGGTGAAAGTCCGAGTATTCCGCCCGGCAGTTGATCTGACTTGCGCCGCGTTCGTAGTGCTCATTCATCACAGTGGGAACCAGCCCTTTCATCTCGCGATTCAAACCATACGTCACGGTAATCTTCGACCGCACAGCCGGAATCTTCTTTGAGTTTTGGACGTCGAGTTCGGTCTTACGGACTTCGCCGGTTTGCGGGCTGATCCATAGCTTGCCGCTCGAAAAGAGATCGAAGCCATCGGCGGTTTTGATGAGGGTCGGGCCTTGACGTTCCTCGAAGTGAATGCGCCAGACGTCAACGCCATCGATCTTTTCATAGCCCTCGTGGTGGAAAAACAACCGCGGCATGACGTCGCTGTGAAGTACTTGAAGCGCGAAGATCGGCACGCGGCCACCGGTCATCTCAGCCATCTTGTTGGCGTTATGGGGAACGTGATCGGATGTCGGCGGCGGTGTGAAGGCCGGCAAGGACGGGAGCTGCGGCCAGAGTCCGTGTCGCTGCTGGACAATGGTTCCCGACACAGCTAGTATCAGCGCCTAAAGTTTTTTCGCGCACAAAGCTGTGCGCCGGACTACGAAGTCTTCGATCCCAATCACGGGGTCGAGGACTTTTTTGTTTTTAAGGCTCTTTTCTTTAGAGGAACGAACAAATGGCGATCAAGAAAATCGAAAACTCCAGACGACGGTTCATGGCTCATTTTGCAAGCATCGGTCTCGGCGCCACGATGGTGCCCGAAATACTGTGGAGCCAGGTGCAGGATCAGTCCGCTCCAAAAATCACGATGGAGATGGCGAAAGGCGCTTTGTCCCTGACCGGCCTCCCATTCAACGATGACGATGCGAAACGCCTCGTGGATTCCACGAATGGAAATCTGGCCACGCTCGAGAAACTGCATAATGTCCATATTCCCCTCGACGTTTCTCCGCCGTATCACTTCAGCGCGCTGGTTCCCGGCGTCATGCCAAATCGAAATCGGGAACCGTTCGTTCTAAGCAAAGCGCCAACCCTTAAGAAACCGACGAACATGGAGGACATCGCCTTTCTGCCTTTGCGTCATTTGGCGGAATTGGTGCGGACAAAGCAGGTGTCCTCGGTCGAACTGACGAAGATGTACCTGGAGCGGTTGCATCGCTATCAGCCCAAACTGAATTTCGTCGTGACCTTCCTGGACGAACTCGGAATGGAGCAAGCGAAGAAGGCGGACGCCGAAATTGCCGCCGGAAAATACAAAGGGCCGCTGCACGGTATTCCGTGGGGTGCGAAGGACATCATTTCCGCAAAGGGATATCCGACAACGTTTGGGGACGGCGCCTTTCAAGGATCGTGTCTTCGACTATGACGCAAGCGTCGTCGAGATGTTGCGCGACGCGGGCGCCGTGCTTGTGGCGAAGGTCGCGACGGGTGAATTAGCGGGAGGCGATAACTGGTTCGGCGGACAAACGAAGAATCCATGGGATCCGACAAAGGGATCGAGCGGCTCTTCGGCCGGTCCGGCGTCCGCGACGGCGGCAGGGTGTATCGCATTCGGTATCGGATCGGAGACGAGCGGCTCCATTCTGAGTCCTTCATCGGTTTGCGGTCTGCCTGGATTGCGTCCCACCTTCGGACGCGTCAGCCGTTACGGCATCATGGCCTTATCGTGGACACAGGATCGGATCGGCCCCCTTGTCCGCTATGCCGAGGACGCCGCAATCGTCATGCAGGCGATCGCAAAACCGGACGGGCGGGACATGAGCGTCTCCGACATTCCCTTTAACTGGAACGCGAACCTCGATATCAAAAAGTTGCGCGTCGGTTACATCAAAGAGTCGTACGACAACATCACGGATCCTGAGAGCAAGGCTCGTAATCAGAAAGTGCTCGATATTCTGGCAACGCTGGGCGTCTCCAAGCTCATTCCGATTACCGTGCCAGACAACCCGATGATCAGCGTGGGCGGCCCGGAGAGAACGGGGTACTTCGACGAACTGATGCGCACCGGCAAAATGACGGGCTCACGCGGCAACAACGGCAGCGGAGCTGGCGCAAGAATGACCAGCGCTGTCGATTACCTGCAATCGCAACGCACTCGCATGATGATGATGATGGCGCTCGCGAAAGCAACCGAAGGCGTGGACGTCTACCTCGTTGCCGGTAATGCGGGGAACGGTGGCGCCGGGGGTGGAGGCGGAGCGAGAGGCGCTGCTCCGGAAGCAACAGCTGCAGCTGGAGCGCCTCCGATAGTCGGCCGCGGCGGTGGCCCCGGCGCCCCCCAGACGGGCGCCGCTGCCCATTCGAATATGGCCAACCTGGCGTGCTACCCCGCGATGAACGTACCTAACGGCTTCAGTGCCGCGGGTACCCCGACCAATTGCACCGTATTCGGCAGACCGTTCAATGAAGCCGAAATCATCGCGCTGGTGAAAGCCTATCAGGATGTTGCTGGTCACCACTTGATGAAGCCCACAAAAATGGAGAGTTAATCTTTAGTCTGCTGGGAGTCGGCGTGTGAAATTCCCACACGGTCGACTCCTTGTTCTTAAGACAAGGTGCTACGTGCGTGGCGCAGGGCGGCCGCGAGCTGATATGCGGTTTTCAGGGGACCGCAATCATTTCTGCGCCCATGTGTAGTGTGTTCTTAATCTAACGGGTACGCCTTTTAATGTCTTGCAATTGCGCGCAACCTGGAACGTTTGTCCTGGCAGGCGACCCGCGCCGCCGTTCGTCGTGCATCCGATTCCCGCTGGACGTGGCACAAAGCGCGGTTGAAAAATGTGGCACTCGCGGTTTCTATTACCATTAATAAATGGCGTGGTTGGACCTGATCCAATGGCCGGCGATGGCAGTGACCGTGGTCGCGGCGTACCTTGTGGCATCGCAGCGCAAATTCAAGCGGAACTGGGGCTTCTGGCTCTTTCTGCTGAGTAATCTGCTCTGGGTGGCATGGGGAATTCACGACGGTGCCTGGGCGCTGATTCTGCTGCAGCTTTCCCTCGCCGCGATGAATATCCGTGGTGTGAAGAAGAATGTCTGAACACGTGCAGGTGCGCGGCGCGGGACAACCTGAAGAATGTGAACGTCGACATTCCGCGGGACGCCTTGGTTGTTCACCGGCGTCTCCGGATCGGGGAAATCTTCATTAGCCTTCGGGACGCTTTACGCCGAGGTCCAGCGGCGCTATCTGGAATCCGTCATTTGTTTCATACGGTTTCAATCGGGACACAAAGTCCATCCGGTCGTTCAGTTATGGCCATCCTCCACAGCTCAAAAGTGTTACCTATGTCTCCGGAATCCTTGTTACCTATCCCTACGGACTGCTACCTGCGAAATCCTGTTGTTAAATCCGAAACGCGATTCGGGATTAGCAATGCCGAATTTCTTCCCCGAGTTTCGTTTGCTAAGTCCGAAACTCGTTTTTTAATTCCGAAATCCGTTTTCGGACAACGAGTTGGCTTTGCTAATCGGAATGCGTGCTTGCTAAGCCCGAGTTTCGCTTTCTAAGTCCGAAAGTCGTTTTCTAATTAAGAAAACCGTTTGCTAACTACGAAATCCGTTTTCGGAGTGGAAAAGGGCACATTCGGATCCCGAAAACCGTTTGCTAACTCCGAAAGTCGTTTGCTAACCCCGAAGATCATTTGCTAACCCCGAGTTTCGTTTTCTGGTCCGCAAACGGTTTTGCTAAGTCCGAAATGCGATTGCGAATCCCGAGTTGCGTTTTCCGAAAAGGACGGTAAGGTTCCTGCCACAAAAACCGGAAATGACGGAGATCGAACGACAAACGAAGTTCGAGGCGGATGCGCTTCAGGATGGCATCCTTCGCTTCTGCCGCTAGCGCGAGTACGCTAACGCGGCGGATTCCAGGCCAGTTCGGAATCTTCTTGCAGAGGCGTCGAGTTCGCGCGCCAGTTATCAGCGCGAGTTGCCTGTGTAATTTGTTCTTCATGAATCATTCATTGCAAGACCCGGTCAGTACGAGCCAATCTCGCGCGATGGACGGAGAGGAATAAGGACGCGCCTAGCTGCGTCCGTGGATACTCCATTTAAGCGGGTCCACGCACACCAAACGTTTGAGGCTTATGCGAATGTTACATATATTATCATTCATATTATGAAAACTATTGCGATCACTATGGATGAGCGGCTTCTGGAACGCTTGGACCAGGTTGCAGCAAATATCGGAGCAAAAGACGCAAATCGTTCGAACTTGATCCGCACAGCCGTCTCCGAATATCTCTTACGCCTCGAACGGCAGACGGAAGAAGAGCGCGAGCAGGCCATATTCAAAAAGCATCGAGCGAAGATTGCACGACAAGCGGCTGCTCTCGTTCGAGAACAGGCGAAGCATTGAGGCGCGGCGAGATCTATCGCACGTCTGAAAAAGTTGCCGAACGGGGACATAAACCCGGTTTCTATGTTGTCGTGTCCCGCAACTTCCTTGCGGGGAATGACGATGTCGAGACGGTGGTCTGCGCTCCAGTCTACGGCGAAACGCTCGGCCTTCGCAGCGAAGTGATCATCGGTCCGGAAGATGGCGTTCCCAAAGAGAGCAGTATCCGATGCGACTTCCTCACTTTAATGTTCAAGAAGAAGCTGACGACATTTGTCGCGACGCTCGCTCCCGGCAAACAGCAGGATTTAAGCCGTGCACTCGCTTACGCACTGGAGATCCATATCCCTTCCTGAGCTGACGCACCCGTAAGGCGGTTAAAAGGCGCCCGTTTTCGCTAACCGCAGTGCGTCTTCGAGTGACGGGATGCCGCAACGGGCACCGATTTTCGTGCACTTCAATGCTGCTGCTGCGTTGGCGAAGCGGGCGGTGTCTTCGAGGTTCCAATTTTTCAGCAGACCGTAAATAAACGCGCCGTGAAAGACGTCGCCCGCGCCCGTAGTGTCGAGAACGTCCACCATGAATCCTGGAGAGTGAAACATCCGGCCGTTCTCGAGCATCACAGCACCGTGTTCTCCGCACGTGACGCCCACCACACGTGAGCCGTAGCGATCGGCTAAAGCAACAACAGCTTCTTCGGCTGGTCGTTGTGCGAAGTCTTCGGAGGCAATCAGGTAATCCACATTTCGCAGCAGCTCGGGAGTGGACTCGTCATACATCTCGTCGATGTCGATCACGACCGGAATTCCAGCCTGTTTTGCCCAATGCGCCGCTTTCAGAGCTGCCTCGGTGTCGCAGCCGTCGAGGTGAAGCAGTTTGCCGGAGACGATCATTTCGCGAGTAATGTGGGAAGCCAGGCAGTTCAGCTTCGGATCGTGGTGCCAGAGGATTGTCCGTTCGCCGACACCTTCTTCCAGAAGAATGATGGCAAATTGTGTTTTCGCGCCTTCGACGACGACAACATCGTCCGTGTTCAAACCAGAATCGCGGAGGCTTTGCAGTTGCGACTTGCCGACATCGTCACTGCCGACGGAGCCGATATATCGAGTCGACAGACCGAACCGCGTACAAGCAGCCATCGCCGTTGCGACCTGACCTCCCGGTTCGACGCGGACCTCACGAATCGGCGACTTCGTGTGCGGTTTCGGAAAACGGTCGACGACGCAGATTGTGTCCATCGCGTTCAAACCGAGCCCCACAACATCGACAGCCTTCACAGTGCGGTTGATCTTTTCGCTCACCCGACCGATTATGCCAGTAATGGCCGTTCACGAAAGCGACGCGATCATTTTGAAGACTTACCCACTTGGCGAAGCCGATCGCATCGTCGCGTTCTTCACCCGCGATCGCGGCAAGATGCGCGGTGTCGCGAACGGAGCGCGCAAGATGAAGAATCGGTTTGGCGCCTCACTCGAGCCGCTGGCGCACTCGCGTATTCAGTTTTTTGAGAAAGAGAATCGCGACCTCGTGCGAATACAGACGACGGAACTGCTCGACTCTCCAATGAAACTGTTCGAGGACTACGAGCGCGCGGTCTGCGCCGGTCACATCATCGAACTGGTCGATCGTTTTCTTCCGGAGCATGAACCGCAGGATCCCGTCTTCCGGTTAGTCCGAATGACAGTGAATGCACTGCTGCAGGGCTGTCCGATCGATTTTGCCTCCTGCTATTTCGAGGTGTGGATGCTTCGACTGGCCGGCGTGTTTCCGGACCTCTTCATGTGTTCCGAATGCTCCACGCCTCTGGATACTACTCGCGAACGCTTTCTTGCATCGGGTCTGCAGAAGGTGATTTGTAGCACCTGTAGTCGTGGTCCGAATGTCAGCGTGCATCCCGAAGTCTCCGCGCTGCTTTACTGGATTCTCCGAAACAAGTTGGAATCTCCACCCACCCAGTTCGACTTCGGAATGAAGAATCTTCGCGAGTTAAATACCTACTGGATCCGCCATTATTCCGAACGATAAGGGGAATTTAGAAAGCGGACGATTCCTGCAATGCCAACCCGAAATCCCAAAATCCGAAATTGGACGATCCGGCGTCCCCGCGACTCGTGCAATTCGAATTCTTGGGATTTCGGGTTGGCATTGCAGGATTTGTGCAATTTCTAAATTCCCCTCTTGGTCACCAAATTCATAGGGAATGGTTGGCACCCAGCAAACACCGGTGGCTACCACCGGCGTGGTATATTCAAAGGCTTCTATATGGATAAGATTGTCTCCCTTTGCAAGCGGCGCGGATTCCTGTTTCAGGGCAGCGAACTCTATGGAGGTTTGCAGGGAACCTGGGATTACGGTCCGATGGGCGTCGAGTTGAAGAACAACGTCAAGCGTGCGTGGTGGCGCGCCAACGTGTACGAGCGCGACGATATGGAAGGCCTCGACGCCGCGATTCTGATGAATCCTTACGTCCTGCGCTATTCCGGCCACGAACAGACGTTTTCCGATCCGCTGGTCGACTGCCGCAAATGCAAAAAACGTTTTCGCGCGGATCAGGTGGAACCTGGCGAGAAATGCCCTGAAGGCGGTACGCACGACTTCACCGAGCCGCGTCCGTTCAACCTGATGTTCAAGACGACCGTCGGCCCGATCGAAGACGACGACAATATCGCCTATCTGCGTCCGGAAACCGCGCAGGGCATCTTCGTCAATTTCAAGAACGTCCTCGATTCCACCAACCGCAAGCTGCCTTTCGGGATTGCGCAAATCGGCAAGGCCTATCGCAATGAGATCACGCCAAAGAACTTCATTTTCAGGGTGCGTGAATTCGAGCAGATGGAAATCGAGTTCTTCGTCATGCCGGGACAGGACGAAGACTGGCACAAGCGTTGGATCGCGGATCGTGTGGCCTGGTATCACAAATACGGAATCAAGCCGGAGAACCTGAAACAATACGATCAAAAGCCGGAAGAACTCGCTCATTATGCGAAGGCGACAACGGACCTGCTCTATCGCTTCTTTCCGGAACGTGAAGACGCGAAGCAATTTGACGAAGTCGAAGGCATCGCGAACCGCACGGATTACGATCTGAAGTGCCACACCAAAGGCGGCAAGACCGTATTCAAGGACGGCTCGTTCATTGACAACGAGCATGCCGTGCTCAAGCAGACCTACTTTGATCAGCCTTCCAATCAGCACCTGTTTCCATATGTGATCGAACCGTCCGGCGGCGTGGATCGCATCACGCTTGCGTTTTTGATGGATGCGTTTGAAGAGCAAAAGCTGGAAGGCGGCAAAGAGCGAACCGTTCTACATCTCCATCCCGATTTGGCACCGGTAAAGGTTGCTGTAATTCCGCTCGCGCGAAACAAGCCGGACATGGTGGAGATGGCGAAGCGGATTAAACGCGATCTGCAGGCGACAGGACGCCTGCGATCGTTATTCGACGACAGCGGAAATATTGGAAAGTGTTATGCGCGTCAGGACGAGATCGGCACTCCGTTCTGCGTGACGGTGGATCACCAATCGCTCGAAGACCAGCAGGTCACGGTTCGACACCGGGACAGCATGCTGCAGGATCGCATCTCGGTCGATGCGCTCGAGCGTTATCTGAACGAAAGATTGCAATAGGAGAAACGATGCAGAAATACGTCTACTTTTTCGGCGGCGGCAAGGCGGAAGGCAAAGGCGACATGAAAGACACCCTCGGCGGCAAGGGTGCAGGACTGGCAGAAATGACCAACGCGGGATTGCCTGTCCCGCCGGGCTTCACCATCAGCACGGATGTCTGCCGCATTTTCTACGACAACAAAGGCAAAGTCGGCGACGACATCCAGAAGCAGATCAACGACGCGCTTGCTCAACTAGAGAAGCTGACCGAACAGCAACTCGGTTCCACCGAAAAGCCACTGCTCGTTTCCGTCCGTTCCGGCGCCAAGTTTTCCATGCCTGGAATGATGGACACGATTCTCAACCTGGGGCTGAACGACACGACCGTAGACGCCATGGCCAAACGTACCAATAACGATCGTTTTGCCTGGGATGCGTATCGCCGGTTCATTCAGATGTTCGGAAACGTCGTGCTCGAGATCAAGAAGGACGCGTTCGACGAAATCTTCGACCACATCAAACACAAGGCCGGCGCAAAGCTGGACACGGACATTCCGACGTCGGGCCTGCAGCAGACCGTCGCCGAATACAAGACGATGGTGAGGGAAAAGACTGGCGCGGATTTCCCGCAGGACACGCGGCGACAGCTGCAGATGGCGATCAACGCCGTCTTTGGATCCTGGAATAATCCGCGCGCGATCCACTATCGCCGCATGAACAAGATTTCCGAAGCACTCGGAACCGCGGTCAACGTCCAGGCGATGGTGTTCGGGAACATGGGTGAGACGTCCGGAACGGGCGTCGGATTCACCCGCAATCCTTCGACCGGAGAGAAAGAGTTTTACGGCGAGTTCCTCATGAACGCGCAAGGAGAAGACGTCGTTGCCGGTATTCGCACTCCTGTGCCGATCAACGAACTGAACAAAGTCATGCCGCAGTGCTACTCGCAATTGCGCGAGATCACGGATCGTCTCGAGAAGCATTACCGCGACATGCAGGACTTCGAGTTCACCATCCAGGAAGGCAAGCTGTACATGTTGCAGACGCGCAACGGAAAGCGTACCGGCAAGGCCGCAGTGAAAGTCGCTGCGGACATGGTGAAGGAGAAGCTGCTGAACGCCGAGGAAGCGATCATGCGCGTCGAGCCGAATCAGCTCGACCAGTTGCTGCATCCGATCCTGGATCCGAAAGCGAACGCGAAGCCGCTCGCTCAAGGTTTGCCGGCATCGCCGGGCGCCGTGAGCGGACGCATTGTTTTCACGGCGGATGAAGCCGTTGAGCTCGCGAAGAATGGAAAGGTTGTCCTCGTCCGTAAAGAGACGGCGCCCGATGACATTCACGGTATGGACGTCGCGGTGGGCATTCTCACCTCGCGCGGTGGCATGACAAGCCATGCGGCTGTGGTGGCGCGCGGCATGGGCAAGTGCTGCGTCGTCGGCGCAGAAATGATTTCCATCGATGAACGCAACAAGACGCTTACGGTTGCCGGCAAAGTCTTGAGAGAAGGCGATTGGCTCACGCTCGAGGGCGGCACCGGAAAGATCTTCGAGGGACAGGTTGCCACGATGGAACCGGATCCCAACAGCGGCGATTTCGCCGATTTCATGGCGATGGCCGACGGCATTCGCCGCTTACGCGTGCGCGCCAACGCGGATATTCCACGCGACGCCCAGGTTGCGCGCAAGTTTGGTGCAGAAGGCATCGGACTGTGCCGCACGGAGCATATGTTCTTCGCGGAAGACCGTTTGCCGCACGTTCAAAAAATGATTCTTTCGAATACCGAACCTGCGCGGCGTGAAGAGCTCTCGAAGCTGCTGCCGTTCCAGCGCTCGGACTTTGAGGGTCTTTTCCGCGCCATGGACGGGCTGCCGGTGACCATCCGCCTTCTGGATCCGCCGTTGCACGAGTTCCTGCCCAAGCGCGAAGAGTTGATGGTCGAAGTCGCAGTGCTGAAAGCGAAGGGCGGCTCGAAACAGGAGATCGACGAAAAAGAAAAGCTGCTCGACCGCGTCGAACAGCTGCATGAGTTCAATCCGATGCTCGGTCATCGCGGCTGCCGTCTCGGCATCGTCTTTCCAGAGATTTCCGAGATGCAGTGCCGCGCCATCTTCGAAGCGGCGTGCACCGTTCAGAAAGATGGCATCAAGGTAAAGCCGGAGATCATGATTCCGTTGGTCGGAACGCCGAAGGAGCTGGAAGAACAGAAGTCGATTGTCGATCGCGTCGCAGGCGAGGTTTTCGCCACTACCGGAGTGACTGTCGAATACTCGACGGGCACGATGATCGAGTTGCCGCGCGCCGCGGTCGTTGCGGACAAAATCGCGGAGGTCGGCGAATTCTTCTCATTCGGCACCAACGATCTAACGCAAACCGCTTTCGGTTTCTCGCGTGATGACGCCGGCAAGTTCATTACGGAGTACATCTCGCGCGGCATCCTGAAAGTGGATCCCTTCCAGGTACTCGATCAGGAAGGTGTTGGCGAGCTGATGAAGATGGCTTGTGAGAAGGGACGTCGTGCGCGTCCGAATATCAAGCTGGGCATTTGCGGTGAGCATGGTGGTGAGCCGTCATCGGTGGAGTTCTGCCATCGCATTGGACTCGATTACGTCAGCTGCTCGCCCTATCGCGTGCCGATCGCCCGTCTGGCCGCAGCTCAGGCGGTCGTCGCGGATAAGTCTTCCGGGGAACGCGGTCGAACGGTCTAAAACCGGTGGTAACTACCGTTCTTTGGTAGTTACCACCCCGGCCCTCTGTAACTTCTGGGGTGGTAACCACCAAAAAATCGGTGGTTACCACCGTCCTCGATACGAAACTTCATGAATCTTCTGCTTGGTTACCTGAAAAAGTATTGGCCCTTGGTATTGCTGACGTTGGTTCTCGCAACGATTAATCAGGTCTTTTCGTTGCTGGATCCCTACATCCTCCGATTTGTCATCGATCGGTACGCGACAAAATACGACCAATACACTCAGGCGCAATTTTTCCGCGGTGTCGGCACGCTGCTGTTAGCTGCAGTGGGCGTGGCTTTCGTCTCGCGTGTGGCGAAGAATTTTCAGGACTACTTCCTTAATGTCATCACGCAACGGCTAGGTGCAGAGGTCTATTCGGACGGCATCAAGCATTCGCTCGAACTGCCTTACTCCGTTTTTGAAGATCAGCGCAGCGGTGAGACGCTAGGCAAGCTGCAAAAAGTCCGCCAGGATGTTGAAAAGCTTCTCAACGCGATGATCAACATCCTGTTCATTTCGATTGTCGGCGTGGTGTTCGTGATGGTCTACGCCTTCAGTGTCCACTGGATCATCGCGCCGGTTTACTTCCTGACCATTCCCGTTTTGGGCGCGCTCAGCTTTTTCCTCAGTAAGAAGATCAAGCGGATTCAGAAAGTCATCGTTGCCGAGACCACGGCGCTTGCCGGCGCAACGACGGAGTCGCTGCGGAACATCGAACTGGTTAAGAGTCTCGGTCTCGCGACACAGGAGATCGAGCGTTTGAATTCGACCACGGACAAGATTCTTCAATTGGAATTAAAGAAGGTGAAGTATCTGCGCAGCCTGAGTTTCATCCAGGGGACATCGGTGAACGCGTTGCGCACAGGGATCATGCTGCTGATGATGTATCTCATCTTCACGCGAGCGATATCCGTCGGTCAGTTTTTCACGTTGTTCATCTACTCGTTTTTCATTTTCGGGCCGTTGCAGGAACTTGGAAACGTCATCAATGTGTATCGTGAAGCGGAAGTGTCGCTGAACAATTTTCAGGACATTTTGAATACACCGCGTGAGCCACGGCCTATTCAGCCAATGTCGCTCGGAAGAGTGAATCGGATTGAATTCGATCACGTCGGGTTTCAGCATCAATCGGCGTCGACTCGCGCGCTCGATGAAATCTCTTTCAGAGTCGGTGTCGGTGAGACCGTTGCTTTTGTGGGGCCTTCCGGTTCGGGTAAAACCACCTTGGTCAAACTGCTGGTTGGACTTTATCGGCCCGAAGAAGGTGATGTCCGTTATGACGGCAAGTCGATCAACGAGGTTAATCTGGACGACCTTCGCGAGCAGATCGGACTGGTCACCCAAGACACGCAATTGTTCTCGGGCACCATTCGCGAGAATC
>JADMIO011560765.1_pt1 | contig 16104 bp, 15 predicted proteins | sample 8958161 | NCBI WGS metagenome assembly JADMIO01 (sample SAMN16585339, study PRJNA669376) | soil metagenome | isolation source: Crop rotation soil | place: USA: Cullars Rotation, Alabama | collected 2011
CGCGACAACTTGTCCACGTGGAATTCTAAGCTTAGGATCCCAATGTGCTGGAAAGAGCACGCCCACCATCGCGACGGGCACGAGCGCCCGGAACGTCGCGTCGGGGCTCTGGTCTCGCAGCGCGGGGCTCGAGTCCGGCGCCGCACGGAACCGCCGCATCACACGCAGCGCCAGCGAGACGATGGCGGCCACGACGAGCGCCAGGCCCACGACGCCAAGCGGGCCGTGCGTCGGCCCGCGGTGCCACGTGAGGTAGTTGTCCACGCCGCCCACGGTCGTGACGAAGTCGATGTCCGGTGCGTTCGAGGCGAGCAGGAGCGCGGCGGCGGAGCCGCGGCCCGCGCGGCCGAGCGGCGTCCGCGCCAGCGTCAGCGCGAACAACGAATGCGTCGCGTTGTCCATTTCTTGCTTAATATAACTGCATGCGAAAGACGCTCCTCGTCGCGTCGGCTGTCGCGGTGCTCGTCGCGTCTCCCTCGCCGGCCTCCGCGTGGGGATTCGCCGCGCATCGCTACATCATGGGTCGCGCCATCGATCTGCTGCCGCCGGCGCTGAAGCCGTTCTTCGATCGGAATCGAACCGAGATCGTCGTGCGCGTCATCGATCCCGACTTGTGGCGCCTCGCGGGATGGGACGAGAACCAGAACCACTTCCTCGACTTTGGCGGCCCCGAATACGGGCCGTACCCGTTCACGGCGCTGCCGCGCGAGTACGGCGCCGCCGTCGAGAAATTCGGCGCAGCGACCCTGAACCGCAACGGGCTCCTGCCCTGGCGCGGGCAGGAAATGTTCGGCAGCCTTCGCCGGGCTTTCGAGGGATTCAAAACGAGCTCGCCGTATGCCATCTACGACACGATTCTGTTTTCAGCGGTGGCCTCGCATTACATCCAGGACGCGCATGTGCCCCTGCACGCCAGCAGCAACTACGACGGCCAGCTGACCGGGCAATGGGGCATCCACAGCCGGTTCGAGGACGCGCTCTTTCAGCGCTATCAGTCGAAGCTGACGGTGACGCCCGGGCCCCTGTCGCCGATCGCGAATGCGCGTGATGCGATCTTCGACGCGCTGCTGACCGGCTTTCAGCTCGTCGATCCGCTGCTCAAGGCCGACAAGGAAGCGGTGGCGGGCAAGACGACGTACGACGACGACTATTTCGACAAGCTGTTCACCCGCGTCGGACCGATGATGGAGAAGCGGCTGGCCGAGTCGATCACGGCCACGGCGTCGATGATTGTCGGAGCCTGGCAGGCCGCGGGCAGCCCGGCGCTCAGGACGGACATGCCTGAAGCGGTTCAGAAGGTCAGGCGATCAGAGTAGGCGGTCCCCGTCAGATGAGTGGTCGGTCCGCGTGAAGCGCCGATCGAAATAGTGCTCCAGCGGCGGCAGCAGCACGAGCACCGCGACCGTGAGGCCGGCGGCGATGGACGCTACGGCGAACAACCCCGCTCCAGCCGCGACGCCGATCGCGGCGTTCACCCAGATCGTCGCCGCCGTTGTCAGGCCGTGAATGTTGGCGCGGCCGCGAAGAATCGCGCCCGCCCCCAGGAATCCAATCCCCGTCACGATTTGAGCGGCGATCCGATCCGGCGTGGCGCCGGCGCGGCCGATCTCAATCGAAATAATCGCGAACAGCGCGGACCCGACGGCGATCAGGATGTTCGTGCGCAGCCCAGCCGGCTTGCGCCGGTATTCGCGCTCGAGCCCGAGCAGCGCGCCGAGCGCGGCCGCGAGCAGCAACCGCAGCAGTACGTCGATGGCTGGCATGTTGATTGCGGATGAGTCCGCCGAGGAGACCATTATGCTGTGGCCGCTCATCGCGCTGCTGGTGATCTTGTGGATGCTCGGTTTGGCTTTCAAAGTGGCGGCCGGGGTGATTCACATCCTGCTCGTCATCGCGCTCGTGCTCTTCCTCGTCAACCTCGTCAGCGGGCGCCGTACGAGCGTATGAGGTAAGATCGCCCGACCCCATTTGAAGCTGCGCGACCTCGCTGATCGGCTGCAGTGCCGCCTCGAAGCCAGCGCGGACGACGTGGACATTGTCCGTGTCGCCGGCATCGAGCAGGCGCAGCCGGGCGATCTCACATTCGTCGCGAATCCCCGCTACCGGGAATTTATCGGCGCCACGCGCGCGTCCGCGGTGATCCTGAGCCACGACGACCAGAGCGTCGCGCCCTGCGCCGTGCTCCGCAGCGGCAACCCGCAGCTCAGCTTCGCGCATGCGCTTCGGCTGTTCCTGCAGCCCGCGGCCCCCGACAAAGGCGTCGATCGGCTCAGCGCGATCGCGCCTGACGCGCAGCTCGGCGCCGACGTGTCGATCGGACCGTTCGTCGCGATCGGAGCCGGCGCCGTGATTGGCGCGCGCACGATCATCTATCCCAACGTCGTGATCGGACCGGGCGCGCGGCTCGGCGACGACTGCATCGTGCACGCGCACGTCTCGATTCGGGAACGCGTGACGATCGGCCATCGCGTGATCCTGCAGAACGGCGCCGTGATCGGCAGCGACGGTTTCGGCTTCGTCAAACAGGCCGACGGCTCGCACTTCAAAGTGCCGCAGCACGCCGACGTCGTGATCGAAGACGATGTGGAGATTGGCGCGAACAGCGCGATCGATCGGCCGCCGGTCGGCGAGACGCGGATTCGCGCCGGCGCGAAGATCGACAATCTCGTGCAGATTGCGCACGGCGTGTCGGTGGGGCGCCATGCGCTGCTCGCGGCGCAGGTCGGCATCGCCGGCAGCAGCACCATCGAGGACGATGTCGTGCTGGCGGGGCAGGTGGGCGTCTCGGGTCACCTGCGCATCGGCAAGGGCGTCGTCGCGACCGCGCAGACCGGTATTCCCAATTCGGTTGACGCCGGCGAATTCATCTCCGGCTATCCCGCCATTCCGAACCGCGCGTGGCTGAAGTCGTCGGCGGTCTTCCGCCAGCTCCCGGCGCTGAAGAAGCGGATCGCGGAGCTCGAAGCGCGGATCGCGGAGCTCGAGGAGAAAAAGGGGTGAGAACGGCGCTGGCAGTGTGTTTCACGTTGTTGGTCGTGTGTCCCGCGCGCGCGCAATCGCCGGCTCCCGCGCCGGCCGCCCCGGACTTTTTCACCCGCTACGATTTCCACCTCAACGCGAAGTCGCTGTCGGGCGACGACCCCCGCTTCGCCTGGGACGCGCAGTTCGGCGGCGATCTCGATCTGGTCGATTATGTGAAGGGCCGCGCCTCGGTGCTGGTCGATTACGAGACGGTCCTAGGCAGCCGGCTGCGACCGTTCGATCCAGAGCAGGCGTACTACGTGCTCGAGACCTCGGCGTCGTACCGGCAGCGTGTCGCGGAACTGGCGTTCGTCTTTCATCACGTCTCGCGACACCTGAGCGATCGGCCCAAGGACTTTTCCATCGCGTGGAATGTGGTGGGCGTGCGCGCGCTCCGGCGATTGGAGCTCGGCGGCGTGACCGTCGACGCGCGCGTCGATGCCGGACGCGTCATCCAGCACTCCTACATGGACTACACGTGGACCGGCGATGCGGACCTCGTGATCCGGCGCACCGTGAACCCGCGGCTGGGCGTCTTCCTGCACGGGTACGGCGAAATGTTCGGCGTGGACGGGACCCTCGAAAACCGTCACACGCAAAAGGGCGGTGTGGTCGAGGCCGGCGTGCGCATCAACGGCAGGGCCGGCGCGATCGAGTTGTTCGCCGGAATCGAGCGGCGCGTCGATGCCGATCCGATCGAGCGCCTCTCCAAGCGCTGGGGCATCTGGGGCTTCCGACTTCTCAGCAAATAGCCCCGTGCCTTGGACCATAATGGGATCGATGGCACTTCGTACCCGTTGGATCGCGGCGTGCGCGATGGTCGTGGCCGGACTGCTGGGGGTGGCGTACGCGGGCGTGTCCGCGTCGATCCGTCCGCCGAAGCTCGAATATCAGGTCACGACGCTCGCGAACGGCCTCACGCTCGTCACGCAGGAAGATCACTCCACGCCGATCGTCCACGCGCAGCTCTGGTACCACGTCGGATCGAAGAACGAGAGGGCGGGACGCACGGGGTTCGCCCATCTGTTCGAGCATCTGATGTTCAAGGGCTCGAAGAACATCGAGCCCGAAGGGCACACGTCGATGATCGCCGCCGTCGGCGGCCAGAGCAACGCGTACACGACCGACGACGTCACGGTGTTCTGGCAGACGGTGCCGGCGCAATATCTGCCGCTCGTCCTCTGGCTCGAAGCCGATCGCATGGCCACGCTCCGGATCGACAGCCAGACGTTTACGAGCGAGCGCGAGGTCGTGAAGGAAGAGCGGCGGATGCGGGTGGACAACCAGCCGTACGGCCGCCTCTCGGAAATCATCTTCGACCAGGCGTTCACCGTGCACCCCTACAAGCACCCGACCATCGGGAGCATGGAAGATCTCCAGGCGGCCTCGATCGACGACGTCCGCGATTTCTACAACACGTATTACGTGCCGGAGAACGCCACGCTGGCGCTCGTCGGCGATTTCGACACGGCGCAGGCGGTGCAGCTCGCGACGCAGTATCTCGGACGCGTGCCGAAAGCGACGCGTCCCGTCCCGCGCGACATCCCGAAGGAGCCGCCGCCGGCCCGCGAGAAGCGCGTCACGCTGCAGGAGCCGTGGCCGCTGCCGGCGGTCGTCGTGGCGTACCACATCACCTACGACGGCCATCCTGATTCGTATCCGCTGCACATCGCGTCGAAGATCCTCTCCGACGGCCAGAGCTCGCGCATCTACAAGAAGCTGGTCTACGACAAAGGGATCGCCCTCGCCGCGTCGGGCGAAGGCAACATCATCGAGGATCCGAATCTCTTCTACGCCGTCGCGTTCGTGAATCCCGAGCACAAGCCTGAGGAAGCGATCGACGCGCTGATCGCGGAATTCGATCGCCTGAAGGCCGAGCCGGTGAGCGCGCGCGAGCTGGAGCGCGCCAAGAACCAGTTCTATCGCGACTACATCCTGGGGCGCGAGTCGAACCAGCAGAAGGCGCAGCAGCTCGCGCACGCGATCGTGATCCACCACGACATCACCACGGCCGACGGCGAGATCGACATCTTTCAGAACCTGACGGCGGCCGACATCCAGCGCGCGGCGCGGACGTATTTCACGCCGGAGAACCGGCTCGTGCTCACGCTGATGCCGTCGCGGGGTGGACGATGAGTCGCGCGATTCCGAGGTCAATGGGCCACGAAGTCACGAAGACACGAAGGCGGCTGGTCGCCCTTCGGCGCCGGCCTGCGACGCAGGGCGCCGCTGCGCGGCGCCGCCGAAGGGCGATCAGCCGCTCAGCGTCGCTTCGCAAACTGATCTTCGTGCCTTCGTGCCTCTGTGGCTTGTTGATTCTGGCGTCGCTGACGACGCTCGCCGCGCAGACGCCGCCGCAGGCGCGTCCGTGGCCGTCCGAGCGGCCGCCGCGGCCGCTGGCGGCGCGTGACGTCAAGTTCCCGCCCTACCAGATCCAGACGCTGCCCAACGGCCTGCAGGTCGTGGCGGTGCTGCATCACGAGCAGCCGGCCGTCAGCATGCGGCTGCTGATCCGCGCGGGCAGCGCCTCGGACCCGAAAGGGAAGCTGGGCCTCGCCCACGAAGTCGCGTCGCTGCTCGATCAGGGCACCGAGACACGATCGGCCAGCGAGCTGAACGACGAGATCGATTTCATCGGCGGCGCGATGGGCGCGGGCGCCGCGACCGATGTCACCTACCTGAACATGGTGGTGATGAAGGACAGCTTCGAGCGCGGCGTGAAGATGCTGTCCGACATGGCCCGCCGTCCGGCGTTCGCCCCGGCCGAGATCGAGCGGCAGCGCCAGCAGACGCTCTCCGGGCTGCGCGTCAGCCTCGAGGATCCGGATTACGTCGCCGACGCGGTCTTCGACCGGCTCGTCTACGGCTTCCATCCGTACGGTATGCCGCAGACGGGGACGCCGGAATCGCTGGTCGGCATCACGCGCAACGATCTCGTGGCGTTCCACCGCCGTTACTTCGCGCCGAACAACGCCGTGCTCGCCATCGTGGGCGACGTCACCGCGGAGGAGGCGTTCGACGTCGTCCGCAAGACGTTCGGCGACTGGGAGCGCCGGGACGTTCCGGCGGAGAAGTTCATCGAGCCGCCCACGCCCACCCGCCGGCTGATCGTCGTCAACAAGCCGGACGCGGTGCAGACCGAGGTGCGCGTCGGACACCTCGGCATCCCGCGCAAGCATCCGGATTACATGGCCGTGAACCTCGCCATCCGGATTCTCGGCGGCGAAGGCAGCAACCGTCTGCATCAGGTGCTGCGCACGCAGCGAAGCCTCACCTACGGCGCGCAGGCCGACATGGACGCGCTCAAGGAGAGCGGCGACTTCGTGGCGCACACCAACACGCGCACCGAAGCGACCGCCGAGGTGCTGCGGCTGATTGCCGAGGAGTTCTGGCGGCTGCAGCGCGACCCGGTGGGCGAGCGCGAGCTCTCCGACGCCAAGGCGTACCTGACCGGCAGTTTCCCGCTGACGATCGAAACGCCCGACGCCATCGCGATGCAGGTGCTGAACGTCGTCTTCTACGGGCTGCCGATCGAAGACCTGCAGACGTTCCGCGAGCGCGTGAACGCGGTCACCGTCGACGACATCCAGCGCGTCGCGAAAACGTTTCTGCGACCCGACCGCCTGTCGGTCGTCCTCGTCGGCAACGTCGCGACGTTTGGCTCGACGCTGCGCGGAGCCGGTTTTGGCACGTTCGAAACGGTGGATCTCGTGAACCTCGATCTCACGACCGCCGACTTCAAACGCGCGGCCGGACGGCCCGGCGCCGCCGCCCAACCTCGCTTCCGTCCGGCGAACGGTCGAGCGCCCGCGTACAGCCCGACCTCTGCGTCCTCGGCTTCCTCTGCGCCCTGGACTCGCGAAGCCCAGACGCAGGGCGCCGTCACCGACATCACGCCGCAGGAGGGTGCGCGCGCGAAGACGCTGCTCGACAGCGCGATCGCGGCGAAGGGGGGCCTCGAGAAGCTGCGCGCGATCCAGCGCATCACCGCCAAATCCACCGGGTCGATGACGACGCGCGACGGCAAGGTGGAAGGGCAGACCACGACCTATCTCGAGTATCCAAGCCGGGTGCGAAACGAGTCGACGCTTCAGGACATGACGACCGTCCAGGTGTTCGACGGCCAGCGGGGCTGGGTGCGCGACCCCGGCGGCGTCGTGCACGACGTGCCCGAACAGGCGATCCGCGATCTGCAGATGAGCCTGCGTCGCGACACGATCTCGCTGCTGCTCGCCGCGCAGAAAGGCACGATTCGCGCCCGCGCGCTGCCCGACATCAAGGACGACAAGGGCAAGCGCCATCAGGCGCTCGAGCTGTCGGGCATCGATCTCGATCCGATCGTGCTCTATCTCGATCCGGACACGCACCTGATTGCCAAGCAGACGTACGTGGCCGGTGGGGCCGGACAGCCGCTGATCGAGGAGACGTTCAGCGACTACCGCGAGGTCGACGGCATCCAGATCGCGTACGCCGCCGCCGTCCGCCGCGGCGGGCAGCCGATGCTGGAGCGCCGCGTCAGCGATATCCGGATCAACGCCCCGCAGGATCCCGCACTGTACAAACGCCCAGCGTCTTGAGCGCTCGTCTCCTGCTGTCGTGCGGCGAGCTCTCCGGCGACCTCTATGCCAGTGCGCTCGTGCGCGAGCTGCGGGCGATCGATCCCGGCGTCGAGGTCTCCGGCCTCGGCGGTCCGCGGTTCGCCGCCGCCGGCGGCACGCTCGTGGCCGATTACCGCGGCCTTGCCGTCACGGGCCTGACCGAGGCGATCGGCAAGCTGCCACGATCGTTCATGACCCTTCGCTGTCTCGTCGACGCCGCGCGCCGGTCGCGGCCCGATGCGCTGGTCGTGATCGACTTTCCCGATTTCAACTTTCGGCTCGCCCGGCGGATCAAGGCGCTCGGCGTGCCGGTCGTGTACTACATCAGCCCGCAGATCTGGGCCTGGCGTCCCGGCCGGATCAAGACGATGCGCGAGATCGCCGATCTGGTGGTCGTGATCTTTCCGTTCGAGGAGAAAATTTATCGCGACGCCGGCGTGCCGGTGACGTTTGTCGGCCACCCGCTCGTCGAGCTCGCACAGACGACGGACAGGGACGCGTTTCTCCGGCGCCACGGGCTGTCGCCTGGAGCGCCGACGATCGCGATCCTTCCCGGCAGCCGCGCCAACGAAGTGACGCGCATTCTGCCGGACCTGGTGCGCGCCGCCGCGCTCGTTCGGGCGCGCGTGCCCGGCGTCCAGATCGTGATCGCGCGCGCGCCGGATCTGGAGGATCGATGGTTCGACGTCGCGCGCACCGATCAGGCAGGCGCTATCGCCATCGTCGAGGGCGAGACCGATGCGGTGCTGGCGGCCGCGGACGTCGCGCTCACGGCGTCGGGAACGGCCACCGTGCAGACCGCGATCCACGACACGCCGATGGTGATCGTGTACCGCGTGTCGCCGCTGACGTACCGGCTGGCCCGTTTCCTGGTGACGGTCGACACGTTTGGCATGGTCAATCTCCTCGCCGGCAGGAAGATCGTGCCTGAACTGATTCAGGATGCGTTCACGCCGGAGGCGGTCGCCGCGGAAGCGATCGCGCTGTTGACCGATCAGGCTCGCCGCCGGCAGGTGCGTGAGGGGCTCGCGCTGGTGCGTGAGCGCCTCGGCGGACCGGGAGCCAGCCGCCGGGCGGCGGAGGCGATTCTGCAAGTTGTGAAGGCTCACGGCTCACGGCTCACGGCTTAAGGCTTATGGAAAAGACTCGTGCACGCCTCATTGCGCTTTCGGTTCTTTCATGTCTCGCTGCGGCACCTGCGAACGCGACGGTTCTGATTCCCGCCGACGTCGCGGAGTTGTCGCGCGACGCCAACGCGATCGTCCGCGGACGGGTGACGGCCACCGAATCGCAATGGACCGCGGATCGGCGCGCGATCGAAACCGTGGTGACCATGGACTCGGATGCGTCGCTCAAAGGCGCGCTCGGACGCCGGGTGCAGTTCATCGTCCCCGGCGGAACGCTCGGCCGTTATCGCAGCCTCATGGCCGGCGCTCCGGAGTTCGTCGTGGGCCAGCGTGTGATCGTGTTCCTTGGCGGGACCGGCCCCAGCTATCCGCATCTCCTCGGTCTTGGTCAGGGCGTGTACCGCGTCATGCCGGACCGCGAACGCCGCGGCTGGCTCGTCACGCCGCCGGCCATCACCGATGCCGGCCCCGCGCGGATCGTCCGGGGAGACCCGGGGCGGCGATCGTTGACGCTCGCGGATTTCGAGGCACGCGTGCGCGCCCTCGCGGGGGAGCGACGATGAGCCGTTTTCGTGTTTTCGTGCTTTCGTGGCTAATCCCGATGCTGATAGTTGGATATGCGACGCCTGCCTCCGCGTACCTGAAATTCTCGGTCAGCATCAACAATCGCACCGTGCAGCTGAAATGGGCGCGGACGCCGATCCGGTATTTCGTGGCCGATCGCGGCGTGCCAGGCGTGTCTCCGGCCGATCTGCAGGCGGCGCTCGGCCGCGCGTTCAACACCTGGCAGGCCGTGCCCACCGCGTCGATCACGTATCAATCCGTCGGCTTCACGGGGGCGCTGCCGTTCGACGACGACGGCCAGAACACGATCGGGTTTCTCCAGCGGCCGGAGCTCGATCGAGTGCTGGCGTCCACGTCCATCCTGCTGGACAACACGACGGGCGAGATCATCGAGTCGGACATCTTCTTCAATTCGACGTTTCAGTGGTCGGTGGCGCCGGCGGGCGAAACAGGCAAGTTCGATCTGGAGTCGGTGGCGCTCCACGAGATCGGCCACATGAGCGGGCTCGGTCACTCCGCGCTGGGCGAGACCGAGATCCGGCCCGAAGGCGGCCGCCGCGTGATCGCCGCCGAGGCGGTGATGTTCCCGATCGCCTTCCCGGCGGGCAACATCCTGGATCGGTCGCTGCGGGCCGACGATATCGCCGGCATCTCGGATCTGTATCCTGACGGCGGGTTCGACGACTCGACGGGAACCGTCTCGGGAAGCGTGACGAAGAGCGGCCGGGGTCTGTTCGGCGCGCATATCACCGCGTTCAACCCCGCCACGGGATCGCTCGTCGCCGGGTTCGCGCTGAACGATCAGGGGCAGTTTACGATCGGCGGTCTCTCCCCGGGGCCCCATGTGATTCGCGTCGAGCCGCTGGACGACGGCGACACCGACAGCTTCTTCAGTTCGAGGACGACCTTCGATCTCGACTTTCGCGTCGCGTTCTTCAGCCGGCTGGTCGTGGTCCCGCGCGGGGGCGACAGCGGGTTGATCGAGATTGCGGTCGTGCCGAAGTGATGACGAACGTGGGCACCCGAGCTTTTTGCTTACTTTGCACTTTGTACTTTGTACTTTGTCCTTGTCCCGCGTTTGCCCAGCCCCCTGGCGGGCTCGAGCTGTCGGGCGGGCCGATCTGGATGGGCGCGACCCCGTTCGGGTCGAGCGACGCCACGCTGACCGGACCGGGCGGCGAACGGTTTCGACTCTTCTCGACCTCCAGCGAGCTGTTGCGGACGACCGGTCTCGAGCTGCGCGTCGGCCGCCGCGTGAGCCGTGTCGTCGACGCAGAAATCTCTGCCTCGCTCGGCCGGCCCCCGTTGAGCACGACCGTCACCTCGGATGTAGAGAACGGCCCCTCGCTCACGGCCGCCGAGACGATCACGCAGGTGATCCTCGAGGGCTCGGGCGTCGTCCATCTGCCGTTCGCGGCCGTCGGATCGCGCGTGCTGCCGTTCGCGGCGGCCGGCGCGGGATACCTGCGCCAGCTCCACGAGGGCGCGACGTTCGTGCAGACCGGACACACGTATCACTTCGGCGGCGGGGCGAAAATCGCGCTCCTGTCACGGGATCGGCGTTGGCTGAAACAGGCGGGCGTGCGCGTCGACGTCCGCGCCCAGCTGCGCGGCGGCGGCGTGGCGCTCGATGGCCGCTCGCACGCCGCGCTGATGCTGACGGCAGGAATCTACGGGCGCTTCTGGTGAGAGGTGCTACGCTTCCGGACGCCACACGTTCATGACCTGGGATCGAATCGGCTGGCACTGGAACCAGCTCGGCCGGCGTAATCCGTTTGGCGCGATCATCACGCGCGACAACAACCCCAACGCCGGCTGGGACGCTGACGAGTTCTTCGAGACCGGCCGGGCGGACGCCGCGCGATTTCTCGCGGCCCTCGACGGGCTCGGCCGGACCGTCGGCCGCCGCGAAGCGCTCGACTTCGGCTGCGGCGTCGGCCGGATCACACGGGCCCTCGCCGAACGGTTCGAGAAAGTGGTCGGCGTCGACGTCGCCCGATCGATGATTGCCCGGGCGCGCGAGATCAACCGCGACCGTCCCGGCTGTGAGTTCGTCGTCAACCGCGCGAGTCACCTCCACCGGTTCGCTTCCGATCGGTTCGACGTCGTGTACAGCCGGCTCGTGCTGCAGCACATGCCGCCGGTGATGGTCCGTCAGTACGTGCCGGAGCTGATCCGCGTGCTGGCGCCGGGCGGCGTGCTGATGTTTCAATTGCCGGGCGAGATTCCCTGGGTGGACGCCGAAACGCTGTACGTCGAAGCGCCGGTGCTGGGCAGCGCGCTCAAGCGGGGGCTGCCGAAGGTGCTGGTGCGGGCGTACCGCCGCTTCAAGTACCACTTTCTCTTCGGTCCGCGCATGGAGATGTTCGGCATGGACCGCGACGATGTGTCCGAGACGATCCGTCAGGGGAACGGCACGATCCTGGACATCCGGCCGGACCAGAGCCATGGCCCCGGCGTGCCGGGTTTCGAGTATTGGGTGACGAAATGATGCGACGTACTTGTTCTCACGCGCGTCTGCTGGCCGGTGCCGCCGCGGCGTTCACGATCGTCGTGCTGTCCGGCGTGAGCGTTCCCGCGCAGTCCGCGCTCGACAAGTTCTTCAGCGACTTCAGCGACGAATGGGTCCGCACGAGTCCGAGTCAGGCGGCGTCCACGCGCTACTTCACCGGGGCGGAGCAGGACCGCTTCGAGCAGCAGATCACCGCGGAGACGCCGGAGTGGCGGCAGCGGCGGATCCGGCTGGCGAAGCGCGGCCTGGACGATCTGAAGAAGTTCGATCGAAGCCGCATGACGGACGTCGAGCGCGTCTCCGCCGATCTGATGCAGTGGCACATGGATCTCGTCGTCCGCGCCGAGCCGTTCGCTGATTTCGACTTTCCGCTGAATCAGTTCAACGGCGCGAACGTGGGCCTCGTCAACACGCTGACGGTGACGCACCCGCTGCAGACGGAAAAGGACGCGGTGAATTACATCGCGCGGCTCCGCGTCATCGGTGCGCGAATGGCGGAAGCGACTGCCGAGGCGAAGGCCCTGTCCGACAAAGGCCTGATCCCGCCCCGCTTCATCCTGCAGTCGACGATCACGCAGATGCAGCGGTTCATCGATTCGCCCGTGGCGCAGAACCCATTCGTGACGGCGTATGCCGAGCGGATGGCGAAGGCGATTCCGGAGGCGCGGCGAACCGAGCTGCGCGCGCAGGCGGAGAAGATCGTGGACGCCGACGTCTATCCCGCGTGGCGCTCCGCGCTCGCGCTGATTCAGTCGCTCGTCCCGAAAGCGAACGACAACGCCGGTCTCTGGCGTTTCAAGAACGGCCCTGACGCGTACGCGTTCGCGCTCCGCCGCTTCACGACCACGTCGATGACGCCGGAGGAGATCCATCAGCTCGGGCTGCGGCAGGTGCAGAAGATCGAGAGCGAGATGGACGGCATCCTGCGCAAGCTCGGACGGACGCAGGGATCCGTCAAAGACCGGGTCGCGCAGCTGAAACAGGATCTGGCGTATCCGATCACGGAGGAGGGCCGGAAGCTGATCATGGCGGACGTCGAGCAGATGCTGCGCGACGCGGAGCGGCGGGCGGCCGATCTCTTCGACCACCGCCCGAAGGCGCCGGTCGTGGCGCAGCCGTACCCGCGCTTCCGCGAGGCCAACGCCGCGGCGAGCTACAGTTCGGCGGCGCGCGACGGATCGCGGCCGGGCACGTTCCAGATCCCGCTGCGGCCCGAGCGGATGACGAAGTTCTCCCTCCGCTCGCTCGTCTACCACGAGACCGTGCCGGGACATCACTTCCAGATCGCGCTCGAAATGGAGAACGATGCGGTGCCGCGATTCCGTCAGCTGCGGATCCTCGGGGGCATTTCAGCCTTCAGCGAGGGCTGGGGCTTGTACGCGGAGCGGCTGGCCGCCGAAGCAGGCTGGTACGAGGGTGATCCGCAAGGATTGCTCGGTCAGCTGGACAGCGAGCTGTTTCGCGCCCGCCGGCTCGTCGTCGACACCGGCCTGCACGCGAAACGATGGACGCGCCAGCAGGCGATTGACTACGGCATCGAGGCGAGCGAGGTGGAGCGCTACGTCGTGAATCCGGGTCAGGCGTGCGCGTATATGATGGGCGAACTGAAGCTGATTGACGCGCGCGACAAGGCCAGGTCGGCCCTGGGCGCGCGCTTCTCCTTCAAGGACTTCCACAACTTCGTGCTTGGGCTCGGCACCGTCCCGCTCGAGGTGCTCAGCCGTGAGGTGGACGGTTACATTCGGCGCTAGCGTTCCGAGCGCGGCCTGTCTTCGTCACCGGTGTCACGATCTTTGACGAAGTCCTTACGCTCGTCCATGGCACGGTTCCGCTCGGAACTCTGCCCCATGCCGCGCTCCGGATTGGCAGGCTGCACGCCGCTGTCGAGATCGCGCAGCTTGTCGCCGATCGATCGCGTGTCTTTCGCCATGGTTGTGCCTCCTTTGTCGGCGAGTTCGCACTCAGCCAGCTCACTGAATCGCAAACGCCGTACCTTCCACGTTGGCTTACGGCTCAGGGCTACGGCTGAGGCCGGAGCTTTGCCATAAGCCCGGGCGATACGCCGTGAGCCGATTGCGACACCAGCCCGTCCGCGTGGTACGATCCCCCTTTTGAGGATTTGATGTCGAGCGCGAACACCTTTGGCACGTCGACGACCATCACCGCCGCCGGAGCGCCGGTCCAGATTTACAGTCTGCCCGCGCTGGAAGCGAGAGGCTTCCCGGCCATCGGCCGCCTGCCGTATTCGCTGAAGATCCTGCTGGAAAATCTCCTCCGGCACGAAGACGAGCGGTTCGTCAAAGCCGCCGACATCGACGCGCTCGCGAAGTGGGACGTCAAGAGCGCGGTCCAGAAAGAGATCTCGTTCGTGCCGGCGCGCGTGCTGCTGCAGGATTTCACCGGCGTGCCCGCGGTCGTGGATCTCGCGGCGATGCGCGACGGCATCGCGCGGCTTGGCGGGGATCCCAATCGCGTGAACCCGCTGCAGCCGGTCGAGCTCGTGATCGATCACTCCGTGCAGGTGGACTATTTCGCCCAGGCGAATGCGTTCGAGCTGAACGCGGAGCTCGAGTTCTCGCGCAACAAGGAACGCTACGCGTTTCTCCGCTGGGGCCAGAACGCGTTCCGCAACTTTCGCGTCGTGCCTCCCGATACCGGCATCGTCCATCAGGTGAATCTCGAGTACCTCGCCCGGGTCATCGTCTCCGGTGAGGGCCCCGGCGGGACGATCGCGTATCCCGATACGCTCGTCGGCACCGACTCCCACACGACGATGGTGAATGGCCTGGGCGTGGTGGGGTGGGGCGTGGGCGGCATCGAAGCGGAAGCGGCGATGCTCGGTCAGCCGATCTCGATGCTCATCCCGCAGGTGCTGGGGTTCCGTCTGACCGGGGCGATGCTCGAAGGCGCCACGGCGACCGATCTGGTGCTGACGATCACCGAACGCCTGCGCAAGCACGGCGTCGTGGGGAAGTTCGTGGAATTCTTCGGACCGGGGCTCGAGCATCTGACGATCGCGGATCGCGCGACGCTCGGGAACATGTGTCCCGAATACGGCGCCACGATCGCCATCTTCCCCATCGACGCGATGACGCTGGACTATCTGCGTCTCACCGGACGGGACGACTCGCGCATCGCGCTGGTCGAGGCCTACGCGAAGGCGCAGGGACTCTTCCGCCTGCCGGACGCTCCGGATCCGGCGTACACGGAAACGATCGAGCTGGATCTTGGCACCATCGAGCCGAGTCTCGCGGGGCCGAGGCGTCCGCAGGATCGCGTCTCGCTGAAGCGCTCGAAGGCCAGTTTTCAGGAAGCGCTCGGATCGATGATGGCGGCGGCGAAGAAGCAGGTCGCCGTGGCCGTCGCGCCGGCGGCGTCGGCCGCCGCCACGACGATGACGAGCGAGGGCGGCATCGCCGTCGCCGATCCGCCTGCCGAGAACGCGGCGCCCGGCCACCAGCTCGATCATGGGGCGGTCGTCATCGCGGCGATCACCAGCTGCACGAACACCTCGAATCCGAGCGTGATGATCGCGGCGGGGCTGGTGGCGAAAAAGGCGGTCGAACGCGGCCTCACGCGACGGCCGTGGGTCAAAACGAGCCTGGCGCCCGGATCGAAGGTCGTCACCGAATACCTGCGCGTGTCGGGGCTGACGCCGTACCTCGAACAGCTGGGCTTCAATCTCGTCGGCTACGGCTGCACCACCTGCATCGGCAACAGCGGTCCGCTGCCCGACGATGTGTCGGCGGAAATCGACGCGCGGAATCTCGTGGTGGCGTCGGTCCTGAGCGGGAACCGGAATTTCGAAGGGCGGATCCAGCAGCAGGTGCGCGCCAACTATCTCGCGTCGCCCCCGCTCGTCGTCGCCTACGCGCTGGCGGGCAAGATGACGCTCGATCTCACGACGGAACCGATCGGCACCGGCGCGGACGGCGCGCCGGTGTTTCTGCGGGAACTGTGGCCGGCGGAGCGCGAGATTCAGGAAACGATGCTGGCGGCCGTGCGCGCCGACATGTTCCGCGAGCAGTATGCCGACGTCTTCAGCGGCGACACGCGGTGGCGCTCGCTCGGCGTGCCGACGGGCGATCGATTCGCCTGGGAACCGGATTCGACCTACATCCGCAATCCGCCGTTTTTCGACGGGTTGACGCTGCAGCCGGCGCCGCTGCGGGAGATCACCAGCGCCCGTGTGCTGGCGCTGCTGGGCGACAGCATCACCACCGATCACTTTCCAGCACAGTGGGATCCGAAGCTTGGAATTCACGTGACTTGAAGTCGCGGC
>JADMIO011210372.1_pt1 | contig 16103 bp, 15 predicted proteins | sample 8958161 | NCBI WGS metagenome assembly JADMIO01 (sample SAMN16585339, study PRJNA669376) | soil metagenome | isolation source: Crop rotation soil | place: USA: Cullars Rotation, Alabama | collected 2011
TGATTGAGGAAAACGTGGTGAGTGCGGCAGGTGCGCCACATCGCTTCACCAGCAAGGGCATCCAGCAAGCTATCCGCGAAGCCGGTTTTGAACCGCAACTTCGCAACCAGCAATACGAATTCAGGGCAATGCCCGAAATGATGGAAGAGCAGGTGATTAATTATTGAGGTCTTCGAACCGAAAGAGCAAACTTACTTAGTCTTGATTTTCACGGCCTCCACTGGGAATGCCATCCGCAAATCGCCGGTCGTCATGACGGCTTGAATGAGGGGTTCGTTCAGCATATTATGACCGAGACATTCTACAATAAAATTGGCTCCTGCGCCGCCTTCTTTTTCATTCATTTCCACCACCACTTCCATCGAGGCCATTGGCTTAACTAAAACTGTGGAGTCAATGTATTTCTTCAAAAGCTTACCGTCAGAGCCATAATAATACACTTTGGAAACGTAGAAGCTGTCGTCGTACCCCGTGTTCCTGATGCTAAGCGTGGAGCTTAAAAGAAACTGGCTTTTCCCGCTTTCGCCGTATATGCTGGAGTAAACAGGCACATAATATTGCTGTACAGTGTTGAATGCCGCCCGGTCAACAGACACGTAGTGGTAGTGAGGATTTGGAAACTGACTTTTCGAATGTTTTTCTCCACTATCGCCGCAACTGTAAAGTATCAACACGATTCCGGGATAAATCAAGCGCTTCATGGTAAGGGGGTTTTTGCAGTTTTACTCAAGACAACTAAAGATAGGTCTTAAGGCAGTTTACGATGAAACTTCCTGGTCATGTACCATGGCTAATTCGTCCGTAGTAAACCAGATCTACTATCTCTCCCGAAGTGGTCTTATAATCTCTGCGAATTATTCCTTCAACCTCGAAGCCGCATTTTTCGGCTAACTGTATAGCGGCTTTGTTTGAATGATGGGTTCTCAGAAATATTTTCTGAAATTGAAAGTGCTCAAAACAAAAGTCTATAAATAGGTTAAGCGCTTTAGTTGTGAAGCCTGTGCCTGCATATCCTTCATCGGTGTAGCAACCAATTTCAGCCTTGGGGATTGACCAGTCTATATTCTTCAAATCAAAGAAGGCAACGAAAGAGTTAGACTCCTTTTCAACAACAACGTAGGGAAAATACCGCTTATCCACTCGCTTTCCGTCAATTTCATTTAGGAAATCCCGGGTGGCTTGTATGTCCTTAGTTTTTGAAACAGTGCCAACAAAAAAATCTTCCAGCCTTTTCCTATTCCTGTCTACTAGTCGAAAGTATTGTTCAAGGTCAGTGGTTTCCAGTGGTTTTATGATGTAGTTATCGAACTCTAACATGTGATTGGGCGAGGCAGAAGCTAAAATTAACTGAGTTCAGGAATAGGTATACTCTAATAAGGCTTCACTGTTCCCCCACACCCCTCAATCACCGCACGGAAGAAAGTGCCGCTGCTGGCATAAAAACCCGGCTTAAGCGTAACTACGCTGGCTGCATCCAATATCAAAGATCCATTGGCTGCCGAGGTAGTATAGCCGTTGCTGGCATTGATAACACTTGATGATTCAAAAACCCAGTTGCCCGTCCAGTTAACAAGCGATGTGAAATCGCGGCGGGCAGGGCACAGCACGTATTCATTGTCTATCGCAGCCCTGATGTTATTTAAAAAGCCATTGGCATTGTCGAGATTGGTTAATGAAACAACACCCGCTTTTTTAGGTGGGTATAATACCAGATCGGAGCAATAGCCATGATCGTTTGCGCCATTGTGTGAAATAACCAGGTTAGAACCGGAGCCGCCTACCTTAAAGGCAAGCCCAAATCCGCTCGTTAATCCATCGGCGCAATTGTTAGTAGGTGTTCCGCTGGTGGTTTGCAACTGCCACATGGTGTTATTGCTGGTTACAGAATCGAGGAAAGTGTAGTTAACAACTCCGGCGCCATAGCCTGCAAGGGCATAAGCAGTACCCACAAAGCCACCCGCCGGCAGTTTCCAGCCAATGTCGCTCCAGTTGGAATTATTGGGAATACCCGGCGAGGAGTAAGGAGTAGCAAGATTGCTGGCGCTGTTGTCGTATTCGGCTGTCAGGTTGGTAAGACCTCCCGGGCTCCTTATCCAGTCCTGGTAGAGTTGAATGTAGCCTTTGCTGTAAACACTGTTTCCCCTCACATCAATGATGCAGCCCAATAGCGTAGAGCCGAAGGTGGTGTAAAGCTCACCCGAGCCTGGCGGCGTCATACATTTTGAACACCCTGCCACAACCGTTTGGCTCAAGGCAGAGTTAAAGACCCCGTTGTAACCACCCGGACAATTGCTGTAGTGTCCAATGCCGCTTTGGTGGCATAGCAAGTGCCTTACGGTAATGGTTGAGGTGGAGTACCCGGAAATGTAGTTCTTGATGAGTGTATTAAGACCCAAATCGCCACTGGCTATCATTTTCATAGCCATCATGCCGGTAATCGTTTTTGATATGGAAGCTATGGGGTATTTGGTGGAAGTAGTTGCATTTACACCGGGTGCCGCTATGCCATAAGCTTTTGTGTAAGCAACCCTCCCGCTATAAACAATGCCGATGTTCACGCTGGGCATACCATTAAGGCTCATTTGCGAATTCACCACTGAATCAATCCTGCCCATCGTATAGTCGTCAAGGTGCGTGACCGTTTGCGCCCTTGCCATCGTTGATGCAAGTAGCGCTATTATAAGTATGCGTTTCATGGTTGAATGCTTTTAGTGTGTGGAAGTAGGAAAGTAGGATGTCAGACTTCTTACTTCCTACTTCCGATTTCGGACCTCATTTCTTCGCTTTCAGCTCGTCAATCTGCTTTTGCAGGTCGATGATGTAAAGCGTTAGCTCTTCCACTTTTTCCATGAGTTTCTTCTGCATGTCGCCCACTTCTACTCCTTCTTTTTCAACTATAGTTGCCTTTGGAATGTTTGGCAGGTGGTTATTCGTTTCTATGAATGTTTTCAATTGGCGTAAAGGCATTAGGTTGTAATCCTTTCTGAAAACATAGTCGGGCCAGTTGGCTTTGAGCTGCACTCTCACTTCTTCACAAATCATTTTACCATCAATGGCAAACTTGTAGCCTGAGGGCACTGCCTGTGCACCGATGCGAACTGTGCCACCGTCGTTTTGCATAACAAGGGCGCCCACCGCACCGTTGCTGCGTGCCATTATTTCGTTGTTATCCATCACTATGTTGGAGCCACTTACCGGTCCAAGCATCAGGTAACCATGTGTGGTAAGGCTTACATCGGCGCCGCTGGCTATATGCATCCTTGTAAGCGGTGTTGCTGTACCCAATCCTGTGTTGCCGCTTTGGTCCATATACAACCGATCTGCTCCTCCCGTACGGAAAACAATGTTTCCTGTGGCATTACCGTTGTATGTACCAAGGCGTAAATTGTCGCCGCTTAGCTGAACGAAACCTTTATCATTTCCCCCCGTTCTAAAGCTTAATTCACCAGCCGCGTTGCTTATGGTAACGCCAGTGTTGCTTGTAATCAGCCCGCCGAAGGTGCCTGTTGAAGAGCCCGTCACTGCTCCATTAATCAGTGCAGTTCCACTTGCATACAATGTACCGATTGAGCTTAGCCCGTGGCCTTCAATCACGCCGCCTGCCTCAATACGACCGCCTGCTCTTACTTCACCGGCGGCTTCAACATCGTTGTCTGCGTGTATGGTATCGCGGCTGCGGATGTTCCCGTTTACGTCTAACCGCTCTGTAGGCGATGTTGTGTTGATGCCAACAGTGCCGTTGCTGGCAAGTACCACTTGGTTGGCGTTACTTCCCTGTTGCAGCGTAACCCGGTCTATAAATGGAGCTGCTGTTAAAGAGCCTAAGCTGCTACTGTCTGATGCCCTTATGAAGTTAATTTTCGAACCCCCAAGCCCGGTTCCGCTAACCATGGTAAGGGTGGAGCCGATAACCGATGTAGGATTAACAAGCAAGGCGTCGCCGAGCACTGTGAGTTTTTTGTTGAGGTTGGTGCTAAGCCCGATGCCTACGTTGCCTGTGTTGCTATTATACATGTTAGCACCGTTCAGGAGCCACTGCCCGGTATTACCACTGTTGAATAATTGTGTCCATGCAGTGCCGTTGTACATCCACACCGCATTGCTGGTGGTTTCGTAGACAACCAACCCTGTGGCCGGAGTAGGTACGTCGGTACGAAGCGTGACACGTGGCATTAGAAAACCCCTGTTAGTGCTTTTCACGTCGAGCATGGCGCTGGCGTCGGGGGAACTGGCAGGGTTGGAGATAGCAACCTGTGCATAGCCGCTGATTGCAGATAGCAAAACAGCCGATAGGAGCAATAGATGTCTTTTCATTTTACTGGTTTTTAAGTGTGTGCGAAATGCGATACTAATTTACTTGAAAAAGGGGGAGAAAGCCGAAAATACGGGTTGAAATTGCAGCGATTATTATGCCGTGATAGCAGAAAGGGGATGGTCAAGGCGTTTTTTATACTGGCAAGCAGAGGTGCACCGGGGTTGTAACACATAGGCTACTCTTTCTTGGGAGGCTACTTTTTCAGCATTGTCTTTCTCCAGCCAGCTTTTACAGCCGTCGTCCCATTAGAATTTATTTGCAAACTCGGACTCATGTACATACATGGGGTCATGTATGTACATACATAAGGTCATGTATGTACATGCACAGGGTCATGTATGTACATGCATAGGGTCATGTATGTACATGCATAGGGTCATGTATGTACATGCACAGGGTCATGTATGTACATGCATAGGGTCATGTATGTACATGCATAGGGTCATGTATGTACATGCACAGGGTCATGTATGTACATGCATAGGGTCATGTATGTACATGCATAGGGTCATGTATGTACATGCACAGGGTCATGTATGTACATGCATAGGGTCATGTATGTACATGCATAACGTGATTCATGCCAGTTTCACTAAAAAAACTATTCTGCGCGGCCTGTTTTAGTTACAGCTTTTTAAATTTCAACACATGCTGCTCACCAGTCGAAGTAAGCATTTCAAGGAAGTAGACCCCACTCTTTAACCATGAAATATCAAGAGTTTTTAATGAAGTTCCTTTGTTCACGTTCCACTTTGCTGACAACAGGATGGCTCCTTCAATACCTGCAACCTGCACCTGCAACTGCGTTTGTTTCTCACTTCCCACTTTTACCTGCAGTTCATTAGAAACTGGATTAGGAAACAAGTTCACCGTAAAGCCCGGCTTTCTGTTGACTGTTCTTACGGGGCTATAAGTGTAGCTTCCATCTTTGTCAACAATCTTAAGCCGGTAGTAATTGTATCCTTCCAATGGAAATTCATCGGTAAAGTAGTACTGACCTAATCCCGGTATCGCGGTTCCAATGGGGAAGTATGTTTTGCCATCGTAGCTACGTTGGATACCAAAGTGGTGAACGTTTGTTTCTTGTGATGTATGCCAGTGCAAAAGGTTGGTTTTGTCATGCCTTGTTGCGTTGAACGAAAGCAGTCGTAATGGCACGATGCTGCAATTATATACGATAGCGTAAGAGGTGGTATCCAAAGGACAATTGGTAGCCGGGTCAATCACTTTGCATTCGTACTTTCCGGCGGAGGATATCAGCAACGTGTCTTCGTTGGTCATAGATGCCAGAAGCGTATCATTCTTAAACCATAGTATATTTTCTGAGCCAGTTAAAGAACCGCTTGTGTGCAATACAGCGAATGCTACCGTATCGCCTGCGCAGGGGTTGCCCAGTATATCGAAATAGTAACCCGACGACTCTTGTGGTTTACTGTACTCTGCTGATAATTCCGAACAACCGCTAACAGTGGAAACAACGGAAAATCCCCCAAGGCTATAGCGAGAATAATTTGCCAGGTACCGGTTGGTTTCAGGCAGGGAAGTTCCGTAAGCGAACCACCGGTATGAATCGGCTGCTTCTGTCCAGAGCGTATCATTTTTGCACAGCCATGGGTGAGATGTGTATACTGTTGGCGTATGGTTGCAAAACTGGATAACCGTATCGGCAAAGCTGATATGCAGGCCTTGCAGATCGCATGTTGTGGTGGTTAGGGAGACAGTGTATGTTCCGTTAGCGGCGTAGGAATGTGTTGGATTGATTGCAGAAGATGTGTCGCCATCTCCAAAGTCCCACAAATAGGTTTGCCTGGCGCCATGAGCATTCGGGTTAAATATGATCTCATTATTGCCCGTGCCTCTCCGGTATCTTATATCGGCTACCGCGGGTTTCTTAAAGTCCCACAACGATAAGCTGTCAAAGACTTGCGTTTTCGCTGCATTTCTTATGATTGCAGCATCTGTTGCACTTAACCCAAAATTGAAGGTGATGGACGAAGGATCTTTCTTAAAAAGAGATGCATAAAAACAACACGCTGCAGCATAAGAACCGGCAGAAGAAGGGTGGCTTTCGTCAGACTGGTACAATTCAATGCCCGGATAATTTTGCCGCAGGTATCTCCACACCACTGAGACAGGCGACACTTCTCCATTGATAAATCCAGTCAGGTCGAGGTATCTGCTCTTCAACGCATTGTCCATACCCAGGTAAGTGCACATTACAGGAAACCAGGGGCAGTTTGCAGCATCACCATTCTTTCTTCCCCACGTCATATAGGTCATTACTACTGCGCATGGATTGTACTGTTTCACCAGGTTGTACACCGCGAAGCCACCATTGTTGAACTGGCTGGAATAAGTGATCGGCTCCTGGCTTTGCCCCTGCATAACCACATAGTCCCATCCACCCGCCATTATCTTGCTTTTAGTGGTTGCATCGCTGCTATGATCTATCAATTGATATCCCCCTGGTGCATACTTGTCAAACACCAGCGTGTCACCGGCTGACAGAGCAACGTCGTGCACTATTTGCGGCAAGTTGTTGACGTCGGTGTAGCTGTTTCCAAGAAACAGAACCTTACGACTGAGTTGAGCTTTTGACTGGTTTGCTGAAATGCAGAAGAATGCCGAAAATAGAACAACAAGGATGGTGGAGTGCTTTAGCATCGGAAGTTGTATCGATTTGGTGTTATCAAGGGAGAGCAACCAAATTTCGATCTTTTTCTTTTTGCTTACGCAACAAACTACATGTGGTTGGAGATGTAGCCAATCTCTCTTCCGGAGCGGGTGATTATTTTTCCGCTATTATTTACCAGCCAGTAATTGTTTGAATCATCAATAATTGCTACAGGGAAATTCCGGCTATTGTTTGCCACCAATGTGCCCAATACCATCAGCTTGTCGCCCATTGCCTTCACGAGATGATTGCGCACCGTAACAAAATAATTGCCCGTGCGGTCGTAATGAAAGTGTGCGTCTTTGGAGATGTATTTTTCGGCAATGGCTGATTGCGACACACGTGCCACCTGTGGTTGTGTCTTAACCGCTGGTTGCTGAACAACAACAGGTCTTGCAGCTTCAGGCTTTTTGTAAATAGCTGCTACGTTGTTGTTCTTCCCGGTTATCTGATTATCTGCATTGTTCCAGCCTTTGGCAATTGCATACAACCTGTCTGCCTGCGCTGGATGTGTGTGCGAAGCCCTTTGCGATGCTGCAATCTTCATTGCTGCCTGCGCTTCTGTTATAGTAGCACCCATCTTGCGAAGCACAAAGCCCGAAAACTCATCTGCTTCCAGCTCGATGGCAGGATTGCTGCCGCCGCCTTCAAGTGTATGGCCGTTGAGATGGTGGCCTATTTCGTGGGCAAGAATGCTTACAGAAGCCCATTGGTTACCCGCAGCCCTGTTGAGAGAAGACACAAAATTGGGATTGTAAAGAACGTAGCGCTTGCTGCCGTAAATGACTGCCGCTGCGTTGGGGATGTTGGCTTCCTTTATTTCAAACTTCGGCTTAAGGCCCACTGTTGCAATGATTTTATCAATAGTTTCTTTGGCTTCATCAACGCTGGTAAAGCTTTGAGCCTGCGCCCCGGGGTAAGACTGTTTATTGTTGCTCTGCGCAGTGGAAGAAGTGGCAAAAAGCCACAGTAATGAGGCTAAAATGACGTTTGTGATTTTCATAGACGGTTCTCCGTTGTTTTTCGGTTAGAGGCTGTAATTTCCTTCACGTTTAGTTAGAGAAGATGTAAGAAAACAAGCTATAACGATGAATTAACCAAAGGGTTTGGTAACGCAAATGCGCGGAGATATTTGGGTAAGTGCAGCATAAACTATAAGGCAAAAGTTGAAAGGAAAGTGGGTAGCTACTCTGTTAACAAGTGCCTTCTTAATGGTGAAAGTTTCAAAACATGCTATTCCCATTCGCCGACTTATCAGGTATCACCTGGAGCACATCCCAATGCTCAACTATTTTGCCATTATCATCAAACCGGAAGATATCTATGCCTGCATAGTCTTTATCGTTGGGCCAATGTTGATAGCAGTGTAACACTACCAGGTTTCCTTCTCCAACGGTTCTTTTAAATTCCACTTTCTTTCCGGGATACTCTTTCGCCATGCGCTCAAAGTATGTTATGAATGCTTCCTTGCCATCGGCTACGTGGGGATTGTGCTGTATGTAAACATCGCCTGCATATTCGTCTATCGCTTCAGCAGGCTTGCACTGGTTAAACATGAGGTCGTAGAAGGCGACAGCGTTTACCTTGTTTTGGTTTGTATTGTCCATATAAACTACTCTTTGTTAAGCAATCTAAAAGCATTCAACACCGCCTGGTGCATTATTGTCGCATGGTTTTCGGCGGGCAGGTAATCAAACTTTACGGTTACTGATTTGCCGGCGGTAGCTTGTAATTTATCGGCCAGAATATTTGCATCCACTTCCATCACTCTCGGCCTTTTTGTAGATATGAGCCCTTCTTTTCCTACACCAATATACACATCATTCCGGTGCTTATAGGCAGTCGAAAATATTTCGGACTTCTGCTCCAGTAAAGATCCGTTATCCCACCACAAACTCGGGCTTACGATTATGTACTTATTGAACAGGGAAGGCTTTTTCAACAGTATCTCTGTGGCTAAGAGGCCTCCAAGCGATTCACCGATGAGTGTTTTAATGCCGCTGGTTTTGTATTCTTTTTCAACATGCGGTAGTAGTTCTGTTTCAAGGAACTTAATGAATTTACCTGAGTGGCCCGATGTGGGGTTAGCTGATTTGTCGTCTTCAACACTTGTGGGGAATGTAAAATCCCGCCTTCTGTCCACGTTGGCAATGCCCACCACAATCGATTTTGGCAATTGCTTCACCCACTCAAAGCTGCAGAACTGCACCAGGCCAACGATATGAATGAAATCCTCGTTCGCCGAGCCGTCTAACAGGTAAATGACAGGGTATTTTATCGTGTCGTTTTGATTGTAGCCCTCCGGCAAATAAATATTCAGCGTCCGGGTTTCTTTCAGAACATTGGAACGGATCGCTTCGATCTTGCCGAGAACGAAGGGCTTGCTGGTGTCTTGAGCAAGTAGAGTTGTTGGAGTGATTAAGGCAAAAACTGCCGGTAGGAGTAAGGTTAGATATGTAGTTGGTCGGTTCATTGTTTGGAGTTTTTGCCCGGGGCCTAAAATTCATGTGAAGTCGCGAAGTCACATCACCAAATCTATGATGTCGTTGCCAAAGAGCTAAAGAAACTCCAAAAGGTCTTTTGTTTGGTCTTTACTCATTTGTCAATTTTTCTATTCACATAGTTGTGAGTAGGCATTTTTTTTTGCGGAAGGGTACTCACATAGTTGTGAGTAGGCATTTTTTTTTGCGGAAGGGTACTCACATAGTTGTGAGTAGGCATTTTTTTTTGCGGAAGGGTACTCACATAGTTGTGAGTAGGCATTTTTTTTTGCGGAAGGGTACTCACATAGTTGTGGGTAGGCATTTTTTTTGCGGAAGCCTACTCACATAGTTGTGGGTAGGGGTGATTTTATCGGAAGTTTATTTCATACAGTTGTGAATAGATGTCTTTACACCCTGTAGCTCAAAATCCAATAGTACTGTAGTAAGAAATTAAGTCTGCGCTCATTTTTCGAGGTAACAATTCATGCATCTTCTTCAAATAAATTGGCGTGGGATAAGAACACCCAAAGTTTTATTTACCCCGGCTCACTGCCATTTTATTTACTTGTTCTTTCAGTGCCCGCAATTCATCTTTCAGGTCGTTGTTTTCTTTGCTAAGCTCCTGCACTGCTTTCACCAGCGGCACAACAAACTCCGCATACCTTAGACCATAGATGCCCTTATCGGTCTTTGGTGCATCCACGCCGCTAAAATCGTAGTTGAGTTCTTTGGCTGCCTGCTCCACCTCCTGCGCTATAAAGCCGGTATATTTTATTGCAGACTTTTCCCGCATTGCACTAACCTCTTCCGCCGACAGTGTATTCGGCTTCGCGCCTGTCGCCTCATTTCGTGTGCCCGTTGCCGGTGGCTTCGTAGCTTCCTCAATCGCTTGCGCATTCACATTGTAAGTCACCGGCCGAAGCTTTTTAATAAAGGGCAGTCCCGGCACATCTTCCCGCACATTGGTTTTGAATTTTCTATCGGAGGGAAAGGTTGTCCACCCCGCCTGCCCGCCTATAGAAGAGACTGAAGCATTGCCAACCCTTACCGAGTTAGAACCCCCGACTGCTGCATTATAACCGATAGCAGTGGCATTGCTTATAGCCACGCCGGAAGGTCCGTCAGCATACGAACCGAGGTAAGTATTAAAGCTACCGGTCGGGAGATTAGCGCCTGAAAAATAGCCGATCGCTGAGTTGTAGCTTCCTGACGTAAGATTATTAATAGCCGCTACACCCACCGCCGAGTTAGAAACGCCTGTTTGATTGGAGCCTAATGACAACACACCGATTGCCGTGTTGTAACTGCCGGTGGTATTAGCAAGTGCTGCCTGGAAGCCTACACCGGTATTACTATAAGCATTGTTGGCGTTCATTAAAGAATTATAACCATTTGCCGTGTTCCAGTTTCCTGATATATTGGTGGCGAGTGCGCTGGTGCCCGTAGCAGTATTATAGCTGCCGGTAACCGAAGGATTGCCTGCAGAGGGACCCACATAGCTGTTCGATCCTTTAACAGATAAAAACCTTTGGTTTTTCAGGTACATGTCGCCTGCCAGATAGAGCTCGTTCCAACTCAGTGAGGAGGAGCCTATGCTGCTGGCGGCATCGTTTTGCGGAACGAGGTCAACGTTTACTGCTGTTGGCGAAACGAGGTTAGAAAGTGTAAGGTTTGCAGCATCCACACCCGGTGAAATGCGCTGCCATGCAACAGCATCATAATAGTAAAAGCCGGGGATGCTATCTGTCTGGAAAATCAATAACCCCACGGCAGGAGAAGCGATAGCATTTTTTTCGGCTGTCGTCATCCTCGGAACGAGCACGCCTTTGTTGCTAGCCTTCAATTCAAGGAGCGACGACGCTGAAGGGATGGTGGTGCCAATGCCTACGTTTTGCGCATACACAATAGACAGTTGAAAAAGGATCACGAAAACTACGAAGAGCTTTTTCATAAGTTATGTTTTAGATGATGAAATTAGCGACGAAACCTGGAGCATCTATGAAGTTCCCCGGTTTTTCTCTGCGGGTTTTCCGAAGTACAAGTCCATAAAAACTACGACAACCATCCAAAAGCATCAACTTTGCCTGCTCAAACCAAACGTCCTGAATGTACAGGCTTGCCATCTTTCCCTTCCTCTTCTGTTTTGTTGCCCATGCGCAGGATGCTTTGCCCAAAGTGGCGGGTGGAAAAATTGAGCGCTTCAAAAATTTCGGGTCGAAATATGTGACTGCGAGAAATGTGGATGTCTGGCTGCCCAAGGGCTATTCAGCAAGGCAGAAATATGCAGTGCTGTACATGCACGATGGACAAATGCTTTTTGATTCTTCGCTCACATGGAACAAACAGGCCTGGGATGTGGACGACGTAGCCTCAGCATTGCAAGCCCGCAGCACAACGCGAAAGTTTATTGTTGTCGGCATCTGGAATGGCGGACAAACACGTCACTCCGACTACTTTCCACAAAAACCCTTCGACAGTTTATCGCAGGAAGACAAGGACACGGTGTCTGCTCAACTGCAGCGGTCAGGGCGGGCAACAGGAACGTTCAAACCTGCTTCAGACGGCTACTTAAAGTTTATCGTCAGCGAGCTAAAGCCGTTTATCGATGCCCGTTATTCTGTTTACACTAATGCTGAAAACACCTTTGTAGCGGGAAGCAGCATGGGAGCGCTCATCTCGCTTTATGCCATTTGTGAGTATCCACACGTGTTTGGTGGAGCCGCCTGCCTCTCCACCCACTGGACCGGCACATTTACCACAGAAAACAATCCGATGCCCCGCGCATTTCTCCACTATCTCAGCCGGCACCTGCCCAACCCTAAAACCCACAAAATCTATTTCGATTGCGGCGATCAAGACCTCGATGCCCTTTACCCGCCCATTCAAAAGCAGGTGGACGAGCAAATGAAAACCTGTGGTTACACTTCCAAAAGTTGGCTCACCCGCTACTTTCCCGGCGAGGGCCACAGCGAAAAGTCGTGGAGCAAGCGGCTTAGCATTCCGCTGAGGTTTTTGCTGAAGCGTGCGGTGCGGTATTTATACCGGTAGAAAGCAACCGGATATTTTATCGCCTGTGTTGAAGTTCTTCTCCAACAAAGAACCGCAGTGAGAGTTAGTCGTTGGTGAGGACGCCAACAATGGCGGGAAAGCATGTAAGTTTGAACTCCATTCTACATACCACTCTTCTTCCATAAAACTTTAAAACCAGCAACATGAAAAAACATTACTTTTTCCTACTCCTTCTGCTTTCTTTTTCAGCATCGTCACAGGTTGCTATCAACAGCAATAACGATGCACCGGACAACAGCGCCATGCTCCATGTTAGCAGCACCACTAAAGGCATGCTCATTCCCCGTATGACTTCGGCACAGCGCACTGCAATTGCAAATGCCGCCACCGGCTTGCTCGTGTTCGACATCAATACAAACAGCTTCTGGTTCTACAACGGCTCATCCTGGGATGCGCTTACATCGGTAAACACCGGGCAGTGGCTAACTAACGGAAACAACATCAACAATACTAATAGTGGCAATGTGGGCATAGGCACAATTGCCCCCTCACAAAAGCTGGATGTAAATGGCGGGATAAAGGCAGCCGACAGTGTAACTATTAATGCCACCAATCGCCTGTGCGCTCTCTACGTAAATGGCCTCGACAATACAGGCACTTCTGCCGCGCTTAAGGTGCAATCCGGCTCTCAGATCATGTTGATTGATGGCAATGAAATAGACGCCAACAGTGGCTTATTTCTGCAAAACAATACCAGCGCTAACACAATTATTTCAAACGGCGGCGGCAATGTGGGAATAGGCACCAACGCTCCCACTGAAAAGCTGCACGTGGCGGGCAACATCACCTATACAGGCGATCTTGATATTGGACTTCAGTTTCTTAGTGGTACGTCTACTGTGCAGCCAAATACTCTTGCCCAGATGGCTAAAACTTGCCCCGCCGGAACAAAGCTAATTGGTGGTGGCGGTGGAATCGAAACATTTGGTAGCGGCGCTAACGCCATAACTATCAATAGGTCGGTTCCTGATGAAGCAAGCAACAGGTGGCTAGTTAGTGTTAGTAATACCGGTAGCAGTGCCAAGGATTGTGTTGTTTATGCGATTTGTGCTAAGGTGAAGTGATTGGCTGCTACTTCCCCGGAACGCAATGCTGAAGGGCGCCGGACACAGATGATTTACCTCAACAACCCCCTTTAGGACGGACCCATTTGTAAATCACTTTGCCATCCCGTTCAACATAGTCACCTGCTATTATTGGGTAGGAATACTTCGGAGCGTACGATACAGAACGGCTTCTTATAATTATCTTGTCGTTCACTTTCAGGCTGCGCAATTGCTCAAACTCATTAGACCCTTCCACCCCAAAACTGAGAAGATAATCTTCACCATCTATCCTGGCCATCACTGCGAAACCCAACCTGGTGCCAGGCGGAAGAGTAAGAGAGGTTACGACAGCCTCTGTGTTTTCATTGTTCTTTATCTTATCAGCACCCGCAAGCACTTTTTGACCTGCAGAAGACGCTTCCCATTTCTTGAACGCTACACCATCTGGAGTAGCCTCCCATTGTTCCCTTGCGGATTTCATTTCAGCAGCAGAGGATGAATTGGTGGCTGGCTTTTTAGAAGCTTCTTTTTTGATTCCGCGATTGGCAAATAATAGTCCGCTTACCACAACCACCAGTAAGATGAGCGCATAAATAAGCTTTCTCATAATTTTTTGTTTGTTTTCCGCCTTTGTTGAATTTTCTTCCGACAAATCACACCGAAAGTTAGTGCCTTATAATTATGTTCCTTCTACTGGATCTCTTCTCAACAATGAGCGGTTCTTTATTTTTTAAGGTCGTATGCCTGGCGTAGCCATGTTAATAGTTCTTGGTCAATCTCTCCGGGTTTTGTCAGCTTAATAGTGTGGTGAAAACGATTGGCTGAAGCTTGTTCGGCTTTTGAAACTCTATCGCTTTCAAGTTTGTAATTCAGGTGAACCTCAAGATTTATGTAGTTTTTACGGGTGTACACTCCTGCAAATCCAAATCTGTTTCCAAGGTGAATACTTGTTTTCTTGGGTTCAATCTTCAACGGACCGAATTTCTGAACTTCAGAAATCAGCTTCCCGTACATATCAGCAACAACTTGTTCCTTATCCCGTAAATGGTCGAGTTCCGTGTATTCCATGTTCCAGCTATTTTGGTTTTGCGTTGTTAACAACGGTTCAGTTAGTTCGTTACATAGGTTTTGGTCTTTCGTGCCTTGGCTGATAAACGCCAAGTTTACCACCACCCGGCAATGTCAGTTCGGTCAATAATCCCCAACCCTGGTCTTGCACTTCGCTACAAGCTACCTTATGGTCAATCATCTGCTGAATAAATGCGTTGATGTCTTCACACATCAAGTAAAGTTCGTGATGTTGACTGTCCTCTGAAGGATGTACTGCAATTTCCGAAGGTGGAAGTCCGAAAATTAGCCAACCATGTCCAACGTCAACGTTTGTCAATTTTAAAATGTCCCGAAAAAACGCTTTGTCTGCTTCTGCGTTTTTTGAATAAATGATTGAGTGAACTCCTGTTATCATACCGTAATTTTTAAAGCAAGTTCCGTTTTGTTTGATAATTTTTGGGCAACAAGTGGCGACTATTATTATTTGGAGTTTTTTATTTAACCATCGGCTGCCCTCGTCTTCCATAAGGTGTCTGAACACAAGCAAGTCTTTTGAGCTAATCATTTTCATATCGATGCAGAATAATGAACGGTTCAAACAGTGCCTTCATCGCCATTAACATTCCTGTGCGTTGGGCGGATTTTACTTTCATTTCTGATTATTTTTTTCACCCAAAAATTGTTATTTATGAAGAACACTTTTTTAAGTACAGTTTGTGCAATTGCATTATTACTTGCTTCATGCACAAAAAATTCAAGCACCACTGCAAGCGCTACAAAGCAGGTCACGATTGACAAGACGGTTAGCTCCGGTTCGTTATTGTCGCTTGATTTAGGCTCGTATGGTAACAGGGCAGTTATTACAAAGCAGGCTTCTGATTACACCACAAGTGCTATCGTGCAATCAGGTGTTAGAACTCCTGTTTATCAATTTTCATCTGCTACAAAAACCTCGGTGGCACAGCAGGTACTCGTTGCCGTTACGAACAGCGGCCGTTGCGACAACTCGCAAGACAGCACCATCGTAACAGTCAATTTGAATGTAGAATAGTTTTTCGCGCATTAGCAAGTCCTGCAGTTTTTACTCCGGGGCTTTTTACTGGATGCCGGGTTATGATTTATGCAGTTTTCACAGATACAAGTCGTTGAAATTTGACCCTACTGGGCATCACCTTTTTTGTAACCTCTGTATTTTTAAAAAACCAGACACATTATTTATGAAATTGACCACTACTTCCGCTATCCTGGATGAAACAGCTCCCTCGAAAGCCAGGCAATTGTATTTACAGTATCTCATGATGGCGGCCTCCGGCTTGTGCATATTGGCAATGTTTTACACCAGCTACATGAACAAGGTAACCAGCGAACCGGTAACTGTTTCTGCCCCTCAACCGCAAGGCAATGGGCAAAAGCCTTTTTCGGTGAGTGGAACGGCGGGCACACAATCCACCACCGATGTATCCACC
>JADMIO011411942.1_pt1 | contig 16103 bp, 15 predicted proteins | sample 8958161 | NCBI WGS metagenome assembly JADMIO01 (sample SAMN16585339, study PRJNA669376) | soil metagenome | isolation source: Crop rotation soil | place: USA: Cullars Rotation, Alabama | collected 2011
ACGCCACCGCGCTCGACCCCAACCTCCACGCGCCGTACCTCCGCCATCATCAAGACCCATATTGCTCGCGCAACGACGAGTGGCACGCCGAAATTAGCTTTTCCGATCTCTCCCGCTCTTTAGGCCGCCCGGTCAATGCCGTCAACGTTGCAGCCCGATCTGAATCCGGTCGCGTGAAAACCATACTCATCAACGGTCGCCCCATGCCCGCGACGGACTTTCGACTCGCGATCGGCAGAACACTCGGCTGGGACAAGGTTCGCAGCGACCTCTACGAACTTCAAATCGCCGGCGACCAATTGAGTTTCCGGGGACGAGGCCAGGGCCACGGCGTAGGACTCTGCCAAACCGGCAGTGACAACATGGGCCAGCAAGGCAAGACATACCGGGAGATACTCGCCTTCTACTATCCGGGAACCGCGCTCGGGATCAATGCTCAGGGACTTCACTGGCAAACCCTTCCCGGCGCATCGCTCGACATCGTCACCACCAATCAAGCCGACGGCGCAGTTCTCCTGCCCGCAGCCGAGCACGCCCTCCGCTTCGCAACGGACCGTATTGGATCGACCCTGAACATTCGCCCGCAGGTGAAGGTCTTCCCCACCATTGCCATCTATCGCGACGCCACTGGCGAACCTGGATGGGTCGCCGCCAGCACTCGCGGAACCGTCATCCGCCTGCAACCACTCAACACACTCCAGCGGACGAATGCTCTCGAACCCACCCTTCGCCACGAATTCCTGCACATGTTGCTCGAGTCGCAATCGAGCCCGAAGGCGCCGCTCTGGCTGCGAGAAGGCCTGGCGATCTATCTCGCGAATCCTGACTCCGTAAAACCCGTCACTACAAATCTCTCGGGCCTCGAGAAAGCTCTTCGTTCCGCACGCACGGAGGCAGAGATGCGTTCGGCCTACCGCGCCAGCGCTGCCGCGGTCGCCGATCTCATCGGCAAACACTCTTTGCCGACTGTACTCTCCTGGCTAAAGAACGGGCTGCCGTCAACCAACTAACCAGCACGAAAGTACGCGCCCAACCTGTAACTATCAGATATCCGCAAACCGTACTAGAGTTGGGAGAGTCGCCCGCCCAGGTGGAGGTCTATGCCGGTCGAAGTTATGGAACCGCAACAGCAGGTCACGGAGAAACCGCCATCCGCCACTCGCCCGCAAGTTTCGGTGGCGCTATGTCTCGTGGTGCTTGCCTTGCTCGTCCGCCTGAGCTGGATGCTCTACATCTATGGTGTGCCCTTCGTTCAGCCACGCATCGTGAACGATGGTTCCTTCTCCAACGAGACCACTAACATCGCCTCCGCGCTGGCCAACGGCCTCGGCTTCTCTTCACCGATGCTCAGCATCGTCGACGGCGACATGGGCATGGGGCCTTCCTCATGGATCGCACCGGTCTATCCAGCATTTTGTGCGGCTGTCTTCCGTCTGCTTGACCCGTTCAGTGCCTCGTCCTTCTTTGTCATTCTGCTGGTGCAATGCATCCTGTCGGCCATCACCATCTACCCCATATTAAGAATCGCGAAACTTACCACCGGGATTAACACTGGATACGTCGCATCCTTTATATGGGCTGTATTTCCGTGGTTCAGCAAGTGGCCCGTTACGTGGATATGGGAGATCAGCGCGAGTGCCCTGCTATTTACCTGGCTGCTCTGGTACGCCTTGCGCCTGCAGGAACCGGCAACCCGCCGCACTTGGATCGGCTTCGGTGCACTTTGGGGATTCGCATTGCTCGTCAATCCTGCGCTGCTCACGCTCCTGCCCGTCTCCGCCGTGTGGATCGCGTGGCGACGCACCAAGCTCAATCAGCCCTGGCTCAAGTCAGGCATTCTCGCGGCGGTAGTTTGTCTCGCCGTCATCAGCCCGTGGCTGCTTCGCAATCGCGTCGTTTTCGGGGAATGGATCTTTATCCGCGACAACTTTGGCTTCGAGTTCTGGCTTGGAAACTTCCACGGCAGCAACGGCCGCGGTTGGGCGTTCAACCATCCCACCGGAAATCCGAAAGAGTTGAATGACTACATCAAGATGGGCGAATTGCAATACATAAGGTACAAAACCGGACTGGCCAGGCAGTTCGTCCGCGAATATCCGCAGGAGTTCGCCACTCTCACCGCCCACCGGGTACTCTGGTTTTGGGATGGCAGTGCGATCCGCTACACAAACGGCATTCCAAACATGTGGACGCCGCTCACTTACGGGCTCTTCAGCATCCTGATGGTGCCATCATTATTGCTGGCGTGCTTTAAGCGCCTGCATGGATGGGCGCTGTTCTTGGGTGCGATCCTGCTCTACCCAATCCCCTACTACTTGACTTACGGCCAGATGCGCTACCGCCACGTCCTCGAGCCACTAATGCTGCTGCTCGTGGTCTACGCCGTGTCCGACACTATTTCCCGCTTCCGTTCGAAGCCGGCAGCATTTTAAGCGACTCCATCCACTTCAGCACCAGCTTCGGCCACACTTCGGTTACGGCGTTGATCTTCGGGCGCAGGCCGTAACCGTGTCCGCCGTCTGGGTAGATGTGCATCTCCGCCGGCACTTTAGCTTTCTTCAGTGCCGCGTAATACGCCAGGCTGTTCTCCACTCGTGCGGAATCGTCCTCAGTCTGAAATAAGAATGTCGGAGAAGTTTCGGCACTCGGCGTCACCTCGGGACTCACCGCACCATCGTCTTTTCCGGCGGCCAGGTATCCGGGATACATCACCACCGCGAAATTAGGACGGCAGTTCTGCTGATCGGCTTCATCCATCACTGGATAACTTCGCTTCTGAAAGTTGTTGCTCAGCGCGGCAGAAAGATGTCCTCCTGCCGAAAACCCCATAACTCCGATCTTCTCCGGATCGATGCCCCACTCCTTCGCATGTAACCGTACGATCCCCATCGCGCGTTGCGCATCCTGCAACGGCTGTTGATAACGCGCGGAGTCCGGCTGTGGCACTCGATACTTAACGATGATGCACGTGATTCCCGCGCGCGTGAAGTAATCGCACACCTCGCTGCCTTCGATATCCATTGAGAGCCACTTGTATGCGCCGCCCGGAAACACCACCAGCGCCGTTCCACTGTTGGCGCCAAGCGGTTTGTAAACCGTGAGAGTCGGATCCGTTACATTCGACACACGCGTTACTGGCCCGCGCGAATCCAGTGGCCGGGTCACTGGCCCTTCCGGTTCCGTTGCATTTGGAGTCCCTGGCGCTCCGTGTGGCCAGAGTTTCATGGTTGTGGGCGTCTCGCCTTTGGACATAACCGGAAGCAAAGATAGCAGCAGTGCAACGATCGCCAGACGCAAACACGTCCTCCAGAAACGACTATTCGCCCGCCGACACATTCGCCGACCGGGACTTCATTTTCCCCGTCAGCTCAGCTTCTGTCTCTTGTTCCATATGCAGGTGAACATCGCGTTGCGGGAACGGAATCTCGATGCCGTTCTCCTCAAATGCCTCGTTAATCCTGATGTTCAACTCGCTGCGAATCTGCAGGCGGGTATCCAGTTTAGACCAGAACCGCACGGTGAAGTTAAGCGAGCTATCGGCGAACTGGTCAAAAGTGATCAGCGGCTCCGGTTGCCGCATTACACCGGTCTGGGTGGCGGTAAGTTCTGTCAGGATATTCAACACCTTCTGCGGATCGGTTCCATAGGCCGCGCCGATCATGATATCCGTGCGCCGGTAGAAATCCGTCAGCGACCAGTTCACCACCGCCTTCGTGATTAATTCGGAGTTGGGCACGATCACGTCCGCGCCATCGAACGTCCGCACGGTACTGGAGCGAAATCCAATGCTGCGGACTTCGCCGGAGAGCGTCCCAATCTCAACGATATCCCCCACCTGCACGGGTCTTTCCAGCGACACGATAATGCCGCACACAAAGTTGTTGACCAGGTTTTGTAGTCCGAATCCAAGGCCGACACCGAACGCGCCAGTCAGTACGGTGAGCTTGCTCAACTCCAATCCGGCCGCGCCGAACGCGAGGAACACTCCCACCGTAACCAGCCCGATATAGGTGAGGCGAGATCCGGCCTGTGCTGCTCCCGGATTGAAATCGGTGCGCGGCAATACCTCTTCATTGAGAAAGAACCTTATTAATTTCGCGACCAGAGTGCTGACCCAAAGAACTAACAAAAACAGAACCACGTCGAGAAGCGACAACGAGATTGCCCCGATCTCCCACTTGTGTCGCAGGAAATCGCGCGTTCCATTAAACGCTTGGGTCGAAATCTGGAACGCCACCAGCACGGCGAAACACCAGAAAACCCCGCTCGTGATCCTCAGCCAGGTCGCCACCCTTCGATTCACCAGGTCGCGATGGAGCTTGATGGCTCGCGATCGTTGGCCCAGCCGTGAACCTGTCAAGGCGCTGGTCAGCGCACAAAATGAGAGGTAAAAGATATACGTCGCCAACCCGTAATATGTGCTGAAGATGGTGCCGTTGGTAAGAATGTCGGATGCCGCCACATTGCCGATGATGTTCGCCAGGATAGCCATCATCAGCATGAAGCCGCCGAGATATAGCGCGTTCAAAACGAAATTCCAGCGCCGTTCCTCCAGCACGGAGCGAACCATCCCACCCTTCAGCAGCAGCACCCGCATTCCTGCAAGCATGAGGCAGCCGGCCGCCAGCACAAAGAATCGTCGCAGCACCGTGCCCGACATAAGCTGCAGGCTCAACACGTTAAGAACATGCAATGACGCAAGAGCAATGATGTGCGGACGAAGTCGCTCGTCGAAGATTTTGCTGGCCAGCATCACCACCGGCACCACCAGCAGCATCCGCGCAAACCTCACAACCTCAGGCGGCGCCTTCGCGAACAATATGGCGAACACGCTCAACATCACGAACAGCGTCAAAACTAAAGGATGCTTGAGAACGATAATTTGCGTAGGGTCGCTGACATTCCAGGTAGCCGGGTCCCGGCGTGAGAAACGAAACAACAGCGCGAAGATCCCAGCATTCAGGATCAGGTACATCAACAGTTTCGACTGGTAAGCCTGGTAGAAATTTCCGGTACGCGACTGGATCCCTCCGTAAATAGTCTTCACCTGCTTCCATGTGCCGCCAAAATCGATATGGCGTAGCGCTGACCAGATCGGCGGGCTATCGATCACAAAAAACTGTTCGCGGAGCGCAGCATCAGCGACTACTACTTGATCGAGCGTGTCATCAATTTTGGTGCGCGTATCGGAGATCTGCACCTGGATCCTCAGCAGGCGTTCCGTTTCTTCGCGCAGGGCCGCCTGCGTCTGATCTCCCATTCCCAGTACTGTCTCGCCACGTTGGATATATTCCACCGGCAATTTGGCAGCCTTCATGGCCTGCACGCCGGCTGACCACTCCGCGTAAATCGTATTCGACTGCTTTTGTGCCTCATCGAGGCTCGTCGCATATCGCACCATCACTTCATTGATCGAATCCAACCGAGTACGATTCCGGCTCCAGGTCATTTTGATTTCCGGAAGTTGCATCGCAGAGCGGGCGAGACGGATACTCTGCTTCGCATCTTCCGCTGACTCGGATACAGTCTGGCTCAGCACGTTCAGGCTGCCTTCCGCCTGGATCAACTCTGGCGTACGCAACTTCGCGAGGATCTGTCCCAACTGCGTGATCGCCGCTTCGGACCGCGGTACGAATTCCGCGATGGGAATCGATTGGCCATTTCCGAACTGGATAGCAGTCGGCAGTGCCGGGGCCGGTGGCGGAGCAGATTGTTGGGGTTTGCTGGAACGCGAATTGCGCGCCTCGGTCTTCGACGGAGCTTTTTCTTTCTTGGCTTGCGCCGGCAGCGCGCCCGCGGTCAGAAACAAGAGCAGGCCCAGCAAGACAGAAAGCCGAACTTTGTGGATAGACATAAAGATGCGCCCGCGTGGCGTTAACCACGGCGGAATGCTAGGGCCAGCCGCTCGTGAAGATAACTGCTAAAAATGCCAGCTTAGGCCCAAACTGGCTAGGTAGGGTCGCGATTGAAGAGCTACTGTTTCGAGGCGAACCGGGCCAGCCGCCCGAAGGTATCCCGCAGCGCCGGATACAGATCGCGATACACTTTCATCAACTCAGAGTAGCGGGAACAATTCTCCGCCACCGGACTCGTCGCTCGAAGGTTTCCATCGGACATCGCCTTCGCCGCGTTAGCCTGATTTGAAAACCACCCTGCCGCTACCGCTGCGCACATCGCCACACCAAGGCTTGAAGCCTCCACCGTCGACGATCGAAGTACGGTCGTCCCGGTCGCGTCCGCCACGATCTGGCACCAAAGATCGCTCTTCGCTCCTCCGCCGATTGCAATAAACTCCTGCACGCGTTCGCCCGTCGCCTGTTCAATCATCTCCGTAACCAGCGCCTGTTCCAGGGCGATCCCTTCCAGCAGCGCGCGATACAGGTGTTCACGCCGGTGCGAACCATTGAGTCCGATGAAACAGCCACGGGCATTCGGGTCCCAATACGGCGTCATCACCGCTCCCCAGTAAGGAAGCGCCAGTAGCCCATCGCTGCCTATCGACACGGCCGCCGCAGCGGCCTCCAACCTCTTGTAGATGTCGCTCTCGCCCGCAGCCCCGCAAATCTGGTGCGCGAACCAGTCCGTGAGAAATGCGCCGGTGCGCAGGCTGGTCTCGTAGTAATAACCCTCGCCAGTGCAACTCCCCATCGTCCGCCATGCCGGACCCACCCGATACTCCCGCGAATACGTCCCTGAAACCACCGCAGTTCCCAGGTTCAAGTACGCACGCGACGAACCCAGTGCGTTCACGCCCAATCCAGCGGCCTGCCCATCCCCGCCGCCGGCGACCACTAATGTGCCTTCCGGCAATCCCGTTGCGATCGCCGCAAACGTGTTCACCGATCCAACGATCTCTCCCGGCTGAAAAGCTTCCGGCAATTGCGACGTCGACAGCCTTAGTGCCTCCAGCAATTCCGGCGACCACGCCTTCTGCTGCATATCAAACAGCCCAAGCGGATCAGCGCTGGCCCAACTGGTGCGGAACAGGCCTGTCAGCCGCCATGTCAGATAGGTGTGCACGTCGGTGAACATCGACGTTCGCTCGAATAACTCAGGCTCATGGCGCAACATCCACGCTATGCGATATGCCACGGGCGCCATGTCCGGAGGCTTGCCCGTGATCCGATGAATCTTCTCGCGGCCGATCTTATCGGCGAGCCATGCCACTTCGCCGCCGCAGCGCTGGTCCAGCCAGACAATCGCAGGCCGCACCGCTTCGCCGTCGGCATCGAGCGGAACAAACGTTTCTCTCTGGTTGGAAATCGCGATCGCTGCCACCGCCGCAGGATTGACCAGCTTTAGGAGTTCCTTCAGGGCAACACAGGTCGAGTGCCACCAGTCTTCCGGATTCTGCTCGTAACGTGAATTCCCCAGGCTGACCAGCGGAATTGAGGCGCGCCCCACTCCTGCCATCGTTCCATCGTGCCGCCAGGCGATCGCCTTGGTAGCGGTGGTACTGCTGTCCAATCCGATTACGAATTGCTTATCGGGCACGGTTGCCGAACATCATAGCAACGATTGTGAAGGCTCAGTGTTATCAGTTATCGTGAAAAGGTCTATGCGGGCCGCTGAACTTGTTGCTCCTCATGAATTCCGTTTAGCTGAAATGTCGCTGGAAGACCCCGCCCCCGGCGAAGTACAGGTCATTGTCGACTCAGTCGGCATCTGTGGATCTGACCTGCACGCGTGGTCCGAAGGTTCCGTGGGCGACTCCGCTAATCTTTATCCCATGGTGCTCGGACACGAACCCTCTGGCACCGTGGTGAAAGTCGGAGCAGGCGTCACCGGAATCTCGCCTGGCGATCGCGGTGCCCTCGAACCCGCGCTCTATTGCTATCACTGCGAATTCTGTCGGCACGGAAAGTTCAACATCTGCGCCAATATCAAGTTCCTCAGCAATCCCGGGCACCCCGGTTTCTTTCGCGAGCGCGTCAACCTTCCGGCGAAGAACTTCCTCGCCGTTCCGCCGTCGCTCACCTCCGACCTGGCCACGCTGATTGAACCCCTCGCCGTAGCCATGCACTCCCTGAAATTCGCTGCGATTCAGCCGGATGAAACCGTTGCAGTATTCGGCGCTGGCCCCATTGGCTTGCTCACCATCGCGGCATTGAAGGCCACGAAAGCCGCGCGCATCTGGGCCATTGAGCCGTTGGCCCACCGGCGCGAGATGGCCGTCGCTATCGGTGCGACCGTTGCCGTTCCTCCGGAGGAAGCGCGCGCCTCCATCCTCCACGGTAGTTCTCATCGCGGAGTTGATTGCGTGATCGATTGCGCGGCAGGCGAGCAGACGATGAACGACGCGATGCACGTCTCGAAGAATGGTGGACGCGTCGTCTTGACCGGCATCCACGCCGGAAAATACGTTCCCCTCGAAGGCTCCACCATGCGGCGCAAAGAGCTCAGCATCTTCAATGTCCGCCGCTCCAACGACGAAGCCCACGACGCCCTTCACCTTATGCTCGCGCATCCCGAACGGTTCGCGCCGCTGGTCACACACGTCCGCTCGCTGGATCAGGTCGCCGAAGCTTTCAACATCGCGGGCAAATACCTCGACGGCGTCGGCAAGATGATCGTGCGCCCACAGCAGTAGACGTCACAAATAGCGACTCCGCCTTCTCTGGATTGAGAGTAACAGCTTAATACCACCTACAGTGTTAATCGTATGTACCCTAGGGCCTTCCGCCAATTTGTTCTACCTCAAACATGACCGATAGTTTCTTTGGCAGCCGGGACCGGAGTCTGCGGCGAGACCAATCCCCTCCCCAGGAGATCGTTTTGAAGAAGTTCCTATTAGTTCTAATCCCGTTTCTCGCAACCACCTGTCTGGCTTCAGTCAATGTTAATCTCGCATCCCCGGCCGCTGGCTCCACGGTAGGCGCACCGTTCACACTTCAAGCTTCGGCCTCAAGTTCATACCCAATCACCGGATGGCGCGCGTATCTGGACGGAGCCCAGGTCCTTAGCGCCGGTTCCACCGGAAGCGTAAGTGGCAGCATTAACGCGGGTACGGGAACACATCAACTCGTCGTTCGAGCGTGGGACAGCAGCGGCGCCTATGGCGATCGCTACATTACCATCAATGTTGGCACCAGCACCGGCTCGGGCTCTGGCACGGCTCCCACGAATGGTTCACTCCCCACCCCGCCTTCCAACGCCAAGGTGTTCAACAATATCGACCAGATGAATTCGAGCTGGGGCGCTTGTGGCGACCCTGCTTGCGCTGGAGGCAGTGGTTCGGGCAGCTTCTGGCAGGCCTTCTTCCAGACCTCCCCTTCGATGGACGGCGCCAGCATGCAGCTCTACCGCAGCGGTGTTTGGGGCAATGCTCTCTGGTACAAGAAGCTCGGGGCCATCAACAGCGCCACCCGCTTCCTCTGGGATTTCTACTTCATGGTTGATGACGCGTCCCTGCGTTCAGGGCAGGCACTTGAGTTCGACGCCTTCCAGTTCGTCGGCGGCTTCAACTACATGATCGGCACCCAGTGCAACTACGGCTCGGGCACCTGGGATACCTGGAACGAAGCGACCGGCCACTGGCTGCACACCAGCATTCCCTGCCCTAAGTTCTCACCGAACACCTGGCATCACGTTCAGTGGTACATGACCACCAACCATTCGAATCACACCTACACTTATGTGACGTTGGTAGTCGATGGCAAGTCGTACACGCTGAACCAGACGCAACCGGCGAAATACCTCGCCTGGGGCGATAACCTTGGTGCGCAGTGGCAGCTCGACGTGAATGCCACAGGCGGCGGTTACCGTATGTGGGTTGACAAGGCGAAACTCACCGTCTGGTAACAGAAGTCATCAAACGGCGGATAGGTGGTGGAGTCTTGATCGCACCACCTATCCGCACCGTTCACCCTTTTCTCCTCCCGCGGCTCTCACTCGCCAATTGCGCTCAATCACCTTCACTGCCACAATCTTCCTGTCGAGCGCACTTTGAAACGAAATCCATTCATAGCCGTTTTGCTGTTTGTGATCCTGCATGGCGGGCTAGCCTATTCCGCCGAGCCCAAAGAAAAGCAAGCCGCAGGTGCAAAGGTTGCCGCCGGTTGGCTGGCGCTTCTTGATAACGGCAAGTATGGTGACGCCTGGAAGCAGTTAACTTCGGCGCAAGAGGCCACCTCGACCAAGGACAAGTGGCAATCCGATGTCAGTCGTTACCGCCGCCAGGTAGGCAAGCTGCATGACCGGAAGTTGCTCAGCGCTGAATACACCACGAAAGTCCCCGGCAGCGAAGACGGGGAGTATGTCGTGGTTACATTCTTGAGCAGCTTTGAGCGCTTGGGTTCTGCTTTGGAGATCGTGGTCCCCCAACTCCTCCCAGACGGCAGTTGGGTCATCTCCGGACATTCCATCAAACCAGCCGACGCGATGGAATAAACCGTTTCCCATTTCAGGACCGCTCTCAAATAAACTTGCTCGTTGCGAGATTGCAGGCCCCCTGAATTTGCTATCCTGAAAGTAGAAGGTGGACGAAAGGGATTTTTCCTCTCGCCCACCTTTTCTATTGTTCGCTCTTTGACAATTTAGGATACGGGAACCCCAAAACTTCCATGCAAGCTAAGCATCGCGTTTGCAATATTTTACGGGTAAGTCGTTAATTTTAAAGAATTTGAGTTTTTAATTTTTCTTCCATCCTCTAAGTGCTTTAGTTTCTAGAATTTAATAGCTAAATTCTTTAATTTGTTGAACTTAACTTTCATTCTCTCCGTAACGTATTGATTCTACAGGGCGGGGGAGGGAGGATTAGTGAACATCATGTGCAACGCCAGCTCCCACGCACGAGTTTGAGAACTGGCCGCTGGAACTGGCGACTCATTCGCAGTTGATCATCCACGGGATGCCGAATCGGTCCTCGAACATGGCGAACCGGCGAGCCCAGAAGGTCTGGCCGATCGGCATGGTGATCTTTCCCCCTTCCGACAGCCCGTTATAAATCCGGTCAGCTTCGGCCGGATCGGTGAAGCCGAGGTTGACCGAGAACCCTTGCGGTTTTGCCTGCCGTCCCGGAGGCGCATCGGAAGCCATGATCGTCTGGCTGCCGATGGTCATCCGCGCATGGAGAATCTTGTCCTGCCACTCAGGCGGAGTATGTGCCTCGGCGGGAGAACCTTTGTGGGGCATCATCGACTCGATCTTGCCGCCAAGGACCTTGGCATAAAGCTCGAACGCCTCTTTGCAATTACCCGTGAAGAGAAGATAGGTGTTCAGTTGCATGAACTGGCTCCTTAAAGAAAATTGTTGGCCTGCGGATAGAACGGGCCAGGCCGCCGGAATGTAACGCTGCATTTATCCGCCGGCGATGGCGCCAATCACGAGGAACGGTTCTTTGCCGGAAACGACAGCCTCCGGCAACGGCGTGTCCGGTGGCTCCAGCGACATGTCCTCTTCGCAGGCGAAGTAGCGAAGAAACGCGCGGCGCTGCAGCGTGCCGTGATCGCGGATCGTGCCACGGAGCACCGGGTAGCGCGCCTCGATGGCGTCGAGGACGGATCGAATCGTGATCGCGCCCTCGACATCGATCTGCACTTCGGTGCCAACGCCGGCGAGCGTTCGCAGATGTTGAGGCAACACGACTCGAATCACGGCAGCGTCTGGACCTCAACCGAAAGTACGGCTGGAAGATCGTGAACGATAGCGTTCCAGGAATTACCGGCGTCGGGCGAGCAATAGACCTGTCCGCCGGTGGTGCCGAAATAAACGCCGCACGAATCGAGTCGATCGATGGCCATGGCGTCGCGCAGCACGTTGACGTAGCAGTCCTTCTGCGGAAGGCCTTTCGTCAGCGGCTCCCATTCGTTGCCGCCGGTTTTGCTGCGAAAAACTTGCAGCTTGCCGTCGATCGGGAAATGCTCCGAATCGCTCTTGATCGGCACAACGTAGAGCGTTTCCGGTTCATGCGCATGCACGTCGATGACGAAGCCGAAATCAGTCGGCAAATTGCCGCTGACTTCGTGCCACTGGTCGCCGGCGTTGTCGGTGCGCATGATGTCCCAATGTTTCTGCATGAAGAGCGTATCGGGACGCGAAGGATGCGCCGCGATATGATGGACGCAGTGCCCGATCTCGGCGTTCGGATCGGGAATGTACTGTGAACGCAGGCCCTGGTTGATCGGCTTCCAGGTTTTGCCGCCATCGTCGGTGCGGAAGCAGCCTGCGGCGGAAATCGCGATGTAAATGCGCTTGGGATTCTGGGGGTCGAGCACGATGGAGTGCAATCCCATGCCGCCCGCGCCCGGCTGCCATTGGGGTCCAGTGCCGTGACCGCGAAGACCGGATAGCTCGTGCCACGATACACCGCCATCGGTGGATTTGAAGAGCGCAGCGTCTTCGACCCCGGCGTAAACGGTGTCCGCATCCGTCAATGACGGCTCAAGGTGCCAGACGCGCTTGAACTCCCACGGATGTTGCGTGCCGTCGTACCACTGATGCGTGGTCAGCGGCGCGGCGGCGGTGTCGTAGGCGAACTGGTTGCTCTTGCCTTGCGGCATGCCATCAGGTCCCGTAACGGGCATCGAGCCGCCGGGAACCTCCCAGGTTTTGCCACCGTCGTTCGAGCGTTGGATGACTTGCCCAAACCATCCGCTGGTCTGCGATGCGTAGATGCGGTTCGGATCGACGGGCGAGCCCTTCAGGTGATACATCTCCCAGCCGGCGAAGTGCGGTCCGGTGATGGTCCAGTTCTGCCGTTTGCCATCCGCTTCCATAATGAACGCGCCCTTGCGCGTCCCCACAAGAACTCTTACTCTGCTCATCCTTCTTTCACCCCTATGAAGTGTGCCGTCAATAGTAAGTCGTACGGCGCAGTTTGAAATCGACAACTTCCGAAAATTTACTTCTTCAGTGGGATCAGGTCCCGGAGTCTCGGCTCACGCAGAAACAGGCTTCCCCAGATCAGCACGCCGAAGTAAACCGGGAACAGCGTGTACAGAAACAGCGCGTTGCCGAGTCGCATATTCGTTGCGACCGCGCCGCCGAGGTAGCCCGTGAGAAGAATCGCCCCCAGGACGGACGTGCTCGGGATCACATAAACAATAAGGCTACTCAGCAGAATGATCCCGAGCGGCACGGAGTACTTAATGTCCCACCCGGCCTTCGCCATGCCTTCGACGACCGGCTTGGGAACAATCAACTTCATGACGGCGTCCATAAGTAGAAAGGCGATGATCAGGATATTGATAATGCGGCTGGTCCAGACAGCGCCTTTTGAAACAGGTGCGGTTGCGAGTTGAGTTGCACTTTGCATGACTTTCTCCGATCAAACTATTTTTGCGCCAGCTCCGCGTTTTCGGATTCCTGAACGCAACGGCCGTTTACCATTTCCATCATCGGGCGAATTTCGAGCTCGCCTTCGTAGTCGGGGCCAAGTGTGTCCGCATGAAGTTGCATGAACGCCTTTCCCATCTCGATCGCCTCTTGTCTTGAGTTGGCCTCAAGGATGGCGAAGCCCCCAACCAATTCCTTCGTTTCCGCGAAAGGACCATCGGTTACGAACAGCTTCTTGCCGGAGACCCTAATTCGCGCACCCTTCGAGCTTGGCTTTAATCCGCCCGTGGCAATCATTGCCCCGGACTTGAACATCTCTTCAGCGGACTTGCCGATTGCTTCCGCCAATTCTGGATTGATCGGCTTGCCTGCTTCGGATTCCTTCGTTGCCTTAATGATCATCATGAAACGCATCGTCGATCTCCTTACTTCTTGCTGGCAAGCTTTTGGGATTCAGCGCGCAGGCGCCTGTCTTTTTCACGAAGCTCGGGGGAGAGCCCTTCGGCGAACTCTTCGATTTCGAAGATCTGACGAAGTTCGACGTCGGACTCCTCGTTCATCGGGTTTGGGCAGCGCTTGAGCCACTCGATCGCTTCTTCCTTCGATTTCACCTTCCAGATCCAGAATCCCGCCACAAGTTCTTTCGTCTCTGGGAATGGACCGTCGATGACAGTGCGCTTGTCGCCCGAGAAGCGTACGCGCACGCCCTTTGAGCTTGGGTGAAGTCCTTCACCGGCAAGCATGATGCCGGCTTTCACAAGTTCTTCGTTGTACTTCGTCATTTCGGTAAGAAGTTTCTCGCTGGGCATTACGCCTGCTTCGGATTCTTTGCTGGCTTTTACGAGCACCATGAAACGCATTTCTGTTCTCCTTTTGCTAGTTGTTTTCCGGGAGGTTGGTTAGTTCAACGACTGGACGAATTTCGACTGTGCCTTTGCGAGCGCCGGGAATGCGTCCGGCGATCTGGATGGCTTCGTCAAGGTCCTTGGCGTCGATCATGAAGTAGCCGCCAAGCTGTTCGCGGGTTTCGGCGAACGGGCCGTCGGTGACGAGCCGCTTGCCGCTGCGAACCTGCACGCTGGTTGCGGTCGCAACCGGCTGCAAAGGCGAGGCGGAAACATACTTCCCGTGCGAGGCGAGTTCCTGGCAGAGCTGGGCCGACTCGTTATAGCAGGCTTGGCGCTCCGGCTCAGTCCAGACTTGCTCATCGGCATAAATCAGAAGCATGTACTTCATTTGTGTTCCTCCGTCAGTAGATCGAATGGGATTTTGATGAATCGACAGGTCACTGAAAAAATCTTTAAAATTACCTATGCTGCCGGACCCTACTAAGGCCGTTGAGGAAGTCTACCGTTCCGACTGGGGGCGAATTGTGGCCACCCTGATCGGGATGGTCGGAGACTTTGACCTCGCCGAAGAGTGTGCACAGGAAGCATTTACCGCAGCGGTGCACCAGTGGCAGGAATCCGGAGTGCCCGAGTTCCCCCGGGCCTGGATCGTGAAAACCGCCCACCACAAGGCCATTGACCGGATTCGCCGCAAGAACCTCCATGAGCAAAAGCTTGAATCCTACGTCAAAGAGGGGTTTGTACGCGAATTCGAGGAACCAAACTATGGGACGAACGAAATCCCGGACGACCGGCTCCGCCTTATCTTTACTTGCTGCCACCCGGCGCTTGCCCACGATGCCCAGATCGCGTTGACGCTGAGAACGCTATGCGGACTGGAGACGGACGAGATCGCACGGGCATTTCTGGTCCCTACCGCAACCATGGCGCAAAGGTTGGTGCGAGCGAAGAGAAAGATCCGTGATGCCGGAATTCCCTACGCGATTCCTGAGACGAACGAATTGGAAGGACGTCTCGAGGCAGTGCTGACCGTCATCTACCTGGTTTTCAATGAGGGCTACGCGGCGACGCGCGGAGATGGGCTGGTGCGCACCGATCTTTCTGCTGAGGCAATTCGCCTGGCGCGGATTGTATGTCAGTTGATGGCGCCGAATCCTCCTGCGGAGGCGACCGCACTTCTTGCGCTGATGTTGTTGCATGACGCTCGCCGTGAAGCCAGGCTCGACGATTCGGGCGACATCATAGTGCTGGAGGAACAAGACCGCAGCCGGTGGCACCAGGAGCAGATCGCGGAAGCATTGCCGCTGGTGGAACAGGCGTTCCGAGCCGGGCCGGGGCCGTTTGCATTTCAGGCTGGAATCGCGGCAATGCACTGCCAGGCGAGCCGGTTTGAAGATACCGATTGGGCGGAGATTTTGCGCCTCTACGACCAACTACAACGCCTCGACCCGTCGCCGATCGTAGCATTGAATCGAGCCGTGGCGGTGGCGATGGTCGCCGGACCACAAGCCGGACTTGCGATCATCGATGCTCTCTCCGATGGCGATCTGCACTCATATCATCTGCTGCATGCGGCGCGGGCCGATCTGTTGCGACGCCTGGGGTCTTTTTCTCAAGCCGCAAAGAGCTACCAACAAGCGCTTGCTTTGGTCACGAATGACAGCGAAAAACGTTACCTGGAGCGGCGTTTGAGGGAAGTGCAGCAGCGCCCGACCTAGCTCATCGATAACGGATTTTCAAGCAATATCTTCAATTCTCCGACAAAAAGAAATGTCCACGGCGCCAGTACGCGCTATTGCAGGAAGATGGGGCGGCGATCAGAATAGGCAGCCTCCGCGGCGACCGCCCGGAGTTCCGCAGGGGGTGGCAAATGATCGGTCGGCAGCGTTGTTTAACTTCACTGACTAGCTGGAACCAATTGACCCAATGGACAGTAACCTTACTGGTGCTATTCGCGATCATCGGAATGGCGGGCAGCAC
>JADMIO011430608.1_pt1 | contig 16103 bp, 17 predicted proteins | sample 8958161 | NCBI WGS metagenome assembly JADMIO01 (sample SAMN16585339, study PRJNA669376) | soil metagenome | isolation source: Crop rotation soil | place: USA: Cullars Rotation, Alabama | collected 2011
CGCGACAACTTGTCCACGTGGAATTCTAAGCTTAGGATCCCAATGTGCTGGAAAGATTTTCGCCAATTGTCAAGGCGTAACTCCACCACAGGAAATAATGGAATTTATATTCCAACCACTATAATATGGTCACCTTATGGTTAAATTCCTCATCAACTGGCCGGAGCGCGTGGCTTCCCACTTCCTATGGGCGGGGCCATTGCTCGCGCGCATCGTCGTAGGCTATGTGTTTATGCTCACCGGCTGGTTCAAGCTGCAACATCTGCCGCAAATGATCCAGAATTTCACCGAATGGGGCATCCCCTTCCCTGAAATCATGACGCCTTTTGTGTCGGGCCTCGAATGCTTCGGCGGTGTCTTGCTGATGTTCGGCCTCCTCACCCGCATTGCGGCGGGTGGATTGGCCGTGGTAATGGTCGTGGCCATCATCAGCGCGAAATGGACGCAAGTGGATTCGCTGGAAACCTTGCTGGGCTTTGAAGAAAGCGTCTATTTCGCGGTATTTTTCTGGCTGGCCGTCTGCGGCGCGGGCAAAGCGTCGCTCGATTACTTAATCCAGCAGCGTTTTATTTTCCGCAATCGCGCGCACCAGGTCTGATAGGCGCTTACGCACGCCTTGTTCGCCGATGCGCTTAAAGGCTTTCATCATTTCGAGCGATTCGCGGTCAGACACGGGGGAGCCGTGGTCAAATGTTTCCGATGCTTCGGCGAAACCCACCGCCGTTTGCTGGCGGCTGGCGGCGACATCTTCATCCAGGCCTTCGAAGAAATACGCGACTGGCACATTCATGAAACGCGCAAACTCCACGAGCCGCCGCGCATTCATTGCATTTACCCCTTTTTCATATTTCTGCACTTGCTGGAAAGTAATGCCCACCGCTTTCGCCACCGCTTCCTGGCTCAAACCCATCATGGTGCGACGCAACCTGAGTTTTTTGCCAACATAGCTATCGATATCCTGTTTCGTCATGGTACTCACATACGTTATGTTCGGGATGACACAGCTATGCCCCAAAACAGTACAACTTGCAAGCGAAAAGTTAATACATAAACAATTTAATTCTTTATCAAGAATTGATACAATTTACCATAGAAAGCAAAGTAGTAGCTAGTCCCGTTTTGGGATATATTTACCTATTAGCTAATGTAATGTAGATTCAATTGGTTTTCCCATATCATGGGCGCTGAGATGTTTTAATAAAGCCATCGAAAGCAAAAAATGAAGATTTTAACTACAATTTTCCATTTAAGCTAGGCTTGGGCAAATTCACATCCACAAAGCCTTTGTGATTGAGCGGAATGTGCGCCACCTCGCGTCCATAGGCATCGAACACAGCGGTGATGCCGGTGTTTGCAACCCTCACCATCGGCAGCCCCTGTTCCACCGCGCGCATGCGTGCCGCAGCCAGATGCTGGTAGGGCGCGCTGCTGGTGCCAAACCAGGCATCGTTCGTCACCGACAGCAACCATGCCGGGCGGTCGTCGCTGCGGGCGGCGAGTTCAGGAAACACCACCTCATAGCAGATGAGCGGGCTCACCGCCGGAAGCCCCGGCCAGCGCAATGTTTTCACCCCCTCGCCTTCCGCTAAATCGGCCATGCCCACCGGCGTTTCGAGCGCCGAGGGAATGAGCCAGCGCAGCGGCAGAAACTCGCCGAACGGCACCAGCTTGTGCTTGTCATAACTGCCCACCACCTCGCCCTCGCTGCTAATAACCGCGATGCCGTTGGTGACATGCCCGCGCTCGCCGCGTAAGCTCCCGGTGATAAGGTGCTGGTGCGGCAAAAGCACCTCGCCCAGACGCACGGCCAGCGTACTGTCGTCCGCGAGCACATAGGGCACGGCGGTTTCCGGCCAGATGACATGGGTGATATCCTCCAGCCCCGGCGACTGGGTGAGCGCGATATTTTCACGCAGCCCCTCCATCTGCAAAGCCGGGTCCCATTTATGATGCTGCGAAATATTCGCCTGCACCAGCCGCAATTTCACACCTTCGACATATTCATGCGGCGCCGTTTCCGCCCGCCATGCGCCCCAGCCGATAGCGAGTGCCACCACAAGCCAGCAGCCTATGGCGGCGCGCTTGTGCTCGATGGTTATCACACCCAGGAACACGGCAATGAAAGTAAGCCCATAAATGCCGAAAATCGACGCAAGCTGGATGCTCGCATCGCTCACACCAAAAACATACCCGCCCAAATTCCACGGGAACCCCGTGAATAAATGCCCGCGAGCAAATTCGACCACTACCCACAAAGCAGAAAAAATTAAAGCTCCCCTGACTCCTGCCTTCTGACCTCTGCCCCCTATGGCGTAATACGCCATCGCAAACACCATCGTATAAACCGCAATCACCGCCGTAAGCGCAAAGAGAGCGAAGGGAATGAGCCAGGCGAATTTATCGGGGTCGGTCATGAGCGCGATGGTGAACCAATACAGCCCGCTGATATAAAATCCCCACCCCCAGAAAAACCCGATAGCAGCCGCGCGCCGCCTGCTGGGCGCGCGCATGAGCAAGTAGTACAAGCCACCATAAGCCGGTATCACCAGCGGGAAAAGATAAAGCGGCGGCAAAGTGAGCGTGGCTGAGAGGCCAAAGAGGAAGGCTAAAAAATAAGGATGTTTTCTCATTACGCGAGATGGATGCGCACTTTGCGAATCCGGCGCGGGTCGGCGTCCATGATTTCGAACCGCATGCCGCCGTTATGGTCGACGATTTCGCCTTTGCTGGGCACCCGGCCGAGCTTGGCGGAGATAAGCCCGGCGAGCGTATCGAACTCTTCGGATTCTTCCTCGCCCATCATATCGGTTTCTAAAAACTGCTGCAGCTGGTCGATGCGGATGCGCGCATTCACTTCATAGGTACGGTCATCAATTTTTGTTACATTACCCGCATTTATTTCATCTTCATCATGTTCATCTTGAATATCGCCGACGATTTCTTCCACCACATCTTCCATCGTCACCAGCCCATCCGTGCCGCCATGCTCATCGACAACGATCGCCATATGGCTGCCCACCGCGCGCATCTTGGCGAGCAAATCAAGCACCATCATCGAGGGCGGCACAAACAGCATGGTGCGCACATGCGCCCGCACGTTATACGGCTTGTCGCCCGCCAGCATCGACAGCAAATCTTTCACATGCAAAAACCCCAGCACATGGTCGAGCGTGTCTTCATAAACGGGTGTGCGGGTGTGGCGCTCGCGGGTGATGTGGCTCTTAAGCGCCTCGAGCGAAATATCCTCCGGCACGGCGACGATATCGGTGCGCGGGATCATGATGTCGCTCACCCGTGTCTCGCCGAAAGTGAGCACGTTATGCAGCATCACGCGCTCTTGCGGCGCCAGTTCCTCTTCGCTGTTTTCCGCATGCTCTTCGATAGCCTCCTCGATCGCTTCCTTCAGCGAGGCCTCATGCTTGCAAGAAAAAATACCGCGCAGCCAACCAAAAGGTTGCGGTTTTCGTAATTCATCCATACAGCGAGCTATAGCAAAAATCGCGGGCGGTCACAAGGGGTTATAATGCCTTTCTATATATTAATATATCGTAATAAAACTGTAATATAACTATGCTATATTAATTCTGACAAACCAGCACAAAAGGAAGCGTTTATGGCGGACGATACAGCATTTAATGCATACGGTGCTTACGTGGTAACCAAAAGTTTTACAGACCGCTCGTCCGTAGATGAGATTAGCGACGAAATAGTCAGCAACCTTGCCCAGAAAAAACAGGCCTTTATCGATGCCGTTGTCACGAGCGTTGCGGGAGAAGAAAATGGCCGCCCCAATTATAAACGATTTGCTGAAATATCAGGCCGCGATGGCAATGGCAATGTCAGTGCCGCCGAAATGAGAACCCAGCTCGTTGAAATTTTCAAGAATGATGAATCATTGAAAAAAGAATATAGCGCTACGCCGGGAAAAATAAACGATGTTGCAAGCGACATGGCAGGAGATGCGTTAAAAATTATGGGGTTGATAAGCAAAACAGGGAAGGAGCAAGAAGTGTCTGTTGAAGCATTCGGCAGAACCATCGACCCGAAAACCAAATCGATACCGCTGGCCGCGCTGGAAACTGCGAGGGATACAGGACCGGCTGTCGCTAACAATGCGGAGCCTGCCCAACCACAATCCTCATACATATTCAGTGGGCCGACAGATATCGAATCCGGAATAGATAAATTGGTTGCGCAGGAATTGAAGGGTGGAGAGAGCGTCGTTCATGGGGATCGGGGAGTTACGTCTCTATTGGATGAAGATCACAATGGAGAGATCGATCCCAAAGCTAAAAAAGAACTTAGAATCGCTTATAGAAACGCTGGATTAGTAGATGAAGTACAAATAACTGAGAAACTGAAGAAAGCTGATGAACAACAATTCTTAAAAGAGATCGATAGGGTAAGCAAAACGATGACTGAGCCAAGCGATCCTCGTGAGCCAAAACATTGGCGACTTTCGCGAATAGTAGACGTTGTAGACAAAAACAGAGATGGGAATATAGATGATGAAGCTAAAAAGCCATTGCTGGATTCACTCAAAGAAAAACGCGGTCTTTCCGAAGACGAAGCCAACCAGACAATCAAGAAATTTGAAGCATTGCTCAAAGGCGAAAAGTTTTCGGCTTCCATTAGTCCACCAACTGAAGCTGGCCCCAATGCCGCGGTCACACTTGCATCACAGCAGCTGGGCGGCAAGGTGGCTGATCGAAGCGCATCCTATACCCAAAGCACCTAATTCTCCCCCAAATACCCCGCCGATTGCATTTCCATGAGCCGGGAAACGGTGCGCGCGAATTCAAAACTTCCGTCGCCCTCGGCATAGATTTTTTCGGGGCTGGTGGCGGCCGTGCAGATGAGTTTTATTTTCCGCTCATATAGCGTGTCGATGAGGGTGACGAAGCGTTTGGCTTCATTGCGCTTTTCGGGCGGAAGGGTCGGGATGTCGGTGAGGATGACCGTATCCAGCCGGTTGGAAAGCGCCAGGTAATCCGCCGCGCCCAGCGCCTGCTCGCAGAGTTCACGGAAAGTGAAGCGGCCGATGGAATCGTCGTAACAGGTGAAACTCAGGCTCCGCCCCTGCACCACCAGCAGATCATACACCGGCTCCGATTTAATACCCAGATGCGAAAGCAATTGCGCGATAAACCGCTCGGCGCTCTCGCCGAGGCCCACATGATACACCTCCTGCAAACTGCGCAGTTGCAAATAACGGTAATCGGACGGGCTCGACAGCGACACCACCTCCATTTTTTCCTTGAGCAGCGCGATGAATTTGTTGAAGCGTTCGCGCTGGATACCGCCCGTATAGAGCGACACCGGCGGATGGTTTGAGGTACTCACCATCACCACGCCCTGCGCAAATAATTCTTCAAACAACCGGTAGAGCAGCGTCGCATCGGCGACATCGGTCGCCTGCAATTCATCGAAACAGAGCAGCCGCGTTTCCTTGGCGATGGCGCGCGCCAGCATCACCACCGGGTCCGCGCCGCTCTTACCGCGCTCGCCCTGCTTGCGGTAAAAATGCAGCCGCTCATGCACCTCCTGCATAAACGCATGAAAATGCACGCGCCGCTTGGCCTCGATGGGTGCGGCCTCAAAAAACAATTCCATCACCATCGATTTCCCGCGCCCGACATGCCCCCAGATATAAATATTGAGCTTATCTTCCGGCGGCAACCCCAGCCCAAAAAATTTATGAAACGCCGCATTGGCGTCGCGTAAATGCGAAAGCGTGCGGTCGAGCGTCGCAATCACCTTGCGTTGCGCCGCATCGTCCTGGATCAGCCCCGATTCGACACGCGCTTCATACGCCGCCAAAAGCGGCGGCGTTTCTGCATCAGCGGCGGCTTGCTTTTTTTTACGCATTGGTTTAGAGCCATCAGGAATGAAAACCGGGATGATTTTTATAGCGTGGGCGGTATTAAAATGCAATTAACCATTACAAAAACCGCCGCAGAATTGCAGAAAGCCATCTATGCGCGGGCGGCGGAAGGCGCAAGAATCGCGCTGGTACCCACGATGGGGGCGCTCCACGCCGGGCATGTGTCGCTGGTGGAACTGGCACGCAGCCACGCCGATTGCGTGGTCATGAGCATTTTTGTAAACCCTACCCAGTTCGGCCCTAATGAAGATTTCGACAAATATCCGCGCGATTTAGCCGCCGATATCAAGGTCGCAGAACAAGCCGGCGTCGATATTCTCTACGCCCCCGACGCGGTGGATATGTATGGCGAGGGCATCGCCACCAAAATCGATGTCGGCGACATCGCGAACGAACTCTGCGGCAAAACCCGCCCCGGCCATTTCAATGGCGTGGCCACCGTGGTCACAAAACTCTTGTTGCGCGCGCTGCCCAATGTCGCGGTGTTCGGCGAGAAAGATTACCAACAGCTCTGCGTCATCAGGCAAGTGGTGGACGACCTCGACATCCCCGTCGAAATCCTCGGCGCGCCGACATTGCGCGAAACAGACGGCCTCGCCATGTCCTCACGCAACCGTTATTTAAGTGCCGACGAGCGCAAGAACGCCGCGAAACTCTACGAAATCCTCCGCCTCCTCGCCCAGCGCCTTGCCAATGGCCACGATGTCGAAAAAACGCTTGCGGAAGGGCAATCCTTGCTGAAATATGCAGGCTTCAGGATGGATTATCTGACGTTGTGCGACGCCAATACACTGACGCCACTACCCATCTTTGAAGCCCCCGCAAGGTTGCTGGCGGCGGGGTTTTTGGGGACGACGCGGTTGATTGATAATGTGGCGGTGGAATAGTGGTCTCTAGGTCGCTGGGTCTCTAGGTCGCTTGGTTTAAGTTGCCTGCTCGTTTGGTTGATGCTACCTAAAAACCTAGAGACCTAGAAACCAAGAGACCTAGAGACCCACTTCTATGAACGAACAAGACATCCTCAACGAATTCAAAGCCGCCGGCGCGATGCTTTCCGGCCATTTTATCCTCTCCTCCGGCCTGCACAGCCCCACCTACCTCCAATGCGCGCGAGTGTTGATGGACGCGGCACGCGGCGAGCGCTTATGCAAAGCCCTAGCGCAAAAAATCAAAGCCGCCGGGTTTTCGTTCGATTGCATCGTAGCGCCCGCCATGGGCGGCGTAGTAGTGGGCTATGAAATGGGCCGCCAGCTTGCACTCCCCAGCATGTTCTGCGAGCGTGTCGACGGAAAATTCGAACTGCGGCGCGGTTTCGGATTGGAAGAAGGCGCGAAAGTGCTGGTGGTCGAAGACGTCGTCACCACCGGAAAATCGTCAATGGAAGCGGTCGCCTGCATCGAATCCTACGGCGCGAAAGCGCTGGCAGTCGCCAGCCTCATCGACCGCCGCGGCAGCAACGATGTGAGCCTCACCTTGCCGCTCATTTCGCTGTTAAAACTCGATGTACCGACCTACCCGGCGGATAAGCTTCCCAAGGAACTCATTGATATTCCAGCGATTAAGCCCGGCAGCCGTTTCCTCAAGAAATAGCGCTGTCACATAATCTTCACACTCAAACCCCGATTTCCATGGCAAAATAAGGGGGTATGGTAGACAACACCCCCATCAGCTTCCCGCTCGAAAAAATCGACCTGGCGAAGCTCAAGCTGTATCCCAAGGAATATCAATTCCGGCTGGGGCAGGCTGCGTCCGGCGAGGTGGAAACCCAAAAAATAAATGACAAAGAATGGAACCCGCTGCTGCACGGCGCACCGATTTATGTGCATAAGCGCCGCGATGAAAACGGCGAGTGGGAATATGCGGTGGTCGACGGCCATCACCGCGTGAATTTTGCGCAGCGTTTAGCGGCAGAGGGCAAAGCCCCCGCGCAACTCGATGCCTATGTGCTCGAAGAAGAAAAAGGCATCAACACCGAAACCGCCAAGCTCATGCTGGCGTTCAAAGACATCGCACGCAGCGACGCAAAGAACCCGGTCGAAACCGCAACCGTACTCAAAGAAGCCCGCGAGGCCCCCGGCGTGCGCATGAAATTCCTGCCGAGCCTCAAAATGGACACGGAAAATATGCGCCTCGCCGTAAAATTCTCCGGCCTGAGCGACAAATCCCTCGCCCTGCTCGCCAGCGGCGAAGTACCGCAGAAAGCCGTCGAGCTGGTCATCGACCGCACCCCAAACGACCCCGCCCAACAAGACCGCGTCCTCGAAATCATCGGCGTGAAAATGAAACAGCAATATCCGAACTACTTGCCGAATACCACGCTCGCCACCACCCTCGCCCCCAAAGCTAACGACAACAAAAGCTGGGTGGAGAAAATTGCAGCGCAAGAGGCTGGGCGCAGCACTTCGTTTGCACCGGGAGCCTAACATATAACTATGAAAGAATTTATGAACCCACTTATTGCTAATAATCCGATGGCGCTAGAATTAGCGCAGTCCATCAAACAACTTGATCCTCGCTCTGCGTTACGGGCACTCAAGCAGCATTTTGACGATGGAAAAATTTTAGAAAAAGAAATGGTGACGCTGTGCAAACCATCACTGCTTGATGGGGTTCTGTTCGCCTCTATCGACCCATCAGCAATCGACCAAACCAAAATCCTACGCCACTCGACAGGCACGCCCGGGGCGGCCACCGGAAAAGTCGCCCGTACTATCGAAGAGGCGGATAAATATATTGCCTCAGGCGAAGCTTTCATCCTCGTGCTGCCCGAAACAAAGCCGGAATTCATCCGCTATATTGAAGAAGCGGCGGGGGTGGTCACATTCCAAGGCGGCATCACTTCGCATGCGGCCATCATCACCCGGCAAAAAGGCAAGCCCGCCATTATCGGATGCGGTGATGCCAACCTAAAAAGCGGCGAGGAAATTACCATCGACGGCGCGGCGGGCATCATCGTGCGGGGCAAAGCCCCCATCAAACCGCCGGAGCCAACCAATACAGATTTATCCGCGATTTTAGAAATCGCGGATGGCCTGTCATCCGAAAAAACCCGCCATATCGTTGTGAAAGCCAACGCGGACACGCCGAAAGACGCGGAAAAAGCGCGAAAGCTCGGTGCAAAGGGTATCGGCGTCGTGCGCACCGAGCATATGTTTTTTGCCGAAGACAGGTTACCCCACATGCAAGCCATGATTATGGCGGCGGATGAAGCAGATAGGCGCAAACATCTTGATAAGCTGGCCACTATGCAAAAAGATGACTTCAAAGGCATTTTGCAAGCAATGGACGGATTACCCGTCACCATCCGTCTTTTAGATGCGCCATTGCATGAATTTATGCCGCATGATGCGGATGATGTTGCCGCACTTGCCGATAAATTAGGTGTTAGCGATACGGCCATTGAGCAACGCATGGAAGATTTAAAGGAATCCAACCCTATGCTGGGTTTGCGTGGCACCAGGCTATTGATAACGCATCCAGAAATTTGTGAAATGCAGGTACGTGCCATTTTGCAAGCCGCCAATGAATTAAAGGAAGAAGGCCGGAATCCTCAACCCCAAATAATGTTGCCAATGGTATCATTGGTCGGAGAATTGGAACACATAAAGAAAGTTATTGAAAAGGTTGGCGATGATCTCGGTATTAATCGTGGAGATTATAAAATAGGTATTATGACGGAAGTTCCTTCCACTGCTTGGGAGGCAAAAGAATTTGCTAAGCATGCAGAATTTTTTAGTTTTGGCACGAATGATTTTACCCAAACAACTTACGGTATGTCACGAGATGACCTTACAAGTTATACTGCTCTTTTATTAGAAAAGGGTATTATTTCAAGTGACCCTTTCCAAACCATTCAAGAAGCAGCGGCACGGGGGATGGAGCAAGGTATATCGGAGGGCAAGCAGGCGAATCCAAACCTTGATGTCAGCGTATGCGGTGAGCACGGCGGCGACCCTGCCTCCATTCATACCTGCCAGAAAATCGGCGTAGATGCCGTCTCGGTATCGCCTCCGCGTATCCCAATTGCACGTTTGGTTACCGCGCAAGCGATGCTGGAACATGAACTTGAAGTTGGCAGTTGGCAAGTTAGGCAGAATGCGCGCGCAAACTCTTATTCAAGAGCTGATTGCTAAACCTACTGCCCAATCACCGACGGCTTCCGGTCATTATCAATGGCCACGAAAATAAACTGCCCCTCGGTCACGCGTTCTTTTGGGGCGTCGATGTCCTGGTCTTTGCGCTCGACATAGGCTTCGACTTTGATGGTGATGCTGGTGCGGCCGATTTTTTCGACGTGGGTGAAGCATTCCAGGCAATCGCCGACAAACACCGGCGCGTGGAAGACGATATTGTCGATGGCGACCGTGGCGAGCTTTTTGCGCGCGATTTTGCGGGCGGTGAGGTAGCCCGCCAAATCCATCTGGCTTACGATCCAGCCGCCGAACATATCGCCGTCGGGGTTGATGTCGCTCGGCATGGCAATCACTTTAATCGCGGGTTCGCTCATAAAATTCTCCTCCTTCCTTCATAAGCGCCTCATCCTAGCCCGCAAGCTTTTTCATTGCACTTTATCCTATTTTGCCACAAGAAGAGGCATGACCGTTTCTTTCCCGCATATCGATCCCGTACTCGTACAGCTCGGCCCACTGGCCATCCGCTGGTATTCGCTCGCTTACATCGGCGGCATCGTGCTGGGCTGGTGGCTGGTGAAAAAAGAGTTGTATAAACGCCCGCTCGCAAACCTCACGCCCGCGCGCATGGAAGACATGATCATGTGGGCGATCGGCGGCATCATCCTCGGCGGCAGGCTCGGCTACACGCTGGTCTACAAGCCCGATTATTATTTCGAGCACCCGCTGCAAATCCTCCATATCTGGGAGGGCGGCATGTCGTTCCATGGCGGGTTTGCGGGCTTTGCCATCGCCTTCTTCCTCTTCTGCCGCCGCTATAAAATTCCCTATCTGCAACTGATGGATTTAATGGCCTGCGTCGCCCCCATCGGCATCGGTTTCGGCCGTCTCGCCAACTTCATCAACGGCGAATTATGGGGCCGCGTGACGGACGTGCCCTGGGCGGTAGTCTTCCCCCATGCCGATGCGTTGCCACGACACCCCAGCCAACTTTACGAGGCTTCACTGGAAGGCGCGCTGCTGCTCATCGTGATGCTCACCCTATTAAAAACCACGAAGCTGCGCGAACGGCCGGGCGCGCTTTGCGGCATTTTCATCATGGGCTATGGCACCGCCCGCATCATCTGCGAATTCTTCCGCGAGCCGGATGCCCAGCTCGGATTTTTGTGGGAAGGTGCGACGATGGGGCAGCTCCTCAGCATCCCGATGTTCATTTTGGGAGCGGCGCTCTTCTATCGGGCAAAACGCGCATGACCCTCGAAGCGCTCATTAAAGAACGCATCAAAAAACACGGCGCGATCAGCATCGCCGATTATATGAATGTGTGCCTGCTGCATCCGGAATTCGGCTATTACATGCGGCGCGACCCGTTCGGCGTGAGCGGTGATTTCACCACCGCGCCGGAAATTTCGCAGATTTTCGGCGAGCTGCTCGGCCTCTGGCTCGCCGCGCAATGGCAGAAGCAGGGCAAGCCCGAAGCTATCCTCGTTGAGCTCGGCCCCGGCCGTGGCACGCTGATGGCCGATGCCCTGCGCGCCACCAAAAAAATCGCCGGTTTTCATGACGCCGTCTCGGTGCATCTCATCGAAGCGAGCCCGGTATTGCAGCAAAAACAATGGAAAAATCTCGCCGGAAAACACCCGCAAATCAGCTGGCATCCAAGCCTCGAATCGCTGCCTGAACTCCCGATATTTTTCCTCGCCAATGAATTTTTCGACGCGCTGCCGATCCGGCAATTCGTGGGCAGCGAAGAAAGAAAAATCATGCTCGATGAAAATGGAAACCTTGCCTTCACACCACCAACAACCAACAACCAACAACCAACAACCGAATCCTCCCCAGCCTCGCAGCAGATCATGCGCGAACTCGCCGCCCACATCGCCCATCATGGCGGTGCGGGCATCGTGGTCGATTATGGTTATACCGGCGGCAGCCAGGGCGATACGCTGCAAGCGCTGAAAGAGCACCACTATCACGATGTGCTGCAAGAGCCAGGCGAAGCCGACATCACCGCCCATGTCGATTTCGACGCGCTGGCGAGCGCCGCGCAGCTTGCGGGTGCTGCCAGTTTCGGTGCACTCTCCCAAGGAAAATTCCTGCTGCAAATCGGTGCGTCGCAACGGCTGATGAATCTCTGCGCCAGCGCCAGCGAACCCCAAAAACAAGAGCTAATGAGCGGCTTCGAACGCCTGATCGCGCACGAACAAATGGGCGAATTGTTCAAAGTGCTGGCAATACTCCCGGCCGGTAGCGCGAAACCGGAAGGTTTCTAGCGAATCGCTTGCAAGCCGCCCATATAGGGCTGCAGCGCGTCCGGCACCAAGATCGAACCGTCCGCCTGCTGGTAATTTTCAATAATCGCCACCATCGTGCGGCCAATGGGCAGGCCAGAGCCATTCAGCGTATGCACCGAAAGATTCTCTTTACCGCGCTTAAACCGCGCTTTCATGCGCCGCGCCTGGAATGCGCCGCAATTCGAGCAGCTCGAAATTTCGCGATACGCATTCTGCCCCGGCATCCATACTTCGATATCATAGGTTTTTTCCGCGCTAAACCCCATATCGCCGGTGCAGAGCAGCACCACGCGATAGCTAAGCCCCAGCTTCTGCAAAATGCTTTCTGCCTGCGCGGTCATACGCTCATGCTCGGCCACCGATTGTTCCGGGGTCGTAATGGAAACCATCTCCACTTTGGAAAACTGATGCTGGCGGATCATCCCCTTCGTATCGCGCCCCGCAGAACCCGCCTCAGAGCGGAAACACGGCGTATACGCCGTCATCCGCATCGGCAGTTTTTCCTCCTCCACAATGCTATCCGCCACCAGATTCGTAAGCGGCACTTCGGCGGTGGGGATGAGCCATAAATTGATTAGCTTATTTAGTGGTTCATCTAAATCAATTTCACCAATTTTATACCCCAGAAATTCGCCGATTGCTGCATGAACATGTGCAATATAACGCGCTCTAAGTTCTGGTGTATCTTGAATTTTTCCATCAGGAGAAGATTTGGCATTAATAGCTATGAAATCCTCCATTGCTTTTATAATTAATGGCCGAACATCCTCAATATTTGCTGATTTAGTGGTTTTGAATAAATCCTCAGTGAATTTCGGCAATTGTCCAGTGCCATACATTGCGCTGTCTTTTACCAAAAACGGCGGCGCGATTTCGGTATATCCCGCCGCTACATTCATATCGAGAAATAATGACGCCAGCGCCCGCTCCATCCGCGCCAACGCGCCTTTCAGCACCACAAAGCGCGCGCCCGAAAGCTTCGCCGCCCCTTCAAAATCCATGAGGCCGAGTGCCGTGCCCAGCTCATCATGCAGCTTCGGCGCAAACGAAAATTCTGGCTTTTTGCCGACCACACGCAGCTCTTTATTATCCTGCTCATCCTTGCCCTGCGGCACGTCTTCCGCAGAAAGATTCGGAAGCGTCTCGAGCAAACCCTCAAGCGCACCGCGCCCGGCCAGCGTCGATTCCAGCGCCGCAATTTCATCGTTATTGGTTTTCGCGCTGATCATAATTTCAGTCGCATCCGCGCCACTGCGCTTGGCTTCGCCGATTTGCTTGGCGAAGGCATTGCGCTTGGAAAGCAGCTCCTGAAGCTGCGTCGCCTGCGCGCGTTTTTCCGCATCCAGCTTCAAAATTTCCGCCGACTGCGCCGCAAGCCCACGCCGCGCGAGCGCCGCATCGAACGCCTCGGGGTTCTGGCGGATGTTTTTTATATCATGCATCGGTTTTTTCCTTCGTGTTCCTGCATAAAATGATCGACATCTCATACAATACATAGAGCGGCACTGAAAGCGCAATCTGGCTGAAAATATCGGGCGGGGTGATGACGGCGGCGACCGTCACGATAATCACCACCGCGTAACGCCGGCCTTTTTTGAGCGTTTCCACCGAGAGCATGCCACTTTTCACCAACAGCATCAGGATGATCGGCAGCTGGAACGAGAGGCCGAAGGCGAGTATCATATGCATCACCAAACTCAAATAATCCGATACTTTCGCCACCATCTCGATTGGCAGCCCGCCCTCGCCAGGCGCGCTCTCAAAGCCCAGGAAAAATTTCCAGGCCGGCGGGAAAATCACATAATACACAAACGCCGCGCCGATCAAAAAAAGCACCGGCGCCGCAATCAAAAACGGCACCATCGCGCGGCGCTCATTCTTGTGCAAACCGGGGGCTAAAAATTGATAAAGCTGCGCTGCCATCACCGGGAATGATAGAATAAACCCGGCAAACACCGCCAGCCGCAGATAAGTGAAAAATGCTTCGGTGAGGCTGGTGTAAATCATCCGTCGCGAGGCGGGATCGGGGAAGGCATGCGCGAGTGGTGCCACTAAAAACCCATAAATATCCGCCGCAAAAAAATAGCAGATGCCGGTAGCGACAAAAAACGCCGCCAAGCTTATCATCAGCCGCTTCCGCAGCTCGATGAGATGCGCGGTGAGAGGTTGTTTTTCCATGGTCACGCCCCTTTATCCTGAGCGGAACGCAGTGGAGCCGAAGGATCTTTTTCTGCGGATAAAGATCCCTCCACTTCGGTCGGGATAAAGCTGGGATACGACTCATACCATTTCCCATCATCCCCCTGGATCATTTTGATGTCGTGGTCGAACGCGGCGGCTTCGTCTTTGAGGCCCGATTCCTGCGCTAGATCATCGAATGTTTTGTGGATTTCGCGGCTTAACCCCTTTAGCGCGCGCAGGAATTTCGCCACCACGCGTACCACCGCCGGCAACTCTTTCGGGCCAATAAATATCACCGCCATCACGACGATCAACAGAAGTTCTGCAAAGGAAATATCTAGCATCTACTTATCCTGCGGCGCGCGGCGCGCGAGCGCAGGATCTCCATCCAATTTGCACCAGATCCTGTGCAGCCGCTTCGCGTCTCACAGGATTCTGATTACTCATTCTTCTTCTCATCCTCACCCTTCAAACCCTCGCGCAAAGACCGCACGCCTTTGCCGATTTCGCCCATGACATTTGAAATGCGCCCTTTGCCGAATACGATCAGCACAATCAGCAACACCAGCAGTAAATGTGAAAAACTTAAACCCATAAATTCTCTCCCTAAGCGAGCATCGTCTGCAACTCGCGCCTTGCCTCTTTAGCATCAAAAACCGCCTCTGTCAGGGGGTATTTCATGGCACGTTCGGCGCGAGCCAGCGCCTGGCCGGAAAGTGGCGGCAAAGCCTTGGCAATCGCTTGCATTTCCGGCATTTCGCCGTTGCAGTGGAGCACCACATCGCAACCGGCGGCAAGCGAGTCTTTCGTGCGCTGGGCGAAATCGCCGCGCATCGCTTTCATCGAGAGGTCATCGGTCATCAGCAAGCCGTCAAATCCAATCTCATCGCGGATGAGCGCGATGGCGCGCGGGGAAGTGGTCGCCATATTTTCTGCGTCAATCGCATTAAACTGCACATGCGCCGTCATGCCCATCGGCAGGTCGTTGAGCGCCTGGAATGGCACGAAATCCGTGGCGCGCAGCTCGGCAAGCGGTGCATCCACTACCGGCAGCTCCAGATGGCTATCCGCAAACGCGCGGCCATGGCCGGGGATGTGCTTGAGCACCGGCACAATGCCGCCATCCATCAGTCCATTCGCCTGCGCACGAGCATGTTTGATGACTGCAGCCGCATCATGCCCAAACGCCCGGTCACCAATGATATCATGCGCGCCAGGTACGGGAATATCGGCGAGCGGCGCACAGTTCACCGTGATGCCGAGCCCGCGCAATTCATCCGCAATCAACCGCGCATTGAGATACACCGCCCGCGCGCTGTCGCCCTTGGCTTGCGTAAGTCTGGCGGCGGTGGGGAATTCCGGCCAGTGCGGAGGCTTAAGGCGTGCCACGCGGCCGCCCTCCTGGTCGATGAGGATAGGCAGGCGGTACCGGTCGGTGACGGAATAAAAATCCTCAATAAGCGCGCGGATCTGGTCGGGCGATTCGCAATTGCGCGCGAACAGGATAAAACCGTAAGGGTTCAGCTCGCGGAAAAACGCTTTCTCCTCAGCGCTGAGGCGGGTAGAGAGGCAGCCGAAAATCGCGGAAGCAATTGTCATAAGATGGATCCCCGC
>JADMIO011609093.1_pt1 | contig 16103 bp, 15 predicted proteins | sample 8958161 | NCBI WGS metagenome assembly JADMIO01 (sample SAMN16585339, study PRJNA669376) | soil metagenome | isolation source: Crop rotation soil | place: USA: Cullars Rotation, Alabama | collected 2011
CGAGAACCGTTCGATATTGCCGCGCGCGATGCCGGTCTCGCGCGTCGCTTCGGCGCGGCCCTTAAAGAAGCGCCGCGTCCCTGCCGGATCGTCGACGTCGCGGCGGGGACGGGCGCCGGCTTCCGGGCGCTCGCGCCGCACCTCGCCGGCGATCAGGACTGGCTGCTGATCGATCACGATCCGCGGCTCCTCGCGGCGCAGGCCGGCGCGATCTCACGCTGGGCGCGGGAGCGCGGGTGGCAGTGCCGTGCGATCGATGGCGGCATCGGCATCGACACTGGCGCCGCCCGGTGGCGCGCGCGCTCCCTCGCGCTGGATCTCGCGCGCGATCTCGACGCGCGGGACCTCGCCTGCTGCGACGGCGTCACGACCACCGCGTTCCTCGATCTCGTATCGGCCGCATGGCTCGACAGGCTTTGTGGCGCCCTCGCACGGCGTCGCGTGCCGCTCCTCGCGGCCCTGACGGTCGATGGACGCCGCGCGTGGCACCCGCCGAATGCGGCCGATGCGCGCGTCGACGCCGCGTTCGCACGGCATCAGGCGCGGGACAAGGGCTTCGGCCCCGCGCTCGGGGGTCGGGCCGCATCTCATCTCGCGGACCGGCTGGCGCTCGAAGGCTACGAGGTGGCTCTCTCGCGCAGCGACTGGCTGATCGGAGAGCGACACCGCGACATGCTGCTCGCGATGATCGGGGAGACGATGGCCGTGGCATGCGAAGCCGAGCCCGCGCAGGCGCCTTGCTTCACCGGCTGGGCACAGGAACGCCGCGATCAGACACGATGCGGACTTTCGCTTGAGATCGGACACGTCGACGTGCTCGCCGTGCCGAGCGAACGCGCCGCTCATCCGTCATAATACGGGTCTACCGAACGACAGCCACGACAGGAGCGCATCCGCATGCCATTGGTCAAAGCGTACGAAGAAGTCGAGAACCCCCGCATACAGCGCAACCTGCCTAACGGCCACTTTGGCTGGCGCACCGATTTCATCAAGCGTCCCGAAGACAAGAGCATCGACACGCCGATGGCGTTCCTGGCCGAAGGCTCGGCGCATCGCGTGCTGCGCGCGCACTTCCATGAAGTGGACCAGTTCCAGGTGATGTACAACGGCGCGGGCGCGCTCGGCAAGACGCCCGTCGGTCCGGGCGCGGTGCACTTCTCCCGCGCCTACACGCCTTACGGCCCGATCTCCTACAGCGAGAAGGGCCTCGGCTTCATCACGCTGCGCGCGCATCGCGATCCCGGCGCGCAATACCTGCCCGACAGCCGCGCGGTGCTGGACGGCGTCAAGAACCGCACGCCGTGGCAGTGCACGGCCTTCCCGGACTTCAGCATCGTTCCGGGCGAGCATGGTGTCGCGATGAAGTCGCTGCCGGAGCTCAAAGGCAACGACGGCCTCTCGGGTTACTCCGTGAAGATGAACGCCGACGCGAAAGCCTACGCGCCGGATGCCTCGAAAGGCGACGGACAGTACATCCTGGTGCTGAAAGGCGGCATCGTCCACGAAGGAAAGTTGAGGAAAGATCTCACCGTCATCTGGGTCGGCAAGAACGAAGGGCCGTTCCAGCTCGTCGCGGGTCCGGAAGGCATGGAAGGCCTCGTGCTGAATTTCCCGGTGCCGGGCGGCGGCATCCCCGAGGAAGCCAAAGTCACCCCGGTCGACGCCGAATTCAAGACCTGGCAGTGCATCCTGTGCGCGTTCGTGTACGACGAAGCGGCGGGGATGCCCGAAGACGGCATCGCGCCCGGCACGCGCTGGGCCGACGTCCCCGAGACGTTCGGTTGCCCCGACTGCTCGGCGACGAAAAAAGACTTCGAGATGATCGAGCTCTAAGGCTGCGGCGCCTCGCTTTCGGCAAAGAAAAAGCCGCGGCCCGGTAAACGAACGGAGGGAAGCCCGTGGTTTCCCTCCGTCAGCTCCGTTCCTTCGAACCCGCAGCCGGCTTACTGCTGCGGAATGCCCGCCTCCTTGATGACGCGCGCCCAGCGCGTTACTTCCGAGCGCACGAACTGATCGAACTCCTGCCGCGTCGAGGGTGAAGGCGGCATCCCCGCGTCCTGCATGCGCTTGTCGACCGCCGCGTCGCGCAACGCGGTATGCATGTCGGCGTTGATCTTCTCGAGGATCGCCGGCGGGGTATTCGCCGGCGCCATCAGGCCGTACCAGGAATTCACCTCGAAGTTGGGCACCCCGGATTCCTGCATCGTCGGCACGTCGGGCAGCATCGCGATCCGTTGCGCGCTGGTGACCGCGAGCCCGCGCAACCGGCGCGACTCGATCGCCCCGATCGATAGCGGCGCGTTCGAGATGTTGATCGGGATCTGTCCCGCGATCGTGTCGGTCACGGCCTGCGCGCCGATCTTGTACGGAATGAACACGATGTCGAACTTCTGTTGCAGCTTGAGAAGCTCCATCGTGAGATGGGGCGAGGTGCCGGCGAGCGAGGCGGAGTAATTGAGCTTCCCGGGATTCGCCTTCGCGTAATCCACCATCTGACTGACCGTCCGAAACGGCGTCGACGGATGCACGAGGAGGACGTTGGGCGTGAGCCCGATGCGCGTGATGGGTGCGAAGTCGCGCAGCTGGTCGTAAGGCATCTTCGCGTAGAGCGAGACCGCGATCGCGTTCGACGCGATGTTCGCCTGGAGCAGCGAGTATCCGTCGGCCGGCGACTTCGCGACGTTCGCCGCGCCGATCGTGCCGGCGGCCCCGATACGGTTGTCGACGATGACCTGGTGGCCCCAGATGCGCGTGAGGCGCTCGGTGATGGAGCGCCCCACGATATCCGGCGAGGAGCCCGGGTCGAAAGGAATGACGTAACGAACCGGTTTGGTGGGATACGCCTGCGCTCGCGCGAGAGCCGGGCACATCCACACCGCAACTGCCATTACATACGCGAGCCTCCGCCACGCTCCTTGCATCGCACACCTCCCCCCTTTGAGAACGGCCGCTTCACGATGGTGCTCCCTACCTCCCCGCCGGCGGCGCTACCGACAACCCCTTGACGCCGCTCTTCTCGATCCATTTTTTTACCAGACCCGAGGCCTTCACGTCTTCGACGAGATCGCGCAGGTACGCAGTCGCCGCAGGCTTGCCTTTCGGCGTGCCGACCGTGTGGCGCACGACGCAGAAGTTGCCGTCGAGCACGCGCGAGCCGGGCAGGGTGCGCGCGAGCTCGTTGAGTCCCTGCTTGAGCCCCGCCAGCGCGTCGGCCTTCTCGTTCACGAAGTGCTCCTGGGAGGCTTTCGAGCCGGCGATCTGGATGAGTTGCGCGCTCTTGATCGTGCGCGCGAGGTACAGGTCGAACGCGCTCTTCGCGGGCGAGACGAGGCGCACGCCGGCTCGGTCGACTTCGCCGACGCTCTTGATGGGCGATCCGGCCGGCACGAGATAGGTCGCTTCGAGCTCGGTCAGCGGCGGCGCGAAGTCGATTACCTTCGCGCGCTCGGGCTCGTCGCCGAGCACCGAGATTTCCCACGCGTTCGTGCTGACCGAGTCCGCGAGCGCGCCCGCGGACTTGTAGGAGATGATCTCCAGCGGCACGTCGAGCCGTTTCGCAAGCTCGCGCGCGAACTCGACGGCGACGCCGCCCTGCTCGCCATTCGGCCCGAGGGTGGTGAGGAACTGGTTCTGGAAGTTGATGCCGGCGCGCAGCTTCCCGGTGGGCGTGAGCTCGGCGCGTGCGGCGGGTGGAATACTGGTGGCTGGCATGGCTGGATCTCCGGGTTCGTAGGGGTGGAGCGCAGGGTGGATCAGCGCAGCGTAACCCACCAGCCCAGAAGCACCAACCTCCAACCCGTCAACCGGCGCCCGACTTACTGTGCCTGCGGCTGCCCGCCCGCGGCCGCAGCGTCGGGCGCTCGCGCGGACCCGCGCCGGGACGTCCCGCCAGGCGCTAGCGTCCGTTTCGCGGTACCGCCGGTGGCGATGCGTCGGGGCGCATCGTACCGCGGGGTGTGATATGTGTCGGCTATACACCCGTCGCCGGCTTCGTCTCCTCACCCATGCAGCAGGTTCTGGCCAGGCTTGGCCGAATGCATCAGCTCGCCGCACTGCGTCACCGCGGCTTTCGCCTGGTATGGGGTGCGGCGCTTCTTTCCTCCACGGGACATTGGGCCGACATCGTGGTGATCGGGTGGCTCACGCTGGAGCTCACGAATTCGCCGCTGTGGGTGGGCATCGTCGCGGCGGCCAAGATGGCCGGGTATCTGGCGGGGCCGTTCATGGGCGTGGTCGCGGACCGCATGGACAAGCGGAAGCTTCTCCTCTTCGCAGGGAGTCTCAACCTGGCGGTGGCGGCGACCATGCTGTTGCTCCTCGCTCTCGGCTGGCTCGTGTTGTGGCACGTGATCGCGCTCGCGCTCGTGGGCAGCCTCACCTGGGCGCTCGAGAATCCGACCCGGCAGGCCTACGTGCCGGACCTGGTAAACAACGAAGACCTGACGAACGCGATCGCGCTCAATGCGCTGGCGATAGAAATCACCGTCGTCGTGGGCCCGGCGCTCGGCGGTCTTCTGATCCCGGTGCTGGGAATGGCCGGCGCGTACGCCCTCATGACCTGCATCTATGTCGTGAACGTCGTGGTGCTGCTGCGGCTGAGGGGCGTGAAGCAGTCGGCGCCGCACGTTCACGAGTCGCCGCTGGAGAGCCTGGTGGGCGGTATCCGCTACGCGTGGCACAACCAGACCGTCTTCGCGCTCCTCGTCATCGCCTTCCTCCTGAACCTTCTCGCCGCGCCGTATCGCTACGCCTTCCTGCCGCTCTTCGCCCGCTACGTCCTCGACACGGGGCCGGCGGGCTATGGAATGCTCACGGCCGTCGCGGGTGTCGGAGCCTTCGCCGCGGGCGTCTGGGTCGTCTCGCTCGGGAACTTCGGCCGCAAGGGGAGGCTCATGGTCGTGAACGCGTTCGCGTGGGCCGTATCGCTCCTCGCCTTCGCGGCATCGACGTGGTATTCGCTCTCGCTCGCGCTGGTGTTCGTCGCCGGGCTCACGCAGGCGGTGACGTGGACCGTCGCCGCCACGTTGATCCTCGCCAACACGGCGCAGCCGATGCGCGGGCGCGTGATGGGATTGCGCACGGGTGTGGTGATCGCGCTGCCGATCGGCAATTTCCTGGCCGGGGCGCTCGCGCAGAAGGCGGGGCCCGCAATGGCTCAGGGGGCGTATGCGGCGGCTGCGATCGTTCTCATGATCGCTATCGTCGTGCTGGCGCCGCGGGTGTGGAAGCTCGATTGAAGATCGGCGCCTCGCTCCGTGAGGATCGATCCCGGTTTATGTCAGGAATGCCCTCAGCTCGCGCACGTCGGCAACCGTCTCGATGGCGTTCACCTTGCCGATGAGCGCGTTGGTTTTCGAGGCGCCCAGCACCGGCTCCATCAAGATGCGCGCCTTCTCGCTCACGCCTTCCGTATCGAGCGGGTTTTCCTTCGTGCCGGGCGCGTGGCGCGTGAAGTGGCTGACGGTGCGCCCGTCGTTCAGCGTCACTTCCACGCGGCCGCTGCGCGGCGCCAGCGGATCTATGAGCGACGGGTCGGGAACGAGCCGCACGCGCGCCTTCACTGCGAGGATGGCCGGGTCCTTCATCTGCTCGTACGAATGGCTGTCCTCGAAGGAGACCTGGCCCCTCATGAGCGCCACCGCGACGATGTGCTGGCAATTGACGTCCGGCATCGAGCGGTCGTTGACGACGCGGGCGCCGTCTTCCGGAAGCCTCACGACGATGCTTTTCACGTTATCGGCATTCAGCCCGTGCTCGCGGCGGAGCCTCAGGAACGCATCGAGCGGCGCCTGGATCGGGTAGCCGACGGAGTAGGGCTTGATCGCGGTCTCGGTGATGTAGTGGCGGCGGCCGAGATCGGCAACCATCTCCTCCGGTTTCGATCGTGTGGAGAGCGCCTGCAGCACGTTGTGCTCGCAATCGAACACGTCCGACACGCCGCTCATCCCCATCTGCGCCATGATGGCCGCGGTAACGCCGTTGCGGGCGCCCATGCCGGAGAAATCGAACGCCTTCTCGACGTGCTCGGCGTCGCGTACCCAGCTCCAGAGGCCCGATACCTGCTGGCACGCATAGGAGAGCGCGTAGCGCATCCTCTCTTCGTCGAGCCGCGCGAGCGACGCTGCGGCGCCGACCGCGCCCGGCGTGGAGGCCGTCCCCTCGGCGCTGCGGTGCGTGCCGCGTACGTGGTCCGCATCGAGCGCGTTCAGGAAGCGGCACGCGAGGTCGTAGCCGAGCGTGACGGCCCGCAGGAACTCGATGCCCGAGCTCCCTTCGCGTTCGCCCATCGCAAACGCCGCGCGCACGACCGAGCAACCGGGATGCGCCTTCGTCTCCGGGTGGAAGTCGTCGGTCTCGTCGGCATGGCCGAACATCGCGTTCGCGAGCGCCGCGTTGACCGCAGTCGTGCGGATGTCGGTGGTGAGCACGCTCGCTTCCGCGATGCCGCCCTGGCTGCGCGCGTAGCGGATCGCCATCTCGCCGGGCTTCAGATGCGAGCCCGAGACCATGGCGGCGAACGTGTCGAGGATGCGATGCTTCGCGGCCTGCACGACGTCCGCGGGAAGATCGCGCTCGCGCGCTGCGGCCATGTAGCGCGCGAGGCGGCCGGTGATGTCTGACATGATCGGGGGAGCTACGCTCGCCAGCGTTATTGCTTCGGGATATGCGCGTCCTTGACTACCTGCGCCCACTTCGCGATCTCTCCGCGCATGAACTGGTCGAACTCGTCACGCGTGGTCGGCGCCGGCGGCATCCCCATTTCCGTCAGACGGTGCTCGACCTCGGGAACGCGCATGACGGCGTGCACGTCCGTATTGATTTTGTCGAGCAACGCTTCGGGCACGCCGGCCGGTGCGCATACGCCGTACCAGGAATTCACCTCGAAGTCGGCAACGCCGCTTTCCTGCATCGTCGGCACGTCCGGGAGCAGGGGCTGGCGTTTCGCGCTCGCGACCCCGATTGCCCGCAGCCGTCCGCTCTGGATCGGTCCGATGACGAGCGGCATGTTCGTGATGTAGATCGGGAGCTCGCCGCCCACGACCTGTCCCAGCGCCTGCGACGGATTCACGAACGGCACGTGCACGATGTCGAACTTCATCTTGAGCTTGAGCCACTCCATCGACAGGTGCGGGGAGGTGCCGACGAGCCCCGCGGCATAACTCAGCTTGCCGGGGTTCGCCTTCGCATACGACACCACGTCCTTGATCGTCTTCCACGGCGTCGACGGGTGCACCATGATGATGTTGGGCGGCATGCCGATGCGCGTGATCGGCGCGAAGTCCTTGTGCTCGTAGGGCAGCCTCGACATCATCGCGAGCGAAATCGCGTTCGGCGCGATGTTGCAATGGAGCAGCGTATAGCCGTCGGGCGGCGATTTCGCGACGAGCGCCGCGCCGATGGTGCCCGATGCGCCGCCGCGATTGTCGACGAAGACCTGCTGCTTCCACAGCTTCGTCAACTGATCGGTGATGAGACGCCCGACCATGTCGTTTCCGCTGCCGCCGGGAAACGGAACGACGTAACGCACGGTCTTGACGGGATAGCTCTGCGCCCAGGACGCGGCAGGAGACAACCAGACTGCGACTGCAATCGAGTACACCAACGCACGATTCGCTCGCATCATCACGCACCTCCTCCTCAAGAGACTGCTGGGATGCGCCCGGCCGGTGTTCTTAGTATTGGGCCAAGCGCGGAAAGCCTGGCATTCGAGGTCCTCTTTCAGTTCGTAAGATCGCGTCGGAGTACTAATTCACGTGCGTGCCGTGCATGCAGCGAATTGGTACTCCGACCCCAAATTAGCCGACGAGCTGCCGCTCGTCAGCGGCTATTGTTTTGGAATGTTCGCCGCCTTGATGACCTGCGCCCAGCGCGCGATCTCGTTGCGGATGAACTTGTCGAACTCGTCGCGCGTGGTCGGCGCCGGCGGCATGCCCATCTCGGTCAGGTGCTTCGCGACCGTGGGCTCGCGCATCGCCTCGATGATGTCGGCGTTCAGCTTGTCGAGCAGCGGCGCGGGCACGCCGGCAGGCGCGCAGATGCCGTACCAGGAATTCACCTCGAAGTCGGACACGCCCTGTTCCTGCAGCGTCGGCACGTCCGGGAGCAGCGGCTGACGCTGCGCGCTCGCGACCCCGATCGCGCGCAGGCGCCCGGCCTGGATCGGCGCCACGACGAACGGCATGTTCGTGACGTTGATCGGAATCTCGCCGGCGATGACCTGCCCCGTTCCCTGCGAGGCGTTCACGAACGGAATGTGCACGATGTCGAACTTGAGCTTCTGCTTCAGCCACTCCATCGTCAGGTGCGGCGAAGTGCCGACGAGCCCTGCGGCGTAGCTCAGCTTTCCGGGATTCGCCTTCGCATACGACACCACGTCCTTGATCGATTTCCACGGTGTCGACGGGTGCACCATGATGATGTTGGGCGGCATGCCGATGCGCGTGACGGGCGCGAAATCCTCGTACTTGTAGGGGATCTTCGCCATCATCGAGGGCGAGATCGCGTTGGGCGCGATGTTGCAGTGGAGGAGCGTGTAGCCGTCCGGCGGGGACTTCGCGACGTAGTTGGCGCCGATCGTGCCCGACGCTCCGACGCGGTTGTCGACGATGACCTGCTGCTTCCACATCTTCGTCAACTGGTCGGCGAGCAGGCGTCCCACCATGTCGTTCGACGTGCCCGCGGGGAACGGGACCACGTATCGCACAGGCTTGTTGGGAAAATTCTGTTGTGCCCATGAAGCCCCCGGGAACATGCAGACGGCTGCCGCAACCGCGAAGCTGAACGCTTGCCACTTTCCGCGCATCATGAATCTCCTCCAGATCTGCAACCGTGATTCGGATTGTTTTTTAGGCTTGTCTCCTGTGGGCGGGTGAGCGACCCGAACCCGCCGTGAGCCAGTATATGGCTAATCGCCGTCGCCTTGTGCGAGCACGGAGGCCGCGTGCAGCGCGTGGACGGCGGCGGCATCCCGGGGCTGCCGGGATATTGCCGCCCGCCGCCATTCGGCATAAAAAACCCTGACCGCCGCCGAAGGAAGGCAAATGGAAAGTCTCCTCGTCCTCGCAGTCGTCGTCCTCGTGGTCGCACTGGTCGTTTTCGGCAGCCGAAAACCGAAGGAAAGCGGCCTCGAGGCGGCACGGGTCGCCTACCTGCGATCGCTCGCCGAGCTGAAAGCCAATCCGAGAAACGCCGACTTGCGCCAGCAGACGCTCGGCCTGGGCCGGCGCTATTCCCAGCTGAGCCGGGATGCGAAGGACTTGCCGGTGTTCGACGAGGCCACGCTGATGCACGACATCAGCGCCGCCGGCGCCGCAGCCGCCGTGGCCGCTACGAGCGGGCCCGAAGAGCGGCTGCGGGCGCTGAACGACCTCAAGGCGAAGGGGCTCATCGACGACGCGGAGTACGCCAGGCGGCGCAACGAAATCCTCGGTAGTATCTGACCATGCAAATCACCATCAAATACTGCGTCAGCTGAAACTATCTTCCTCGGGCCACCAGTCTGGCGGCCGAGATCTCGGGTGAATTCGGCGTGCAGGCCGAGTTGATAAAGGGCGCGAGCGGCGTGTTCGACGTCACCGCGGACGGCGCGCTCATCTACTCCAAGCATCAGACAGGGCGTTTCCCCGAAAACGCGGAGGTCCTGCAGTCCCTGCGCGGCCTCGCGAAGGGTTGAGCCGGGCGTATACTTCCGATGACCCCGTCACGGAGGACCGCCATGCCACGAGAAGAAGCTCCGCGCCTGAGCCACGTCGGGCTGTACGTCACCGACGTGCCGAAGATGACCGATTTCTACACCAAGGTTCTCGGCTTCGTCGTGAGCGACCGCGCCGAGGATGGACGCATCACCTTTCTCTCCCGCAACCCCAGCGACCACCATCAGGTCGTGCTGGTGCGCGGCCGCAAGACCGACGACAGCGTGCCGATGGTGCAGCAGGTCTCGTTCAACGTCGGCACGCTCGCGAACGTGAAGCGCGCCTTCCGCAAGGTGCGCGAAGCGAACTGCAAAGTGATCGAGCCGCGGTGCCACGGCAATGCCTGGTCGGTCTATTTCAGCGATCCCGAAGGCAATCGCGTCGAGATGTTCTGCGATACGCCGTGGTACGTGCCGCAACCGCACGGCTACGAGATCGACCTCACCAAATCCGAGGACGAGCTCTACCGCGAGACCGAGGCGCTCTGCCGTGCCAAGCCGGGTTTCAAGCCGATGGAGGAGTGGCGCGCCGAGATCGGCCGCAAGATCGCGGCACAACTCGAATACGCCGAGCAATCCGAAGCGCAGACAGCGCGCTAGCGCGCCACTGCAACAGGAGGATACGAGCATGGACGCAAACAAGGGCTATCACGCACACGTCTACTACAGCGCCGATACGAAGCCGGTCGCGGAAAAGCTGCGCCAGACGATCCTCGCGAACTTCAAAGTGGAGGCGGGCGCGTTCGCGGACGAGCCGCGCGGTCCGCACCCGATCCCGCAGTTCAACATCATCTTCGAGGCGCCGGAGTTCCAGAATCTCGTGCCATGGCTCATGTTCAACCGCGATGGCCTCGACGTGCTCGTCCACCCGCTCTCCGAGAGCAACTACGACGATCACAGCAAGCTCGCGATGTGGCTCGGGACGCCCGTGCCGCTCCGGCTAGAGCGCCTGAGCAAGAAATTGCCCGAAAGCCTGCTGCCGAGCGCGCAGCGGGCGTAACCACCAGACAACGGATTTCCATCATGTCCCTGACCGTTCGCCCGCTCACAACGAATATCGGTGCCGAGATCGAAGGCGTCGACCTGCGCGAGCCGCTCTCCGCGGCGCACGCCGAGGAGATACACCACGCCATGGACCGCTACGCGGTCGTGGTCTTTCACGGCCAGCCGCTCACGAACGAGCAGCACCTCGCCTTCACCAAGGCGCTGGGACCGATAGAAGACACCTCGCGCAACACCTTGCGTGCCGCCGCGGATCTGCGTCTGCCGCCGACCTTCGCCGATGTGTCGAACCTCGACGCAAACAACCAGCCGTATGGCGCGGACGACCGCCGGCGGCTCTTCGCCATCGGCAATCAGCTCTGGCACTCCGATTCGTCGTTCAAGGCGGTGCCCGCGAAATATTCGCTGCTGCGCGCGGTGCGCATTCCGTCGAAAGGCGGCAACACCGAGTTCGCGCACATGGGCGCGGCTTACGAGGCGTTGGACGACGACACGAAGGCCGTGATCGAGGATCTCGTCTGCGAGCATTCCCAGTTGTACTCGCGCGAGTCGATCGGCTTCACGCAGTTCACGCCGGAAGAGCGCGAGCGCTTCAGGCCGGTACGCCAGCGGCTCGTACGCACGCTCGCGAGAACCGGCCGCAAATCGGTTTACCTTTCTTCCCACATCGGCCGCATCGTCGGCTGGCCTTTGCCCGAGGCGCGGCTGCTGCTGCGCGATCTGACCGAGCACGCGACACAGCGCGAGTTCGTCTATTCGCACAAGTGGCAGGTCGGCGACCTAGTCATATGGGACAATCGCCAGACCATGCACCGCGGACGCCCGTATCCCGCGAACGAAGCACGCGACGTGCGCAGGACCACCATCAGCGGCGACGCGCAGACGGTGGAGCAGGCGATCGCCGCGTAGCCATGACCATGCGCATCCGCCCGCTCACGACACACATCGGCGCCGAGGTCGAAGGCCTCGATCTGCGCGAACCGCTCTCGCCCGCGCAGGCGCAGGAGATCCACACCGCGATGGACCAGTACGCGGTGCTCGTCTTTCACGGAGAACCGCTCACCAACGAGCAGCATCTTGCGTTCACGACGGCGCTTGGGGCCCTGGAAACGGCGAAGACGAACACGATGCGCGCACTCGCCGGTGACATGCGTCTGCCGGCCGGGTTCAACGACGTGTCGAATCTCGACCGCGATAACCAGCCGATGGGACCGAACGAACGGCGGCGGCTCTTCGCCATCGGGAACCGCCTGTGGCACTCCGACTCCTCCTTCAAGGTCGTGCCGGCGAAATACTCGCTCCTGCGCGCGGTGCGTATTCCCTCGAAGGGCGGCAACACCGAGTTCGCGCACATGGGCGCGGCTTACGAAGCCCTGGACGATGAAACGAAGGCGATCATCGAGCCGCTCGTCTGCGAGCATTCGCAGATGTTCTCGCGCTCGTCGATCGGCTTCACCGAGTTCACGCCGCAGGAGCGGGAGGCGTTCAGGCCGGTGCGCCAGCGGCTCGTTCGTACGCTCCCAAGAACCGGGCGCAAATCCGTCTACCTCTCGTCCCACATCGGGACGATCGTCGGCTGGCCTCTGCCGGAAGCGCGTCTGCTGCTCCGCGACCTGACCGAGCACGCGACGCAGCGCGAGTTCGTCTACTCGCACAAGTGGCGGGTCGGCGACCTCGTTATGTGGGACAACCGCCAGACGATGCACCGCGGGCGCGCGTTCCCGGCAGACGAGCCGCGGGACGTGCGCAGGACGACGATCGCGGGCGAGGCCCCTACCGTAGAGCAGGCTGTCGCGGCGTAGGCCATGACCCTGCGTCTGGGGTTGGTCACCGGCGGTGCCGAAGGCGCCGAGACTCTCGAGCTCGTGCAGGAAGCCGAACGTCTCGGCTTCGATTCCACCTGGTGCGGTGAATCGTACGGCGTAGACGCGGTCTCGCGTCTCGCCTGGCTCGGCGGCCAGACCACACGCATCCGCCTCGGCTCCTCGATCCTGCAGATACCCGCTCGCGCACCCGCGATGACCGCCATGACGGCGATGACGCTCGACCAGTTGACCGGCGGGCGCTTCATCCTCGGGCTCGGACCTTCGGGACCGCAGGTAGTCGAGGGCTGGTATGGCGTCCCCTACGGCAAGCCGCTCACCCGCATGCGCGAGTACATCGCCATCGTGAGATCGGTGCTCGCCCGCGAAGCGCCGCTCACGCACCACGGCGAGCATTACCAGATTCCATACACCGGCCCGGGCGCGACCGGCCTCGGCAAACCGCTCAAGTCGATCCTGCACGGCCGGCGCGACATGCCGATCTACACGGCGGCCATCAGCCCCGCGGGGCTCGCCTGCGCGGGCGAAGTGGCCGACGGCGTGCTGCCGCTCCTGATGGACCCCGAGCGCACCGACGCGATCGAGTCCCACGTGCGCGCCGGCATGGAGCGCGCGGGCCGTGCAGCCGACTTCGCAAAATTCGACATCGCGCCGTTCGTGCCGGTCATCGTCGGCGACGACCTCGACGCCTGCCGGCAGCCGGTCAAGGAGTGGCTCGCGCTCTACATCGGCGGCATGGGCGCGCGCGACAAGAATTTCTACAACGACTACGCCGCGCGACTCGGCTACGAAGCCGAGGCCGCCGCGATCCAGAATCTCTTTCTCGGCGGGAAGAAGCGCGAAGCCGCGGCCGCCGTGCCCGATCGGCTGGTCGATGCGGTGGCGCTGCTCGGCTCACGCGCGCGCATACGCGATCGGCTGGATGCGTGGAAAGCCGCGGCCCGGCGCGGCAGCGTCGGCACGATGATCCTCAGCAAGGTGGATGTCGCCGCGCTGAGGCTCGTCGCGGAGTGCGCGGCCTGAGGTAACAACGCGCGGCGGGTGACGTATGGCGGAATCCGCCGCGATCCCGCCGCTGTCTGCTAGCTGCGCGCCTTCTGATTCGCAGGCAATTTCCCGATGTCCGCGACCCACGACCGCGCCGAGCGCGTCCAGTTCTGCACCTTCGGTGTGAGCTGATCGCGTTCACGCAGCACGCCGACCCTTACCATGTAGCTGGCCTGCTGGCCGTCACCCGGCGTCGTCGAGTAGACGCCCGAGCCGCAGGTCGGACAGAACGCCTGTGCCCGCGGATTGCCGCTGTCGGCCGTCGTCTTGACGTAGATCTTCGGCGTGCCCGAAAGCATTTTGAACGTGCTCCCCGGCGCCGGGACGTTCACCCGAAATGCGCTCCCGGTGCTCGACTGGCAATCGGTGCAATGGCAGATCCCGACCTTCTCGGCATCGACGTCGGCTTCGAAGGTGAGATACCCGCAGTGACAGCTTCCGTGGACTTTCATGTGGAGCCTCCTATCGTCCCTTGAATACCGGCTTGCGCTTCTCCGCGAACGCCCGCTGCGCTTCCTTCGCATCCTCGGTGTGCGAGAGCTGCACCGTGATGTCCTGCTCGAAGCGATAGCCGTCGCGCTGCGGCATGTTCTCGCAGACGTTGCAGGCCTTCTTCGCGAGCCGCATCGCCATCGGGCTCTTGGAGGCGATATTGCGCGCCATCTTCGTCGCCTCGTCCATCAGCGCCTCGCGCGGGCCGCACCAGTCGAGGACGCCCATGCGATACATTTCCCGGGCGGGGATGCGATCTCCGGTGAAGAGAATGCGCCGCACGTTCGATTTGCTCATGAGCGGCGTCAGCATGGCGGCGCCGCCGGCGAGGCCGACGTCGATCTCGGGCATGCCGAAGACGGCGTTGTCGGAGGCCATCATGATGTCGCAGGCGGCCATGATGCCGAGGCCCGCGCCGAGCGCCGCGCCGTTCACCGCGGCGATGACCGGGATCGCGCATTCGCGAATGCAGTTCGCGTATTCGCGCGCCGTACGGTTGTGCCGCGCGTAGTCGCCGGGCTTCCTGATGATCTGGCCGCGCTCCTTGATGTCCGCGCCCGCGCAAAAGACCTTGCCCGCGCCGGTGAGGATCGCCACGCGGACGTCGTCGCGATCGTTGAACGAGTCGAACACGTCCATGATCTCGTTGCGGAACTGGGCGTTCTGCGCGTTGACCGGCGGGCGATCCATGAGGACGGTCGCGACGTAGTCGGTGACTTCGAGCTTGATGTATTCGAGGGTCATTGCTGGCGTTGCCCGGGGTCGAGTTGTTCCATGGCTGCGATTGCGCGGCGTCCGTAACGCTCGCGCACGGCCGCTCCCGTGTCAATGTATCCTTGGGCTTCACCGAAAGGAACGATCATGAACGACCAGACCAACATAGGCGCAACCGCGGTGTTGTCCGCGTTCGCCAGCAGGACGCGCATCGCCGATCTGAGCCCGGAGGCCGTTGCGGCCACGAAGCGGCATATTCTGGACTGCGCCGGTGTCGCGCTTGCCGCGAATACGGAACCTGCGGGGCGCATCGTGCTCGAGGTCTCGCGCGAGCAGGGCGGCACGCCGCAGGCGCGCGTGCTCGGCAACGGGCTTAGGACCAGCGCCGTGTCGGCGGCATGGGCCAACGGCTCGCTTTCGCATCTGCTCGATTACGACGACACCGGCTTTTCGCATCCGACCGCGTGCATCCTGCCCGCCGCGCTCGCCGTGGCCGAGGAAGCGGGCGCGAGCGGCGCGGATCTCGTGACCGCGGTGTGCGTGGGGCTCGAAGTCTTCGAGCGCATGTCGTCGTCGGGCCGGGAGCACGAACACGTGCTGCGCCAGCGCGGCTTCCATCCAACCTCTCTCTATGGCTGCTCGGCGGCGGCCGCGGCGGCCGGCAGCATCGTCAAGCTGAATCCCGCGCAGATGGCCGTCGCGATCGGGCTCGCCGCGGCGAATGCCGGCGGCCTCACGCAACACTTCGGCACGTGGGGCAAGGGCATACACGCGGGCAATGCGGCGCGCGCGGGGGTGACCTCCGTGCTGCTCGCGAAGAAAGACTACTTCGCCGATCCGCAGGGTCTCGAAGGCGACATGGGCTTCTACTCGGCGTTCCACGGCCCCGGCAACTACAACCTCGACAAGGTCGCGCCGGGGCTCGGCACGCACTGGTCGATCGTCGATCCCGGTCTCACGATCAAGCGCTATCCGTGCTGCGGCGGAAACCTGCGGGCGCTCGACGCCGCGCAGGCGCTCATCCGGGAGCACGGCATCGAGTTCGACGACGCGGCGAAGCTCGAGGTGGACGTGCACCCGGATCTACTCTTCACCGTGCGCTTTCACAAGCCCACGCAGGGCTTTCGCGGCAAGTTCTCGCTCGATTACGTGCTCGCCGCGATGCTGCTCGACGGGCGCGTCGATCTCGATTCCTTCTCGGATGTGTATTGCAACGCGCCGCGCATGCGCGAGTCGCTCGACAAGGTGCAGATCAACCGGCATCCCGAGTGGCCGAACGCTTTCCAGCACATTGGGATCCTAAGCTTAGAATTCCACGTGGACAAGTTGTCGCG
>JADMIO011153655.1_pt1 | contig 16102 bp, 15 predicted proteins | sample 8958161 | NCBI WGS metagenome assembly JADMIO01 (sample SAMN16585339, study PRJNA669376) | soil metagenome | isolation source: Crop rotation soil | place: USA: Cullars Rotation, Alabama | collected 2011
GGGCCGTCTTCGATGATCTTTCCTCCGGCCAGTACGACGACCCGATCGGCCGCACGGCGCGCGAAGCCGATCTCGTGCGTCACCATGATCAGCGTCAAGCCGTCGCGGCGCAGGTCTTCCAACACGTCGAGCACCTCGTGCTTTAGCTCCGGATCGAGCGCGCTGGTGATCTCGTCGCAAAGCAGCACTTTCGGATCCATCGCCAACGCGCGGGCGATCGCGACCCGTTGTTTCTGGCCGCCCGATAGTTGCGACGGATAGTGCCCGCAACGCTCGCCGAGTCCGACTCGCTCCAAAAGCTCCCGTCCTCGGGCCGTTGCATCGGTCGAGCACTTCCCTGCGACCCGCATCGGCGCTTCACACACGTTCCCCAGCGCCGTCAGGTGCGGAAATAATTGAAAGTCTTGAAACACCATGCCGACCGAGCGCCGCACGGCCCGCGCCGCCTCGTGGCAGCTTCGTCGATCGGGCGTCAGGCGATGTTCGCCGACGCGAATCTCCCCTTCGTCGATCGTGTTGAGTCCGTTGATACTCCTGAGCAGCGTGCTCTTGCCGCCGCCGCTGGGGCCGATCATCGCCGTGATCTCCCCTTGGCGAACTCCGATCGACACGCCGTCGAGGATCGTTTTGTCGTAGTATCGCTTGGTGACGTTCGTGAGTTCGACGATCGACATTAGTGATGCCCTCCCGCGCTCCAACGCCCTTCCAAATGTCGCGCCAGGTATCCCAACGGCACCGACATCGCGAGGTACAGCCCGGCCGTCAGCGCGCCCATCTCCAACCACATCAAGCTCGACCGGGCCAGAATGTTGTACTGTTGCGTCAGTTCAACGACCGCAATCACGCCGACCAAACTCGTGTCTTTGAACATCGCCACGAAGTCGTTCGTCATCGGCCCGAGCGCCGTCCGAATCGCCTGCGGGAAGATGATCCGGCGGAATGTCGCGACGTCGCTCATGCCCAACGCATAGGCGGCTTCCCATTGCCCCTTCGGCACGGCGAGGATCGAACTGCGATAGATTTCCGCCTCGAAGGCCGCGTAATTCAGGCCGAAACCGATGATCGCCGCCTCCCACGCCGTCAGCTCCACGCCGATATACGGCACGTGCGGGAAGCCGAAGTAGAGAAACGTCAATAACAACAACAGGGGCGTCCCGCGGAAGAATTCGACGTACCCCAACGCCAACAGTTGCACCGGCGGCGGGCCGTACAAACGACAAATCGCGACGATCAATCCGATCGTCATTGCCACCGCCATGCTGGCAAAGGTGAGCGCCACCGTCACGCCGGCGGCCCGCAACAGCAACGGGGCGTAAGCATCGAACGTCCACCGCTGCCGCGATGTGGCGGTCGATTTCTCCGTGTCGAGCGAACGTCGCAGACCTGCTTCCTCTTCCGCTTCACCAAACTTGGCGAGCAACACCTGCTCTTCGGTCCAGACCCGCCACTTCACATAGATCTGCCGCAGCCGTCCGTTCTTGATCGTCTCCGACAGTGCATCGTCGAGCGCCGCCGCGAGATCGCCGTCCTCGGGCCGCAGACCGATGCCGTAGTGTCCGTACCCGACGCGCTGCCCGACGAACTTAAACGCCGGATCATCGAGCGCGTTGTAAACGGCAATCGGATAGTCGAGCAGCACGGCGTCGAGACGATTCTCGAACACCAAATCCTGATACGGTTCGATCTGCCCTTCGTAGCCTTTGACGTCGACGTCGCCCATCTTGTCAAGAAACCGCTGGGCCGCGCTCCCCGAAAGCGTGCCGACCTTCATCCGGTGACAATCTTCGACCGTCTTGATCCGCGTTTCTCCCGCGCGAACCGTGAGTTGCTGCGAGTAAACGTAGTACGGCCGCGAGAACAAGATCCGGGCCCGATTCTCCGGCGTGATCTCCAGGCCGTTGAAGATGACGTCGAAATCTCGCTTATCGAGGCCCAACGGCAGGCTCGGCCACTTGTATGAAACGAACTCCGCCTGCAACTCCGGCAAGCCGATTTGCTTGCCGACCTCGGCGACGAGCACGTCGATCAACTCCGCCTCGAAGCCGATGAGTTTTTCGGGCTCGTTCGGATTGTAGAACAGGTACGGCGCGCCCCCTTCGGCGTCGCCGGCCCATTGCAGTTTGTTCGCTTTCAATCGTTCGCGGAGCCGAACATTGCGCGCTTCGTCGGCCCGAACGGAAAAGGGGAACGTCATCGCCGAGAAGGCGACGACCAAGAGCGAGCAAAGGATTCGCCGAGCGAGACCGTCCAACTTCGGAACACCCCATGAATTCGCACGCCGCGCGAAGCTTGCCGCCCGGCTAATGTCAGTGTATGACAACCCCCGACAAACGAAAAGGTCGAGTTATTTAGCCGCGGGGCTCGTCCCCGCGCGTCTGGGAGCACGCCATGTCCGGCACCGTCATCCGTAGCACCGCCGCCGCCGTCGAAGCCTACGGCTGGGGCACGCTCCAGTGGTTGGCCAACTCGCGGCTGGCGCCCGGCTGCGAGCAAACCTTCGGCGTCTCGCGCATCGGACCGGGCGGCAAGAACCCGCTGCATTATCATCCGAATTGCGAAGAAATCCTGTACGTCGTATCCGGCCGCTGCGATCACTCGCTCGACGGTCGGATCGAGCCGCTCTCTGCCGGCGACGTGGTTGTCATCCCCCGCAACGTCCGCCACAATCTCGTCAACACCGGCCCCGACGACGTCGTCTGCATCATTTCGTTTTCGTCCCCCGATCGGGAAACGGTCTTCCTCGAACCCATTTAACTGCCTGCTTCATTCAGCAGTCAGCAGTCCAAATTCAGCATTCATCATGAGCATCTACCTCGGCATCGACATCGGCACCTCCGGCACCAAGACCCTCGCGGTCGACGCGAAAGGACGAATCCTCGCCGCGGCGACGCAGGAGTATCCTTGCTACGTGCCGAAGCCCCTTTGGAGCGAACAAGACCCCGACGATTGGTGGAAGGCCGTCGTCGGAACCGTCCGCGCCGTCGTCGCGCAGGCCAAGCTCAAACCGGCCGACGTTCGCGGCATCGGCCTCTCCGGCCAGATGCACGGCTCGGTCTTTCTCGACAAGCAGAACCGCGTCATTCGCCGGGCCCTGCTCTGGAACGATCAGCGGACCGTCGCCGAGTGCGCCGAGATCGAAGACCGCGTCGGCGGACGAAAGAAGCTGATCAAGCTCGTCGCCAATCCGGCCCTCACCGGTTTTACGGCCCCCAAAATTCTCTGGCTCCGCAATTTCGAGCCGAAGAACTTTGCGAAGCTCGCCAAGGTCCTGCTGCCGAAAGACGACGTTCGCCGCCGTTTGACTGGCGAGTACGCCACGGAAGTGAGCGACGCTTCAGGCATGCTCCTGCTCGACGTCGCCAAACGACAATGGTCGAAGCCCCTGTTGTCGAAGCTCGAACTCGACGAGTCGCTGCTCGGTCGCGTCTACGAAAGTGAAGACGTCACCGGCACGCTCACGCCCCATGCCGCCAAGGAACTCGGCCTCACGACCGATTGCCGCGTCGTCGGCGGTGCGGGAGATTGCGCGGCCGGCGCCGTCGGCAACGGCATCGTCGGCACCGGCGTGCTAAGTACGTCCATCGGCACCTCGGGCGTGATGTTCGTCCACAGCGACGAAGTGAAGATCGATCCCGAGGGACGCATTCATACGTTTTGCCACGCCGTTCGCGGTAAATGGCACATGATGGGCGTCACGCTCTCGGCCGGCGGCTCATTGCAATGGTTTCGCAATCAGTTGTGCCAACAAATCGTCGCCGACGCCAAGAAGCAAGGCGTCGACCCGTATGAATTGCTCGCGAAAGAAGCGGCCGCCGTGCCGGTCGGCGCCGAAGGACTGTTCTTCTTGCCCTACCTCTCGGGCGAACGAACGCCGCACGCCGACCCGAACGCCCGCGGGTGTTTCATCGGCCTAACGTTGGCCCATACTCGCGGTCATCTGGCCCGCGCGGTCATGGAAGGCGTCACCTATTCGCTCCGCGACGCCTTGGAAATCATTCGCGGCCTCGACGTTCCCGTGAAGCAAATCCGCGCCTCCGGCGGCGGCTCGCGAAGTCCGTTCTGGCGGCAGATCCAAGCCGACGTGTTCAACGAGCGTGTCGCCACGATCAACAGCGAAGAAGGCCCCGCCTTCGGCGTCGCCCTGCTGGCCGCCGTCGGCTGCGGCGAGTTCAAGAACATCCAAGAAGCGTGCGCCGCAACGGTCCGCGTCGTCCAAAAAACCAAACCGGACAAGACCGCCGCGAAGTTCTACGACCGCGCATTTCCGATTTATCAGCACTTGTACCCGTCACTGAAAGCCGATTTCCAAGCGATCTCCAAACTGTCGTAACCGGTTGTCAACGGTAAGATTTGGCCGGCGACAACCGTCGCGAAGGCCGGCCAATTTCGACCTCGCTTGCAACGCAGTTTTTGGCCGGCGGTTAAAGTGAATCGTCGCCGAGAGTTGCGCAATGTCTTTGCACGCGACCATATCGTGTGCAATGCTGCAATGACATGACGGGGCGTTAAGGTAACGCAGAAGTCGCGGCCAAGAAACGCTTGACGACGTCGTCCGCAACGGAAGGTTCATACCATGAACGTCGTCTATCTCACGGAAGCCGACGTCGAGCGGTTGATCGACATGCCGGCGACGGTGGACGTCGTCGAGGCGTCGTTTCGGCGGATGGCGGCGGGAGACGTCGCAAATGTGCCGCGCGAACGGGCCGTTGGACGGGGCGTGATCTTGCATACGATGAGCGCCGCCGACAACGGCCTGCGCTACGTCGGTTGGAAGGCCTACACGACGACGAAGCACGGTGCCCGTTTTCTCGTCGGACTGTATGAATCCGAGACCGGTCGATTGGCCGCGCTGATCGAAGCCGATCAGCTTGGCCGGCTGCGCACCGGTGCCACGACCGGCGTCGCCGTCCGGCACCTGGCTCCGGACTACGCCGATTGCGTCGGCCTGTTCGGCACCGGCACCCAAGCCTGCACCCAACTTGCGGCCGTCGCGGCCGTTCGCAAGCTTCGACAGGCCGTCGTCTTCGGGCGTGATGAAACTCGCCGACGAGAATTTGCGGCGAAGATGTCGGCGGAGCTAAACATCGACGTGATCCCGGCCGCGACGGCCGGTGATGCGGTGCGCGACCTGCCGATCGTCGTCACCGCTACAACGAGCCGCACGCCGGTGTTCTCGGGCGAAGATGTGACTCGCGGAACGTTGGTCTGCGCCGTCGGCTCCAACTGGCTCGACAAAGCCGAAATCGACGCCCAGACGATCCGCCGCGCGGCGCACGTCGTGTGCGATAACGTCGCCGCTTGCCGCCACGAGGCGGGCGAATTGCATGCTGCGGCAAAAGCGGACGCATTCGACTGGTCTAAGGCGGTCGGTCTCGCCGACGTCGTCGCCGGTCGCGCCGCGGCCAAACCGAATCGCGGCGAGATCACGGTGTTCAAATCGGTCGGCCTCGCGGCGGAAGACGTCGCGCTCGGCGTCGAGCTTCTTCGCCGCGCGGCAAACGCCGGCATTCATACGACGCTGCCGATCGGCTGAGGCCCCGCCCTCGCGAACCGATCGTCATTTACAAGGCTCGCGATTTGCGGTACTTTTGCGGACATCACGATCACGTTCTCCGCGAGGTGCCGCCATGCTGTTCGCCTTACATCTACCCGACCACACGCTGACGACGGAACTCACCTGGGCGACCGGCGCCGTCGTCGCGATAGCGGCGGCCGTCGGCCTGTTTCGGCTCGGCAAGGCCTCGTCGCGTCCGTCGTTCGCGATGTTTGCGGTCGTGACGGCTCTCGTCTTCGGCGTGCAAATGGTCAACTTCCCGCTCCTCGACGGGCGCACGTCGGGACACCTGCTCGGAGCGGCCGCCGCCGTCCTGCTGCTCGGCCCGTCGTTTGGAATCTTGGCGCTGTCGCTGGTCGTCGCTCTGCAAGCGTTGTTGCTTGGCGACGGCGGCGTGACGGCGATCGGGGCGAACGTCTTGAACATGGCGATCGTCGCACCGTTGACGGCGCTGTGCGTTGCCGGTCTCATCCGTCAACGACGATCGGACGCCGTCGGAACGATCGTTGCCGCGGCGGTTGCCGGTTGGACGAGCACCGTTGCGGCCGCGCTTGCGTGCTCCGCGGAACTCGCCGTGAGCGGCGTCGGTTCGTTCGGCGACATCGCCGCAACGCTGGTCGGTCAGCATGCCCTGCTCGGCCTCGTCGAGGCGGGCTTCACGGCGGCGGTCGTCGTTCCGGCTTTGCTCCCCGCGTCAACCGGTCGTCGCGTGCAGCCGGCGACGCTTGCGGTCGCCGCCGTGGTCACGTTCGCCCTCGTGCCTGCAGCGTCGAATCTTCCCGACACGCTGGAAGGCGTTCTCGCCGGTCAATTCGAGGTTGCCGCGGTCGTCGCTCGTTAACCGCGACGATCCAGGGGAACGAACGAACGCGGCGCGACGCCGACGTACTCGGCCATCGGTCGGATCAACCGATTGTTCTCGTGCTGCTCCATAATGTGGGCGCACCAGCCGGTCACCCGCGCCACGACGAACAGCGGCGTGTACGTTTCTACCGGCAAGCCAAGATAGTAATAGAGCCGCGCGCTCGGCCAGTCGGCGTTCGGCGGCAAATGCTTCTCGGCGCGGATCACGCGCTCGATGGTTTCCGCCGTTCGTTCCATCGCTTCGTTGCCGGTCGCCTTTGCCAACTCGCGGCACCACGGGTCGAGAACCTTTGTCCGCGGGTCGCCGTCCTTGTAGACGCGATGCCCGAAGCCCATGACCCGCACCTTATTTGCCAACGCGTCGCGAATCCATTTCTCAGCGTTCTCGGGAGCCCCGACCCGTTCGAGGACTTCCAGAACTCGCTCGTTGGCCCCACCGTGCAGCGGCCCTTTCAAGGCGCCGATCGCCGCGGTGACGGCCGAATGCAGATCGGCCAACGTCGAGGCGACGATCCGGGCCGTGAACGTCGAGGCGTTAAACTCGTGCTCGGCATAGAGAATCAACGAACCGTTCAAGGCCCGCACCGCGGCAGCATCGGGCTTCTTGTCGTGCAACAACGTCAGCAAGTTTTCGGCGATACTTCGTTTCGGGTCGGCGGGAATTGCTTCTCGCCCGCTTCGCAAACGCATGGCCGTCGCCAACACGATGGAAAGTTGGGCGACCAATCGCTCCGACTTCCGCAACTCGGCGGCGTGAGAATCATCGTTCACGTCGGCATCGAAGTGGGCCAGCACGCTCGCACCGGTCCGCATGACGTCCATCATCGGCGCTTCGCGGGGGATGTGCCGCAGAACGTCGACCAGCATTTCGGGAAGTCGATAGGCCGCGCCGAGCCGCTCGCGAAACGCCACCAGTTGCGTGCGGTTCGGCAATTCGCCGTGCAGCAGCAAGTGAGCAACTTCTTCGAACTCCGCGTTCGGCGCGAGTTCCTCAATCGCATAGCCGCGGTAGAGCAACCGCTCGGCGATCGAACAGACGGCCGTCTTACCGGCGACAATGCCTTCCAAACCGTCGGACGTCATGAATGCTTCTCCCCGGAAAAATAGCTACGATCGCGTTGTTCATAATCGGCATAGCCGAGTAAATCGTAAAGCTCCTGGCGTGTTTGCATGCGGTCGACGAGCGAGCGCTGCGTTCCTTGGGCGGCAATGGCTTGCAGGCCGTCGGCCACCGCTTTCATCGCCAGTCGTAACGTCGTCACGGGAAGCAAGGCGGCGGCGCAGCCGAGTTGCCGCAATTCGTCGCGCGTCAACAACGGGCTCCGGCCGAACTCCGTAAGATTCGCCACGATCGGCACCGCGACCGCCTTCGCGAAGCGGGCGAACTCGTCGGGCGTTTCCAAGGCCTCGGGAAAAATCCAATCGGCCCCGGCCGCGACGTAACGCTTCGCGCGATCGACGGCGGCGGCGAACCCTTCGACGCCGCGGGCATCGGTTCGCGCCAGGATCACGAAGTCGCGATCACGGCGCGCGGCGACGGCGGCTCGCACTTTCGTGCACATCTCGTCGACCGAAACGAGCGACTTCCCGGAGAGGTGGCCGCACCGTTTGGGAAGTCGTTGATCTTCCAACTGCACGGCGGCGGCGCCGGCCGACTCCAACGACTCGATCGTTCGTTCAACGTTCACGGCTTCGCCGAAGCCCGTATCGGCGTCGACGACGAGAGGCAGCGAAGTCCGGCGAGCGATCCGCGCCGTTTCCTCGGCCAGTTCGGTGAGCGTGAACAATCCAACGTCGGGCAACGCCAAGGCGCCGGCCGAAAACGCCGCACCGGAAAGGTAAGCCGCTTCGAATCCGGCCCGTTCAATGAGGCGGGCCGTCAGGGCGTTAAAGGCGCCGGGAATGAGCAGCGTCGATCGCGCGGCAGCTTGTTTCAACCGAGCGCCGGGCGAGTCGGAACGATTCATGGCAAGACTCAGAGGGGCCGAACAATCGACATCACCCGCAATATAGGTCGTCGCCGACGGTTTGACCACCGTGACGACGGCGAGAAGAGTGCCGCCGCAGAAATCGAGCGACTAAAATAAGGACATGTCTACCGCGGCTTCGTCGACCGACGCTCCGTCCAAACGCTTACGACTTCGAGCGGCGGCCGACATCCTGCTCGTCTTCGTGATTATTGCCGCCGACGGCAGTTGGCCCGTTCCCGACGTCAACGAAGCGCATTACCTGACGAAGGCCAAGCATTTCTGGCAACCCGACTGGGCCGAACGCGATATTTTTCTCGCCTCCGGCGATTCGCACGTCGTCTTCTTCGCCACGCTGGGCTACTTGACGCAGATCATGTCGCTACCGGCGGCGGCCTGGTGCGGACGCGTAATCGAATGGGCCTTGTTGGCGTGGGGCTGGCGGCGACTGAGTTACGCCGTCGTGCCGCGATTCGGTTGGGCCGCACTCACGGCGGCGACGGCCGTGGCGCTCGGCGAACATTTTCACATGGCCGGCGAATGGATCGTCGGCGGCTGCGAGGCGAAGGTCGTCGCGTATGCCTTTGTCTTTAGCGCGCTGGCCGATCTCGTCGGTAAGCGGTGGAATCGCGCGCTCGTTCAGTTGGGCGTCGCGACGGCGTTTCACGTCTTGGTCGGCGGTTGGTCGATCGTGGCGGCGGGCGCGGCGTGGCTTCTCGCCGGGCGCGATCGTCCGGCGGTAGCGCAATGGCTGCCGGGTTTGATCGTCGGATTGATCCTGTCGCTGCCGGGCGTTGTGCCGGGACTTCAACTTTCTCAGGGGGTCGACGCCGCGACGGTCGCAGAAGCGAATCGCATCTACGTGTTTGAGCGACTTAACCATCATCTCGATCCGCGATTTGTCGTCGCGCACTTTGGACTACGGCACGCCTTGCTCTGGCTGACGTGGATCACCGCGTGCCTCGCCGTTCCTGTTTCTTCCGGCCGCCGAACGTTGCGAAACTTTACGATCGGCACGGGCGTCATTGGTCTCATCGGCCTGGCGATCGGCCTGCTCCTGCCACCCGACAATCCGACGACGGCCGGGCTCTTGCGCTTCTATTGGTTTCGACTGTCGGATGTGATGCCGGCCATCGGATTAACGCTGGAGATCGCCGCTCTGGCCGCGTCGACGACGAGTGCACGCGTTCGCGTCATGTGTGTTACCGGACTGCTCATCACCGGCATCGTGCATCTTGGGATAACCATCAACCACCGTTTCACCGCACCGTTTGCGCGGAGCGAGAACCTCGGTTACCCGAGCAACCTAGTAAACTGGCGCGACGTGTGCGGTTGGATTCGCAACACAACGCCGAAAGACTCGCTATTCCTAACGCCACGACCGTTTGGAACGTTTACGTGGTATGCCGATCGCGCGGAAGTCGCCACTTGGAAGAACGTACCGCAAGATGCTCGCTCGCTCGTCGAATGGCGACGACGACTGAACGTGCTGTACCCCGACGGCGCCGTCTGGTTGAACTACGTGCCTACGTCGCGAATTCGTGAATTCGCGAATGCGAATCACGTTGACTATCTCGTAACGTATCGCGAACCGCCGCTTGCGTTCCCGCAGGTCTACGCGAATAATGATTTTGTCGTTTACTCGCTGAAAGAGTAGGCGGCCGACGGATCGCAGGTAGGGAGTCCCGGGCCGGTGGCTGAAACTTCATTCGATGCGCCTTTCATGGATCAGGGCGCCGGCTTCGCGCCGCTCGTTGGGTTCCCGCAACGAATCCGGAACTTGGCGCTGCAAACGCTTCCAGGCGCCGCCGCCCAAAAACGGTTTGAACCCCATTGGGGTTTTGGGCGACATTACGGGCCCCCTGCGCACGACGCCGTACCGGCCGCGGTGTTGGCACTCCTCTATCCGGTCGACGGTCGCATCGTCGTGCCGTTGACGGTTCGCCACGGCGGCCTGACGGCGCATGCCGGACAAATCAGCTTTCCCGGCGGGCACATCGATGCGGGCGAGTCGGATTGGGATGCCGCAATTCGCGAGCTGAACGAAGAGTTGGGCGTCGCCGCGACGGCGGTGACGCCGATCGCGCCGCTGTCGCCCCTGTTTATCTTTGCGACAAATTATCTTGTGCGACCGTGGCTCGCCTGGACCGATCGTCGACCGAAGTTCGTCCCGAATCCCGACGAAGTGGAAGAGGTCCTCGAAGTGCCGCTCGACGTGCTGCAAAATTCGCAAAACTGGCAGCGGCATCGACGATTTGTTCGCGGCATCGAGCAGGAGATCCCGTATATCGCGTACGGCAGCCACCGCATCTGGGGCGCGACCGCCATGATTCTTTCGGAGGTTCTCGCCTTGACGCAGAACGAGCCGACGACCGCGAGGGCCGACGCGTGACTTCTGCTACGCCGCCCATACGAACTCGGCCGAAGGCAGTCGTCTTCGACCTCGATGGATTGATGTTCAACACCGAAGATCTCTATCAAGAAGTCGGCGGAGAATTGCTGCGCCGCCGCGGGTTTGAGTTCACGGTCGAGTTGCTCGACCGCATGATGGGGCGACCCGGCAGCAAGGCGCTGCAGATCATGATCGACTTTCACGGGCTCGATGCGACCGTCGATCAGTTGCTTGCAGAAACCGATGAGGTCTTCCCGCGGATCCTTGACGCCCGATTGCAAATGATGCCCGGTCTGGCCGAACTGTTGGCCGCCTTGGAATCGGCGGCCGTCCCCAAAGCGATCGCGACCAGCAGCCGCCGTAATTTCGTGTGCGACGTCCTGGGACGATTCCAACTCGAACCGCGGTTTCAGTTCGTCCTCACCGCCGAGGACGTCGTCGAAGGGAAGCCGAACCCCGAGATTTATTTGACCGCCGCTGCACGCTTTGGACTTCCACCCGGCGAGATGGTCGTCTTGGAGGACAGCGAGAACGGCTGTCGAGCGGCCGTTCGAGCCGGAACGATCGCCGTAGCGGTACCGGGGGGCCACAGTCGTCGCCACAATTTTTCCGGCGCCGCGCTAGTCGCCGAATCGCTGTCCGATGTACGCTTGCACGAATTACTCGGTTTAACGCGATAGAACTGCCGGCGACAAAGTGCCGAGCGGAAGTGGTCTAGTCACTTCGGCGGAATTGGGCTAAATCATCGCCCGTTCGCGATTCCGAACGACTGCGCCGGCACGGATGCCGGCGGAGCGAACGTCGTTTTATCGGCCGATTCTCGCGGTCGGTATCGCGACCAACGACTTAGCGATCGGCCCCGCCATGTCTCAACAGATCCGTCGAATACGGCGCGACAAAAACCGCGCGACGCCGACGTTACGGATCTACGATGAGCGCACTTCTGCGCTGTTGGCGTCGTTGCCCGATCCGGCCGATCTTCCGACGCCGCATTTCGACCTCGCCGGTTGGCTGGAAGGTCGCACGGACCTGACGGCTCCGGGCGGTAATCAACGACGACATTATCTACTTGCCAAACGCCTGCTCGACGTCGTTGGGGCCGGTGCGTTGCTGATGTTGTTTAGCCCCGTCATGCTGCCGATTTGGCTAATACTTTATTTCAGCACCGGCGGGCATCCGATCTTTCGACAAACGCGCGTCGGCCACTGCGGCCGCCGCTTCCAAATTCTGAAGTTTCGCACGATGCGGCTCGACGCGCAACTTCTGCAGCCGGAGATCGTCAACGAACAAAGCGGACCGGTCTTCAAGAATCGTCGCGATCCGCGGATCACACGGTTCGGCAATTGGCTGCGACGGCTGAGCATCGACGAGATGCCGCAAATCATCAACGTCCTGCGCGGCGAAATGGCGCTGGTCGGCCCGCGACCGCCGATCCCTTCCGAAGTCGTGAATTACGAGCCGTGGCAAACGGCGCGGTTGTCGGTCAAGCCGGGCCTGACGTGCGTCTGGCAAGTCAGCGGCCGTTCCGATATCGAATTCGACGACTGGATGCGGCTCGATCTATGGTACGTGCAGAATCAGAATCTATGGGTCGATGTGGTGCTACTGCTGCGAACGCCGTGGAGCGTTCTGACGTGCCGCGGAGCGTACTGAGCCCCATGATCGACCGATGGTCGCCACGTCGATTTCGCATCGGGTGCGTGGTAACGACGATTTATTGGTGCGGAATGGCGGTCGCCATGCACGTTCCGTTGCCCCCGTCGTTGGCGGAACACTCGTTCACGCACGAAGACAAAGTCGTTCATGCCGCGCTGTACGCCGTGTTGTCCGTGCTGCTGTGGGCGACGGTCGGAGCGTACCAAGCCGGCCGCGGTTGGGTGACGACGCGCCGGACGGCGGTCCGCATCTTCGGCGTCATTGCGGCTTACGGGCTATTGGACGAAGTCACGCAACCGCTCACGGGCCGGACCCTCGACGTTTGGGACTACGCGACCGATCTCGCGGCAGCCGCCGTCGCCCTCGCGGTCGGTTGGACCTTTCGACGCGAACGTTCTACTAATCGCTGAGCTTTAAGGCCCATAGTAGTTGAGCTTTAAGGCCCACGCCAAAAAATCGTCGTCGAGCGTCGCCCAGACTTCCTCGCCGAGAAGGTCGCGAGCCGTGTCAACGCCGTGCGGATCGTCTTTGTGCGCACCGCGGAACCGCTGATAGAACTCTTCGAGCTTGCCGAGTTTCTGCAAGTACAAACAGAAATAGCGTGCCTGAGCATAATTCAAACCGACGTGCGGACCGCGAAAGTCGTCGCGGGTCATCATCTCTTGTAAGGTGCTCAGGCGACCTTGCCGAATCGCTTCCTGAAGGCCCGGTAGTCGCCAATTCGGCAAACCCTCCAAGCCTTTCTCATCAGGAAGAAAGCGGCATTGTTCGTGGAGCGACGCGAGCCCTTCGTTGAACCAATCGGGGATTTCCGGGAAGTCGTATACGACCAGGGCATGCGTCATTTCGTGGATTAGCGTTCCGCCGCCCGTAGCGATGTTCATCACCAGCGTGCGCTTGTCGGGTTTGTAGTACCCGTAAACGCTGACCCCCTCTTCGTTGAAGAGTTGCTTGGCGTAGCGGTTGTAGCTCGCTTCGGCGGAGAAAAGCAGTACGGTGATCGGCAACGTCGGCGGCTTACGAAAATAACTGTTTGCCATGGCTCGCGCGGCCGGGGAGATCGTCGTGCGATAATGGTCTTCCAATTGCTTGGTCGTCATGTCGCCGGCGACGACGAACGGTTTGTGGACCACGACGGCGCACTCGTCGCCGAGTTGCTTCTGGAGTCGCTCGGCGGTCTTTTTGCATTCCGTATCGAGAAACGACTCTAAGCCTTCGCGGATACGGGCGGCGGTCGACTCGGCACTCGTCGGGGACTGGGCGGCGTTAGGACCGGGGATTTCGTCGGCGGCCCAAACGCGATTCGACGGCAGGATACTCGGCGCGCCGCTGCGGACCCAATTCGTCAGGGCGATCGACCCGGCGACGATGGGAATCGGTCCGAAAACGAGGATGCCGAGCCGTAGTCGATTCATGTGCCGATCAAACGATTCGCGCGCCGAACGTTGTAATGTCGTTGCACGCCGTGCAGATTTTTTCCGCAAGTCCTTGATACCATGCAACTTCTCAAGGACGCAAGGATCAGGAGCTGCAACAACCGCACGAGGGTAAGAGGACCCAAAAAAGCAGGGGCTTTGGGTCGATTATCCCAGGCCGATCGACCTGAGAAACTTGGGGACTTCCACGGCAACCCCGTAATAAGCTCCCCAAGAACCCGCCACCACCAACCCGGCTACCGACAGCCAAAGGAAAAAGTCCCAAACTTTTCCGGGGGCGATTCGCGGGTCGCATTTCTTGTAGCGGAAGTACAAGGCCGCGAAACCCAGAAGGGGCAGCAACATCGCTTGCGCCAGCCCCGCGATGATGACCAGCATGACCGGATCGGGCGAAACCACGTACATCAGCAACTGCATGAACGGCAACGTGCCGCAAAAGAACGTGATCCACCATTTGCGCGAGGCGTCGTCCTTTTTCGTCAGACCGTAGACGCCCATCGCATCGGCGGCGACGCGCGAATTTCCGGCCGTCGCCACGAACAGCGTGCTGTACAAGACGGCGAACGCGCCGAACAGGAAAATCTCATCACCCCACGGTGCGAAGACCTCTTCGTACATTTTCGACAACGTGCGAACCATGCCTTCTTTCGCCGGTGAAAGGTGCCGCGGATGCAACACGGCCGCGCCGAGCACGTAGAACGCGATCGTTGCGAACGTGTAGATGATCATCGAGCACCACGTGTCGTAGTGCATCACGTGCATCCAACCGCGGGCTCGTTCGGCCCAGGCCTTCGTTGAGTCGCGCGGACCGGTAAACCGCGCGTAGCCGCGCTCGATGCACCAATAGGGATAGGCAATCAGTTCCGAAGCGCCGACGCCGATGATGCCGAACGTCGCCAAGGCCGTGGCGAGCGCCCCTTTGCGGTCGGGCAAGCGGAACGAAAGACCGTCGGCGACTTGTTGCCAGCCGATATCGGCATTCGAGAAGTACGGCAGCGCGAAGACGTTGAAGACCGTGACGGCCGTGAAGCCCGCCACGAGAATCGTCGACACGTGTTGCACGATTCCATAGCGGCCGACGACCAACAGAATGGCGGTGATGATGGTAATGGCGATGCTGTAATACACGTCGTCCCAGGTGCGCGTATATTCGATCACGGCCGACGGATCGAGGCGTCGCGCCGCTTCGATGGCGTCGAGCTGTGCGAGGAAGTCGCCGGTGATGGGCCACTTCATGGCAAACAGTTGCCCGACGCCGCCGAGGATGCCGCCGAGCTGTCCTACGGCACTGGTGAGAAACATCAAGAACCAAGCCCAGACCAACCAACTGACCCGCCACCGCGGGCCCGGAACGCGGTCGAGGCCGTCGATCGTCGACACCCCTTCGGCCACGGCATAGCGGCCGAACTCGACCTGCACGAACACCTTGATCACGCAGCCGATGAGAATCAGCCACAACAGCGAATAGCCTGCGTCGGCGCCGGTTTTCGTAGTCCCGATCAGTTCGCCGGAACCGACGATCGAGGCGGCGATGATCAGGCCGGGACCGAGGCGTGAAAGAATGCCGCCGAGGGTTTTCGGGGGCGATTCCGTCATCTCAATGGGGGGCAGTTTGGCGTCAGGCTGAGACATGGCGGCGAGCTAGGGCATCGTGGTGGGCGAAACGCCCCACGATTACAACCGCCGCACACCGCCGTGTAAAGCAAAAACCGCGTCCGTGGTCCGCCGGTGAAGCGGTTAGGAAGACCTTAGCGCGTGCGACGCGTCGTTTTCGGCACGCCCGGCAGTTGCGGAGGCGGCGGCGGCGACGGCGCCGAGGGAGGCGGCGGGGGCGCGAGCATGACCGGTTCGGCCTGCTCTTCGATGATCGTCTCGCCTTCCACATATTCGCCGCCTTGATAAACCGGCGCGTTGGCGAAGATCGAACCGCGTCGGACCAATCCGGTATCTTCGGAGTTCGAAAGGATCGGATCCACCGGCATGGAGAAGTCGTACGACGGGCAACACATCCGACAGCCCGAAAAACCCAAAGCCGCGACGACCACGAGCATCGACCAACCACGCGAAGTCATAGGAGTTTCCCTTTTCGGCAACGTCGGAGGACGCACAACGGCGCATCCCTGGTTCAAACCGCTCTGTGACGAGCGATTCGATAGGGGTATATTTCGGCGGAAAAGTCCTTTCCAGCACAGTGGGATCCGAAGCTTGGAATTCACGTGACTTGAAGTCGCGG
>JADMIO011618476.1_pt1 | contig 16101 bp, 14 predicted proteins | sample 8958161 | NCBI WGS metagenome assembly JADMIO01 (sample SAMN16585339, study PRJNA669376) | soil metagenome | isolation source: Crop rotation soil | place: USA: Cullars Rotation, Alabama | collected 2011
CGCCGCGGGGCCGGCTCCGTTCGCGTGTTCTTCGAGAACGCGCAGCAGGAGGACGACGCCGACGTCGGGCCCATGCTCTCGCGCGTCGTCGCGAGGCTCATGGCGCTCGACTGGCGGCCCGTGCTCGGCCATGCCCGGAGAAACCTGCCCGAGGGCTCGCCGGTCCGCTTCTTCTTCCCGGATCCCGCGGCCGGCTCCGCCTGCAAGCGCTGGAACCTGTATCTGCGCTGGATGGTCCGGAAAGACGGGCTGGACTTCGGCCTCTGGACGGGCATCCCGACGCGCCGCCTCGTCGTTCCCACGGACACGCACGTGCACCGGATCGCGCGTCGGCTGGGCCTGACCCGGCGGGCCGCGGCCGACTGGAAGACCGCCCGCGAGATCACCGATGCCCTCTCCCGGTTCGACGCGAACGATCCGGTTCGCTTCGACTATGCGCTCTGCCGGCTCGGGATCCTGGACGTCTGCACGCCGGAGGTCTCGCGCTGCCGGTGCGGCGAGTGCCCGGTCTCGGAGGCGTGCCGGATCGGACGCCGGAGAGTCGGCTCACGGCTCACGGCTGACGGCTCACGCGACGTCGCCTGAAGGCATGACCACCCGCTCCGTCCTGACGCTCATCTTCGCGGTCGCGCTCGCCGCGGTGGGCACGGTCTGGATCCACTCGCTCGTGCCGCCCGACTCGTCCACCGGCTCGCTGCAGTTCCTCTCGGCGGCCAAGGAGCTGCCGATCTACGACCGCTCGGGCAAGAAGGTCGACCTCTCCAAGCTCCAGGGCGACCTGTTCATCATCCACTTCTGGGCGACCTGGTGCCCGCCGTGCGTCGAGGAGCTCCCGGCGCTCTCGCGCTTCTGGGAGCAGTACAAGTCGCGTCCCGACGTCCGGCTCTTCACGATCTCGGTCGACAAGGACTGGCCCACGATCGACGCCTTCTTGAAGAAGAACCCGAACGCGGCGACCTCCGCCCCGCTCTACCACGACCCGAACGCGGCGACCGCCCATCGTTTCGGGAGCACCCAGTACCCGGAGACCTACATCGTGAACAAGAGCGGCCGCGTGCTGTTCCGGGTGCAGGGGCCCGTGAGCTGGTCGGACCCGGACGTCAAGAGCCGCATCGACCAGCTGATCGCGTCGTAGAGACGCGAGCGAGTCTAGAATGGGCTCGATGCCTCGCAAGATCTTCCCTCTCGCGTTCCTCCTGCTCTTCGCCACGGCCCTGCCCGCGGCGGATCCTCCGAAGGCGCCGGCGGGCTTCGCGTGGAAGAACGTCGCCTCGATCAAGGCCGCCTTCCTCCTGCCCGACAAGTGGTTCTTCAAGGAGGAGCTGCGCAAGGACGTCCGCGGCATCTTCCTCTCGAAGGAGAACATCGACCAGAGCGGAAAGTTCGACACCGGGCTCACGATCAACGTCTTCAAGAACAAGAAGGACGCGCCGGCCCGCGCGCGGCAGTACATCGCGGAGCAGGCGCAGGGCGGCGACGTGGTGAACCTGTGGGAGGCCGAGAACGGGGTCCTCAAGCTCTACGGCGTACGGCTGCACGTCACCCGCGATCCGCCCGCGTTCACCGAGCACGTGCTGGCGATCGGAAACGAGAAGACCGACACTCTTTACATCCTCATGTTCGAGAGCCCGGACGCGACCTGGGACGAGGCGTGGAAGAAGGGCGAGGTCATGCTGGGGAACTTCCGGCTCGACGATGAGATCTGACCGCGACGGCGAGGTCTGAGAGTCTCGCGACGTCTCGAGTCCCCCCTTTCGGCGACGCGTCCCGGGCATACAAGTTGCACACTTCGTGTGCGTGGCATCGGTCCGTAGTCCGCGCGAGTCCCGCCCTCGTAAAGAACCCGTGTGGTGGTCGGGGGTCACGCCTCCGGAGTTTCCCCGGCTCGAGGACGATCTGCGCGTCGACGTCGCCGTCGTGGGCGCCGGCATCGCGGGACTGACCACCGCCTATCTCCTCGCGCGCGAGGGACGCTCGGTGGCCGTGGTCGACGACGGAGGGGTCGCGAGCGGGATGACGGGCGCGACCACGGCTCACCTCGTGACGGCGCTCGACCGGCGCTACGCGGACATCGAGCGCGTCCGCGGCGCGGAGGCGTCGCGTCTCGCGGCCGAGAGCCACGGAACGGCGATCGACACGATCGAGCGCCTCTCGCGCGAGGAAGGGATCGACTGCGACTTCGAGCGGGTGAACGGCTACCTCTTCGCGCCGCCCGGCGGCGATGCCCCCGCGCTCGAGGAGGAGCTCGAGGCGGCGCGCCGCGCCGGGGTGGGCGTCGAGCTCGAGCCGCGCGCGCCGCTGCGCGGATTTGAAACCGGCCCGTGCGTGCGATTCCCGCGGCAGGCGCGGTTTCATCCCCTGCGCTACCTGTTCGGGCTCGCCGGTGCATTCGCCCATCGCGGGGGGCAGATCTTCACGAAGACCCACGCCGAGGAGATCCAGGGCGGCGAGGACGGCTTCGTTCGCGCCGGTCCACACAGGATCCGGTGCGGAGCCGTCGTGGTCGCGACGAACTCGCCCGTCAACGACCGGCTCGTCCTCCACACGAAGCAGGCGCCGTACATGACTTACGCCATCGGCGCGCGCGTTCCCGAGGGGGCCGTCCCTGCCGCGCTCTTCTGGGACACCGAGGACCCCTTCCACTACGTCCGCACGCAGGCGATGCCCGACGGAGACGGCGAGTGCCTCATCGTCGGCGGCGAGGATCACAAGACGGGGCAGGCCGACGACGTCGAGGAGCGCCACGGGCGGCTGGAGGCGTGGGCGCGCGAGCGTTTTCCGGACATGCAGGACGTCGCGTTCACGTGGTCGGGCCAGGTGATGGAGACGCTCGATGGGCTCGCCTACATCGGCCGCAACCCGGGCGACGCCGAGAACGTCTTCGTGGTCACGGGCGATTCGGGAAACGGGTTGACGCACGGCACGATCGCGGGGCTGCTGCTCACCGATCTGATCCTCGGCCGCGCGAACCCGTGGACCGAGCTCTACGACCCCTCCCGGAAGACCCCCGCCGCGGCGGGGAGCTTCGTGAAGGAGAACGTCAACGTCGCCGCGCAGTACGCGGACTGGCTGACGCCGGGCGATGCCGCGTCCGAGGAAACGATCCCGCGGGACACCGGCGCGCTCGTCCGCCGTGGGCTCTCGAAGATCGCGGTGTACAAGGGACCCCGCGGCGCCGTCTACCGCTTCTCGCCTGTCTGCCCGCACATGGGCTGCGTGGTCCAGTGGAACGCGGCGGAGTCGACGTGGGACTGCCCCTGCCACGGATCCCGATTCGACAAGCTGGGCCGGGTCACGAACGGTCCGGCCAACCGCGACCTCGAGCCGATCGAGGACTGAGGCGATCCCGGGGCCCGCCCGGCCCGGCCCTTCCCGCCTCTCCGCTCAGCGCCGGGCGCGCGGCTCGCGCATGAGCACGAGAAAGACGACGAGGGCCGCGAGCGCGAGGAGGAGGCTCGCCCAGAAGAGGCCGACGTCCATGTTCGTCGGGGCTCGTCCGGCCTTCTAGCGTCCGCCCCCGGCGGCCCGGACCGAGGCCCCGGCCGGAGCCGGCGCCGCCCCGAACCCGCTCTCGGCCTGGACCGCGGGCGTCCTGGGCTCGACCGGAGCCGTCCCGCCGTTCACCCCGATCGACCAGACGTAGTCGCGCAGGGCGCGCGTCACGGCCTCGGGGCTCCCGAGGAACTGCTTCGCGGCCTCTTCGGTCCCGAACAGCCGGATGAGCTCCTCGCGATCCTTCGCGAAGTTGGGCGCATCGAGGAGACCCGCGAGAGGCGACGTGCGGTGGCCGTCCTCGCCCTTGGGGAAGTTGGTGGGCATGCGCGTCCCCGGCATCCACTCGTCGGGACGCCGGATCCAGTCTGCGATCCAGTCGTGGCGCAGCCGCGTCGCCGCCATCTGCAGGTTCGGCGCGAGCGACGCGCGGTCGACGCCGGGCCGGTTCATGTCCTCGATCGAACGCGGATGGCACTGCGCGCACTTGAGGAGCTCGAAGACCTTCTTGCCCGCCGCCCAGCTCGTGGGGTTGGTCACGTAGTCCTGGACGAGGAAGGGATAGGCGGACTTGTCGAGCGACGCGAAGTAGAGCGTCAGGTCGTTGAGCTCCTGGTCCGTGAACCCGAACGTCGGCATGTGGACCTCGAGCCACGGCCGGATCTGCCCCGTCTTCGGCGCCCGCAGGAACGCGAAGAGCCAGTCGCTCTGGACCTTCGCGCCTTCTCCCTGGATGATCGGGGGCGCGAGCGAGGCGTCGGCGACGAGCGAGCGGAACGAGCCGCCGAAGCCCTCGATCACGTGGCACCCCTGGCAGTTGTGATCCTTGACGATCCGCCGGCCGTGCTCGATCGCGGCCTCTCGCGGGTTGAGCTCCTTGACGACGCTGGGCGCGGCGTTCAACTGCTGGAAGCCGAGCACCGCCGTGAGGACCTGGTCGAGCTCGCGGTCGGAGAACCGGAAGTTCGGCATGCGGAGCTTCTCTTCCCAGCCGCGCGCGCGGTCGCGGTCGAAGATGCGCGGCGCGTGGAGCTTCGTGCGGAACCAGTCCTGCCGCGTGTGCGGGAGATGGATGAAGCCGAAGTCGAGGCGGTGGACCGCCTTGGAGCCCTCCTCGGTCAGCTCGGTGCCGATGGGCTTGGCGTCCTCGAAGCCGGGGATGGCGTGGCAGGCGTAGCAGCCGTAGTGCGCGATCAGGTTCTTGCCGACGTAGACCTCGCGGCCCTTGAGGTCCATCGCGGCGAGATCCGCCTTCGCGTCGAACAGGGTCTTCGTCGACATCTCGAAGTAGAGCGCGATCTGGTCGAGGACCTTCTCGTCGGTCCTGGGCATCGCCGTCGTCTCGAAGGCCGGCGGAGCCTTCAGAGTCGAGAGGTACTCCGCGATGTCGAGCGCGTCCTCGGGGGCGAGGCGCAGGTTCGGCATCTTGGTCTCGGGGTTCCACTCCTTCGGGTTCGAGATCCAGTGGTAGATCCAGTCGCGGGACGCCTTGGACCCGATGCCCGCGAGGTTGGGACCGAACTGGCGATAGGTGCCCGTCAGGTCGCGCTGCGCGTTGGGGTCCACGAGGTGGCAGCCGTAGCAGCCGCGCTCGGCGAGGAGCTTCTGTCCGTGCGCGGCGTCGCCCCTGCCCGGGACGGCCGGCACGGCGGCGGGCCTCGCGTGGTCGTAGAGATACGCGACGATGGCGTTGACCATCGTGTCGTTCTCGACGCGGCCCTGCTCGTTCATCTTCTTCTGGGCGTCGGTCGGCGTCTTCGGCCCGGAGACGTCGACGAAGTTCTCCTGGTAGAAGAACGTCGGCATCTTGGTGTTGGGTCGGAACGCCGCCGGGTTCATCACCCAGCGGGTCGTCCACTCGCGCGTGACCTTCGACGCGACCTTCTCGAGCGACGGCCCGACCCTCGGCAGGTGCTGCTTCTCGAGGCCCTCGATGCGGTGGCAGCCCCAGCAGCCCAGGTTCTCGACGATGCGCATGCCGGAGTCGAGCGTGGGCGCCTCGGGGAAGTTCGTCTCGTTCGCGTGGCAGCGGTAGCAGCCCGCCTCGGCGTACTTCAGCGGCAGGATGGGGTTCTCGTTGAACTTGTCGAACTCCCAGTCGTACCGCTTCGTCCAGGCGCGCTCCTGCTCCTCCGTCGCCGGGGAGTGCCCCGCGGACCAGAACGACGTCGCGCGGTCGCGGCCGCCGTGGCACGGCGTGCAGCCGAACGTGTTCGCCGGATGCATCGACTCGCTGCCCACCATGCGGTGCATGCGCGGGTGGGTCCGGTAGACGGGCTTGATCTTCGGATCCTCGAAGCCCTTGCGGTCCGCCGCGATGTGGCACGTCGTGCAGCGGTCGACGCGCGGGATGCGCATGAAGTTGACGTTGATGAAGTGGTCCGGAAGCTGGACCTGCTGCACCCTCAGGGACGGGTTGATCATGTCCAGGATCGGCGAGTTGCGCAGCTGAAAGAGCGTGTCCTGCTTGAGCGTCCCGTACTTCGAACGCGCGAGGCGGAACTCCGCCGTGCGCTTCTCGATCGTCGTCTCGAGCTCCTTCTTGCGCGCGTTGATCCGGTCGATCTCCGCCTGGGCGTCGGTCTGCTGCTTCTTGAGCTCGGCCAGCCGAAGTGTCCGCTCGTCGAGCTGCTTCGTGAGCCTGTCGAGCGAACGCTTGGCGCCCGGCGCGGACTTCGGCTTGTTCGCGAGGGCATCCTCGTAGAGGTAGCGCTCGGCGTCGAACGACGCCTTCGTGAATTTGTACTGCTGGTCGGCCGCGTAGATCTGCGGATCGAGCGTCTTGAGCTTCCGGTCCAGGTCCGCCAGCTTCTTCTTGTGCGTCGCGATCTCGGCGCGGGCGCCCTTGAGCTCACCGACGAGCTTCGCGTGCTCGTCGTCGAGAGCCTTCTGGCGCGCCGCGAGCGCCTGCGAGCGCGTGAGCTTCGCGTCGAGGCGCATGAACGTCCGCTGGATCGTCTTCCAGTCGCGCGAGTAGTCGTAGACGATCATCAGGACGAAGACGAAGGTCAGGATGCCGGCCGTCCAGAAGAAGGAGCGGTTCAGCCGGGGAATGTTGTAGTGGTGATCGATCGGCTCGGCGGGCGGCTTGCGGGGCATGGGTCTTTCCGGTCGCTAGATGTTGAAGGAGAACTCGGGGATCGCGACGATGTACTTGAGGTTGAAGATCCACCTCAGGTACATCTTGATCGGCAGCGCCAGCATCATGAGCGCGAGCGAGACGCCGATCATGTAGCGGGGCATGTCCATCTTCTCGAAGAACCGTCGGAGCAGCGTCTTCGACAGGAGCAGCGGCAGGACGGCGACGTAGAAGCCCACCAGCGCGAGACCGAAGATCTCGCGGAAGAGCCAGAAGTTGGGCAGGCTTCGCTTGAAGACCTTGATCCAGATGATCTCGGAGAGGTTGATGTTGTTGAGCGGAACGAGCTTGTTGATGTCCCAGAACTCGTAGGGCCCGAAGAAGTTCCAGTTGGGCCCTCGCAGGAACGTGCCGAGCACGATCAGCACGCACCACAGGACGAGGAAGCCGGTCAGGAAGATCGTGATCTCCCAGCGGCGCTCCTTGAACGTGAAGTAGCCGTTGCCCTTGGGATTCGTGTCGATGTACGGGATCGCCATCAGCCCGACGATGATGATCGACGGGAAGGCGACCCCGGCCAGCCAGGGATCGAAGTAGACCAGCATCTCCTGGAGCCCGAGGAAATACCACGGGGCCTTGGCCGGGTTCGGCGAGTCCGTCGGGTTGGCCGGCTCCTCGAGCGGCGCCTTCAGGTAGATCGACCAGACGATCATCACGGCCATCACCACGACGAGGCAGATGAGCTCGACGTAGACGAGGTCCGGCCACGAGAAGACCTTCTGCGCCGAGTCCTCCCCCTCGATCGGCGGACGCCCCTGCGCGATGCGCCGGTCGTTCTCGTAGGCCTGGCTCATGGCGAACCAGAAGAAGAAGCCGACGAGGAAGATCATGCCGACGATCGGGACGTTGTCGGGCAGCGTCGCGACCTTGTTGAAGTTGGGATCGAGGTACGAGAGCCCGATCCCGCCGCCCAGCAGCGCGAAGAGCGCGATCCCGCCCTTCTTCGTCCACACGGGGCGCCAGTGGATCAGGAGCACGAGCCCGATCAGCGCCGCCGTCACGAGGTACTGCGGCGCCGACAGGAAGTCGATGACGTTCTTGAGCAGGGTGACCGGGTTCATGGGTTAGGCGTTCCCCCGGCGAGTCCGGGATCCCTCGCTTCGCTCGGGATGACGGTCCTTTCGCCAAGCTGCTGTTGACCGTTCGCGGCGCGAATAGTCTCCCGAGCGGAGCGAGAGAGGAGGTTCGCGCCGCGGGAGCCGGAGCGCAGCGAGGAGACCAGGGCCGCGGTCGAGCGCGCATCCGCGCGAGCCGCGGCCCGGTGCCGAAGGCAGGTCTCCGAGGAAGCGGAGGCGACGTTCACACCGGTCCCGAGATTCCGCCGTCCTTGCGGACGCGCCAGAAGTGCACCGCCATCAGGAAGGCCGCGATCAGCGGGATCCCGACGCAGTGCAGAACGTAGAAGCGCAGGAGCGCGCCGGCGCCGACGAAGCGGCCGCCGAGGAGCCCGAAGCGCGCGTCGTTGGTCGACGTCACGAGCTGGATGTCGCCGATCTTGAGGAGTCCGGTGCCCGGTCCCTGGATGCCGAGGAGCGGAGTCGCCGAGGCCATGTTCGATCCGACCGTGATGGCCCAGATCGCGAGCTGGTCCCACGGGAGGAGGTAGCCGGTGAAGGAGAGGAGCAGGGTCAGCACCAGGAGGATGACGCCGATGACCCAGTTGAACTCGCGGGGCGGCTTGTACGACCCGGTCATGAAGACCCGGAACATGTGGATCCACACCGAGATGACCATCGCGTGCGCGCCCCAGCGATGGACCTCGCGCATGATCCCGAACGGAACCTGCTCGCGCAGGTCGAGGATGTCGACGAAGGCGTACTCGACGGTCGGCCGGTAATAGAACATGAGGAGGAGGCCGGTGAACGTCAGGACGAGGAACAGGAAGAACGTCACGCCGCCGGCGCACCACGTGTAGCGCATCTTGACGCCGGACTTGCGCGTCTTGACCGGGTGCAGATGGAGGACGACGTTGCCGAGCATCGCCAGCACGCGCTTGCGGTTGGTGTTGGGAATGCCGACGCGGAAGATCGATTTCCAGAGCTGGCTCGAGACGACGGCTTGTTGAAAGTCACGCCAACGTGATGCCAATCCAGTCCTCCGCTTCGCGGAGAGTTACGAGTCTCGAGTTCGGAGTCGTGAGCCGGCGATTCGCGCAGACGGCTCAGAACTCCCAACTCTCAACTCATCACCCTCTCGTCTCCTTCATGCCATCTTGACGAACGCCTTGGGATCGGTCCACTGGCCCCGCTCGTAGAGGTACCGCGTCGCCTTGTCCACGATGATCTGGCCGTCCTCCGCCGAGATTCCGATCTCCGCGCGCTCGAGCGGGCGCGGAGCGGGACCCTCGAAGTTGATGCCGGAAATGTAGTAGCCCGAGCCGTGGCACGGGCACTTGAACTTGTTCTGAGCCTGCAGCCAGTTGGGGGTGCATCCGAGGTGCACGCACACCGCCACGAGCGCGTAGATCGAGTTGGTGTCGCGGACGATCCAGACCCCGAACTTCTCCTTCCAGCGCTCGTCCACGCCGAGGGCGTAGCTCGACGGGTCCCCAGCCTTGAAGCGGGTGGGCGGCTCGAAGAGCACGTTCGGGAAGAGGAACCGCACGGTGGCCGTCAGGCCCGCCGCCGTGGCGGCCGCGAAGCCCGTCCAGGCGAGCGTCATCCACTTCAGCGTGGAACGCCGGGTGACGCCGTCGAGAGTGACGTCGGGAGGGGGCGTGGGGAGACTGTTCGGGGCCCGTTCGGTAGCCATCAATTACGGTACCTCAGACTATCAAAACCGCGCCGCGGGCCTCAAGAATCCCCGCGCCGTGCCCGCGGGTCACTTCCGCCGTCTTGCGCGCGGCCTCCCGCACGCGGAGGTTGGGATCGTCCTTCGCGAGCTTGTCGAGCTGCGGCAGGCTCTCCGCGTCGCGGAGGAGCGAGAGCGCCTTGAGCGCGTTGACCATGGCCGTCTCCGCCTGGTCGCCCGTGAGCTCCGCCTGGCGCTTGAGCGCGTCGCGATCGATCATCGAGCGCAGGACGCTCAGGCCGGACCCGTCCTTGAGCTCCGCGAGCCCGATCGCGGCGTTCCAGCGGACGTCCGCGACGCGATCCTCCGCCAGCACCTTGAGCCGCGGGACGGCTCGCGGGTCGCCGAGCTGGCCCAGGACGTAGGCCGCCATCTTGCGGGCGCCGGCGTCCTCGGATTGGGACGCCGCGAGCACGGTGTCGAAGCCGGCCGGATCGCCGATCTTCCCGAGCGACCAGATCGCGTAGAGCCGCGTGTCGGGATCCGGGTCCTGCGCGGCGCCGATCAGGGCCGGGACCGCCTCCTTCTCGCCGAGACGGCCCAGCACGAGAACGAGGTAGCGGCGCACGAGGAGATCGTCCGGGCGCTTCGGCGTCAGGGTCTCGAAGATGCGAAGGGTCTCCGCCGTCAGCGATGCCCTCTCCTCGGGCGGCAGATTGCCGAGCGAGCGCGAGAGCTCGAACGCGGCCTGCCAGCGCCGGTTGGCCGCCCCTCCGCGCACCTCCTGGAGGTAGTCGCGCGGCGTGCGCCGCTCGAACGTCATGAGGTTGAAGACGAGGAAGATCCCGACGGCGCCGATGACCACCAGCAGAGGCAGGAGGAAGAACCGCGCGATCATCCGGCCGGCGCCGCGGGGTTCCTCCGTGAATTCTTCGTCTTCGGGACGAGGCGGCAGATCGCTCACAGGGCCGGGAGATACCTCTTCGCCTGAGTGATGGGGTTGGGCACGAAGATCGCGTCCTTCTCGCAGACCGTCTCGCACAGGCGGCAGGAGACGCAGGGACCCGCGTCGACCTCGGCGATCTTGTGGAAGGTCTCGTGGAGCGGGTCGTCGATCAGGTAGATGCAGTCGAACGGGCAGATGTCGATGCAGAACTCGCACCCCGTGCAGAGGTCCCGGTCGACGATGGCCTTCGGGATGTCTTTCGGCCGCATCTTCTCGACGAGCTCGCCCTTCTGGTCCTGGATGCACGAGACCGGGCAGTACCGCGCGCAGACCGAGCAGTCGATGCAGCGATCCGCGTGGATGACGTACTTCTCGCTCTTGTCGCCCGTGATCGTGTGCGTGGGACACTTGATCTCGCAGACGCCGCACCCGATGCACGTGTCGGTGATGAAATGGGGCATAAACCTCGCTGTGGCAACCCTTTGAGGGCGGCCATCCAGAGGGCAAGGTATCACAGTCCGGCCGCCGGCCGCGGGTCCGAGGCCCGAACTTTCGCCGTGGGAATGCGTTAGGAGAATCTGGGAGAGACTTCCGGCATGAAAGAACTGCGCGCGGTGGTCCTGGGCCTGGTGGTGGTCCTCGTCGTCGCGATGATGCTCGCCTTCTGGAACCGGCCGACGAAGGAGTTCACGCGGATCAAGGAGTTCAAGGTCGAGGTCCGCCAGCGCGACGGCGGCGAGACGCGCCACCTCTCCTTCAAGGTCCCGACCACGCTCATCTCCCGCATCGCCAAGCTCTCGCACCTGGACTCGATCGGCGGCGGCAACCTGACCACCGACTGGGGCAACGGCGACGTGCGCGTCCAGGACATCCTCGACGCGGCCGACAAGAGCGAGCCCGGCAAACCCGGCGTCATCGAGAAGGGCGACTCGAAGATCGAGGTCACCGACGACAAGGGCACCCTCGCGATCGACGTCAAGGACAGCTGGGACAAGCACGTGCACGTCCGGCTGCCGCGGAGCGTGATCGAGGGACTGTCCGAGGAGCGCTCGATCTCGACGAACGAGATCCTGCACCGGCTGGACGAGCTCGAGCCGGGCGACGTCGTGACGATCCAGGACAAGGACAGCGAGGTGACGATCACCGCCGTCCCGCGCAAGAGTCTCCACCTCCACGTCTCCTGAGCGAAGGGGAGGGCCGATGAGAGTCCTCGACCGGTTGATAATGGCGGACGTCGCGCTCGCCGTGATTTCGATCGCCGCGAGCGCGGCCTCCGGCACGCCTCCTTCGCACGGGTCCGCGTTCGTTTTCGGTCTCTGGCTGGCCGTCTGCGCCGGGACCGCCGGCGCCTGGATCCTGCTCCTCCTCCGTTTCCGCGCGGGGCGCGCGCTCTATGCGGCGAGCTGGGCGGGATACCTCGCAGTGGTCGTGCTGCGCGGGGGCGTCACGGCGAGCGCGCTCGACGGATTCCTGGACCTCGCAACCGGTCTCGTCGGCGGAATGATCCTCGCGCTCGTCTACTCGTCGGAGCTCCCCGCCTGGCCGCAACGCGCCGAAGCTCAGCCCGCGCGCTGACTCGAACCGTCTCCTCTCCACGCGATATCTTCGGTTCGTGCCGAACCGGCTCGCGAAGGAGCAGTCTCCCTACCTCCTCCAGCACCGGGACAACCCCGTCGACTGGTATCCCTGGGGCGACGAGGCGTTCGCCCGGGCGCGGTCGGAGGACAAGCCCATCTTCCTCTCGATCGGCTACTCCACCTGCCACTGGTGCCACGTCATGGAGCACGAGTCCTTCGAGACCCAGCCGGTCGCCGACGCGCTGAACCGCGAGTTCGTGTCGATCAAGGTGGACCGCGAGGAGCGGCCGGACGTCGACGACATCTACATGCGCGCCGTGCAGATGATGACGGGCAGCGGCGGCTGGCCGCTCTCGCTCTTCCTGACCCCCGACGGGCGCCCGTTCTACGGCGGCACGTACTTCCCGCCGACCTCGCGCTGGGGGCGGCCCGGCTTCGTCACGATCCTCGAGGCCATCGCGAATGCGTGGAAGACGCGCCGCGCCGAGCTCGAGTCCTCCGCCGCCGAGATGCTCGGCCACCTCGGCCACGACGAGGAGCCGGCGCCGGGCTCGCCGCGGATCGGCCCCAGGGACGCGCCGCAGATCCTGGCGGCCGCGGCGCGGCAGATCGCGAGACAGTACGATCCCATCGAGGGGGGCTTCGGCGGCGCGCCGAAGTTCCCGCCGTCGATGCGTCTCGAGCTGCTGATCCGCGAGCACCGCCGCACCGGCCGCGCCGAGACCCGCGAGATGGTCGAGCGGACGCTCGCCAAGATGGCGGCGGGCGGGATGTACGACCAGGTCGGCGGCGGCTTCCACCGCTACTCCGTCGACGCGCACTGGCTCGTGCCGCACTTCGAGAAGATGCTCTACGACAACGCGATGCTCGCGCGGGTCTACGTGCTGGCCCATCGCGCGTTTGGCGCACCCGAATACGCTCGCATCGCGCGCGAGACGCTCGACTACCTCCTGCGCGAGATGACCCCGTCGGGAGGAGGCTTCTTCGCGGCGCAGGATGCCGACTCCGGCGGCGTCGAGGGCACGTTCTACGTCTGGAACCCGGACTCGCTCGCGCGCGCCGTGGGCGCCGAAGCCTCGCCGATCGTCGCCGCGCGCTTCGGCGTCACGCCGCAGGGCAACTTCGAGGAGCACGAGACCGTGCTGTCCGTCGTGAAGAGCGTCCCGGAGCTGGCCGCCGAGTTCGGCCGACCCGAGGAGGAGATCGCGTCCGTCCTCGCCGGGGCGCGCCGTGCGATGTACGCCGCACGCTCGGACCGGGTGGCGCCCGCCACCGACGACAAGCTCCTCACGGACTGGTCGTCCCTCGCGACCTCGGCCTTCGCGCTCGCCGCTCGCGTCCTCGGGGAGCCGCGCTACGAGACGGCCGCGCGCGATGCGGCGGACCGGATCCTCCGGAACTGCGTCCGCGACGGGAGGCTGCTCCACCGCGAGAAGGCCGGCCGCGCCGCCATCCCCGGCTTCGCGACGGACTACGCCTATGCGATCGAGGCGCTGCTGGACCTCTACGAGGCGACCTTCGAGCCGGACTACTTTCGCCAGGCTCTGAATCTGCAGGCGACGTTCGACCGGGACTTCTCCGATCCGCGCGGCGGGTACTTCCTCTCCGAGGACGCGCACGACGGGCTGATCGTTCGGCCGAAGGAGTCCTACGACGGCGCGACGCCATCCTCGAATTCCGTCGCGGCCTCGAACCTGCTGCGTCTCGCGGTCTTCACGGGCGACGAGCGGTACGAGAAGCGCGCCGACGCGATCTTCGAGGCCTTCGGCGAGCTCCTCGAGCGCGCCGCACCCGCGTTCCCGAGGCTCCTGTGCGCGCTCGACTTCCGCGCCTCGGCTCCGCGTGAGGTGGTCCTGGCGGGCGAGACGGGCCGGCCCGACTTCGAGGCGCTGCGCGCGGCCGTCTTCGCGAGCCCCGGATTGAACCGCGTCGTGGCGCACGTCGATTCGGCGAGCACGGTGCCCGAGCTCGCCCCGCTGACGCGCGCCCGCTCGACGCGGGACGGCCACGCCGCCGCCTACGTCTGCGAGCGCTTCGCGTGCCAGGCGCCCGTCACGGATCCGGAGGCTCTCGCGGCCCTGATCAACCCGGTGGCGGCGAGAGCCTGACCGCATGGCGACGGGTCTGGTCGACGACGACCGCTTCCTCCTCCACCGCGCGCCTTACGAGCACCCCGAGCACCCGGGACGGCTCAGCGCCATCCACGGCCGGCTGGAAGAGGCCGGCCTCGTCGCCCGCTGCGAGCGGGTGCCCGCGCGCGAGGCGACCCGCGAGGAGCTCGAGCGGATCCACACGGCGGCGCACGTTCGGGCGATCGCCTCGACGGCGAATCGGGACTTCTCGCAGCTCGATCCCGACACGTACGCGTCCCGCGGCTCGTACGAGGCGGCGCTCCTCGCCGTCGGCGGCCTCGTCGACCTCTCGCTCGCCGTGGCCGAGGGACGGCTTTCGAACGGGCTCGCCCTCCTCCGCCCGCCCGGCCACCACGCCGAGGCGGACCACGCCATGGGCTTCTGTCTCTTCAACAACGTCGCCGTCGCCGCACGAGCGGTGCAGGCTCGCGGAGCCGCGGCGGGGGCCGCGCGGAATCCCGGAGCGACGCGCGTCCTGGTCGTCGACTGGGACGTCCACCACGGCAACGGCACGCAGCACTCGTTCTGGGAGGACCCGACGGTCCTCTACTTCTCGACCCACCAGTTCCCGTTCTACCCGGGGACCGGCGCGATCGACGAGATCGGCGGCGGCGCGGGCCTCGGGCTCACGGTCAACGTTCCCCTGCCCGCGGGATGCGGCGACGCCGAGTATCTCGCCGCCTTCGACCGCGTCCTGCTGCCGGTCGCGCGGACATTCGCGCCCGACCTCGTCCTGGTGTCCGCGGGCTACGACGCCGCGGACGGCGATCTCCTCGGCTCCATGCGGATCACTCCGGACGGATACGCGCGGCTGACGCACCGGCTGCTCGGCCTCGCCGGCGGCCGCGTCGTCCTCGCGCTCGAGGGCGGCTACAACCTCGACGCGATCGCTCGCTCCGCGGAGGCGAGCCTCCGGGCTCTGTTCGGCGAGATGGCCGACGAATCGCTGCGGCCTCACCCAGCGCCCGCCGTTTCCCGCATTTTTGATCGCGTTCACGACGTCCAGCGCCCCTACTGGGCCGGAATCTAGTCATTGATGTGCAGTCAGCCCCGGGGTTAAACCTCTGGCTGCCGGTCGCGAAGCGACCGCCGCAGCCCCAGTCTCGAGAGTCAGCGTCGTAGCCGGCGCCGCGGTTCCGATCTCGAACGTCCGGCCCTCGCGCCATTCCGGGAGCAGGTCCCGGTAGCGGCGGTCGAAGACGTTCCCGGACTGGCCGGTCGTGTGGACATACCGGCTCCGCGAGAGATTCGAGAGGTCGATCACCTGGCGGTAGCTCGGCCCGTCGGTCATGTCGAAGGATCCGTCCTGGGAGAACGCGCCGACGTTGACGGTCGAGCCGTCGCCGCCCTGCCCGACGCTCAGGTCGAAGATCCGCGAGAGCCCCCATACGGAGTGGAAGACCGCGTGGGGGAAGCGCGCGTGGTGCAGACGCTCCCAGCGCCATGCGGACGGATCGGGCCCGAGCGTCTTCCGGAGGACGGCCACGGCGTCGCGGAGCGCCGCCGCCTGGAACTCCGCGCACGTCTCGACCCTCGGTGTCCGCACGTCGTCGCACCACGGCGTGTTTCCCGAGAGCGCGTGGACGAGGAACCGGCCTCTCGTGCTCCCGCGCGGGACGGCGCCGAGCTCGTCCTCGGGCATGCGCGCGAGCTCGGCGTACCAGGCCGCGTAGATCGCCGCGGGAACGGAGTCCGGCGCCATCTCGCGGTTCCAGCCGGACGCCTTCAGGCGTTCGAGCGCGTCGCGGGAGGCGTCGTCGAGGGGAACGGTGCGGAGGAGGAGCGGCAGAAGGTCCTCCGCCTGTCCCGAGACGCGGTCGAGCTGGAGGGCCGCCGTGTCGGAGATCGACCAGCGCGGCTTCGCCTCGATCGCGTCCCGCAGGCGCCTCGCCCGGTACGGCTCGGCCCACGTCAGGCCGAACGCGTCGCCCGCCGGACCCGACGCGACGTGGTTGTTGGCGGCGACGACGTAGCCCTTCGGGGGGTCGAGCACGCGCGGAAGCCGCGCGAACGGGATGGTGCCCGTCCAGTCGTCGTCGCCCTCGCCGGAGACCGGCAGGCGCCCGTCGGAGCGCGGACGGATCG
>JADMIO010809396.1_pt1 | contig 16100 bp, 16 predicted proteins | sample 8958161 | NCBI WGS metagenome assembly JADMIO01 (sample SAMN16585339, study PRJNA669376) | soil metagenome | isolation source: Crop rotation soil | place: USA: Cullars Rotation, Alabama | collected 2011
ATTTTTTCGCGCGGGCCGAAAGGCGTGCGCCGCACCGGTATTTTCATCGGCGGGCGTGAGGCCGGGCTTGCCGCGGACATGCTGGACGCGGCCCGCAAGGCGATGGTGCCGCCCTTCGAGGTCTCGGTGTTCGTCGATCCGAGCGGTGCTTTCACCACGGCGGCGGCGATGGTCGCGGCGGTGGAAAAACACCTGGATAAAGCGCTGGGCACCGATCTGAAAGGCAAGACGGTGATGGTGTTCGGCGGCAGCGGCCCGGTGGGCGGTGCCGTTACAGTGCTGGCCGCGCAGGCGGGCGCCACGGTGCAGATCATCGGGCGCGATGCGGCGCGCGCGCGTGCGGCCGCACAGGAATGCAACCGGCGCTACGCGACCGACGTGGGCTCGGCCGCTGCGAGCGACGAGTCACTGAAGAAGACGCTGATGCAGAAGGCGGACATCGTGCTGGTGGCCACCAAGGCGGGAAGCCGTGTGCTCGACAGGGCTGCCCTGGAGGCCTCGGCGCGCTTGCTGGTTGCGGCCGATGTCAATGCCGTGCCACCGTCGGGCATCGAGGGCGTCGATGCCATGGACGACGGCAAGCCGCTGGCGGCGGGATCCGGCAAGGCGCTCGGTATCGGCGCGCTGGCGATCGGCAATATCAAGTACCAGACGCAGCGTGGTCTGCTGGAAGCCATGCTCAAGGCGGACAAGGCTCTGTATCTGAGCATGCAGGACGCCTACCGGGAGGCGCGCAAGCATGCCGGCTTCGCCTGAACAACGCCCGCTGCTGGTGGTCAGCGCGTCGGGCCGCGCGCTTGCGCAATCGGCGGTGAGAAGCGGCTGCACGGTCGTTGTGCTCGATCTGTTCAACGACCTGGATGTGCGTGGGCTGGCGCGCGCGAGCTGCCGTGTCGCAACGCGCAGCGGAAAATTCGATGCGCGACGTCTGCTGGCAGCCGCGCGGCTGCTCTGCCCGCCGGAACGATGCGGCGGGCTGGTCTGCGGGTCGGGATTCGAAGGGCGCACTGGCTTGCTTGCCCAACTGGCGCAGGGACGCACCTTGCTCGGTAATGCGCCGGAAACGATCGCGCGCATCAAGGATCCGATGCGCTTTTTCGGGCTGCTCGATGCGCTCGGCATCGCGCATCCCGCCACGCAACTCGAGCCGCCGGTGAACCCGAGCGGGTGGCTGGTGAAGCGCCGTGGCGGCGCCGGCGGAAGCCACGTGCAGCCGGCGCGAGCACGGCATCGCGCCCGGGCGCAGCGCTATTTCCAGCGCTGGCAGCCGGGCCGCACGCTGTCCGCGTTGTTTGCCGCAAACGGTCGCACGGCTCGCCTGATCGGCTGCAACGAACAATGGACAGCAGACATCGCGCAGTGCGCGCCTTATTGCTACGGGGGGGCTGCAAGCGGCGTTGCGCTGCCCGCGCGCACCGGCGCACGGCTCGCAGCGCTGCTCGATCAGCTCGTGGCGGCGACTGGCGTTATCGGCCTGAACGGGCTCGATTTCATACTCGATGCACGCGGCGAGCCCTACGTACTGGAAATAAATCCGCGCCCGCCGGCCACCGTCGAGCTCCACGATGCCGATTTCCCGCAAGGACTTTTCGCGGCGCATTTACGCGCCTGCGCCGGCGAACTGCCGTCATTGCCGCGGCGAGTCACGGCACGCGCCCATGCGATCGTTTATGCCACGCACGCGCTGCGCGTGCCGGCCCACATGCGCTGGCCCGCGTGGTGCACCGATATTCCGCCCGGCGGCAGCCTGATCGCGGCCGGTGCGCCGGTGTGCAGCGTGCACGCCGAATCGCGCTCCAGCGCGCAGGCGCGCGATCTGGCCATGGCGCGGCTGCAACAGCTGCGCGACTCGCTCTCGCGGAAGGTGGCATGAGGCCTACCGATACCCATGTGCCTCCGGCGAGCGACCCGCGGCAGGCGGCAATCGGCGCGCACTGGCCAAGCGTGAACGCGGCGGCGGCGCCGCTGGTGCGCGAACTGGTCAGGCAAGCCGGGAGTCTGCGTCTCGGCGTGGAACGCATGGACGATGGTTGCCTGCTGATCGATGCCGGCATCGCTGTTCGCGGCGGTCTCGAGGCGGGATTGCGCATCGCCGACATCTGCATGGGCGGCATCGGCCATGCGACACTGCAACCGTCCCGGCCCGGGCGCTGGAGCGCGCAAGTGTCGGTTCATTGTTCGGACCCGGTGCTCGCCTGTCTCGGCAGTCAGTATGCGGGCTGGAGCCTGTCCCACGGCGAAGGCAAGGGCGGCTTCAGCGCGCTCGGCTCCGGTCCCGCGCGGGCGGCCGCCTGCCGCGAAGACTTGTTCGCCGAACTGGGCTATCGCGACATTGCCGAGGCGGTTTGCCTGGTGCTCGAAGTCGACAAAAAACCGCCCGCCGAAATTGCCAGCAAGGTGGCGCACGATTGCGGCGTTGCGCAGGACCAGCTCACGCTGATCCTGACGCCCACGCGCAGCCTGGCCGGAACGGTGCAGGTCGTCGCGCGCGTACTCGAGGTGGCGCTGCACAAGGTGCATGCGCTAGGCTTCCCGTTGCACCATGTGGTGGACGGTGTCGGGGCTGCGCCGCTGCCGCCGCCCGCGGCGAATTTTTTGAAGGCGATGGGCCGCACCAACGATGCGATCCTGTTCGGCGGGCGCGTGCAATTGTTCGTCGATTGCGACGATGACGATGCTGAACAATTGGCAAGGCAGCTTCCCTCGGGCAACTCCCGCGACTACGGCAAGCCGTTTGCGCGCGTGTTCGAGGAGGCCGGCAACGATTTCTACCGCATCGACCCGCACCTGTTTGCACCCGCGAGCGTGGCGGTAAGCGCACTGAAGAGCGGCAGGACGTTTCATGCCGGGGCCATCGATGAGCCATTACTCGATCTGTCGTTCGGCAATTGAGCAGGCAAAGACTTACGGTGAACGCTTGAAAAACCTCGAAACAGGCGGCAGCCAGCGCGTGATCATACTCACCGATGATCCGGGCTGGCACGGCGCCCAATTGCGCGACGCCTTTGTTGCGCGTGACATCGCTCCCCGCTTCGCGTCCTTGCGCGAATGCAGCTTCGATATGGACGGTCCCGGCCGGTGCGTGCGCCTGCCGGGATTCGAGGACAGACTGCCCGCAGGGGTATTCGTGCGCGGCGTCCCGGGCGGCACGCTGGAGCAGGTGGTGTTGCGCCTGGACCTGTTGCATGCGCTCAAGCTCATGGGGGTGCCGGTGTACAACGACGGTCGCGCCATCGAACGCACGGTGGACAAGGCCATGACCAGTTTTGTCTTGAGCCATGCCGGCCTTGCCACACCGCCGACCTGGGTCGTGGAATCGAAGGCCGCGGCCGCACGCCTCGCCCGGGCGGAAGGGGCGGCGGGACGCGAACTGGTGTTCAAGCCCCTGTTCGGTTCGCAGGGCCTGGGCTTGAAGCGCATTCGCTCGGTCGCCGACTTGCCGGCGGCCGCGCAGTGTGACGGTGTTTACTACCTGCAGCGCTATGTGGCGTCGGCCGCGGATGCCTGGCAAGACTGGCGTGTATTCGTCATCAACAACCGCGCAGTGGCGGCAATGAAGCGCCACGGCGCAAGCTGGATCACCAACGTGTCGCAGGGCGCCACCTGTGTGCCGGTCGACTTGGGCGCGGATGAAGACATGGGGGCGCTGGCGCAAAAAGCCTGTCGCGCCCTGCAGATGGATTATGCCGGCGTGGATCTGATGCGCGATTGCGACGGGCGCCTGCAGGTCATCGAAGTCAACGGCATTCCGGCGTGGAAAGGACTGCAGTCCGTGACCCGCGAGAACATCGCGCGCCTGCTGGTCAATGACTTCGTCGACCGCTACCTCGGCCGGCCCGCGCTGCATTCAGTGGCATGACGCACCCGCGCGCCATCGCACTTGATCCCTCGACCGTCGCCGCGGTCGTGCGCGATGCGTGCCTGACCGAGGTTCAGGCGTTCAAGCCGGGCAACGTCAGCGTCATCTCCTCCGGCCATGGCATGCAGGCCGCGGATTTCATCCGGAGCGCGCATGCCATGTCCACCGAAATCGCCGCGCCCATGTTGGATGTCGGGGAGCGCATCCTGCACGCGATCGAGGCGACCCGCGCCGTGGTGTCGGCCAACACCAATCTGGGCATCGTGTTGCTGTGCGCGCCGCTGGCGCATGCCGCGACGGTGCGAACGTGCGAGCCCAGCCTGAGGGTGCGCATGCATGCGGTGTTGAGCGCGCTCGACGTTTACGATGCGGAACTGGCCTATCGCGCCATCCGCATGGCGCAGCCGGGCGGGCTGGGCCAGGCCGAGCGCCACGATGTCATGCAAAGCCCCCGCATCACGCTGGCCGAAGCCATGCGCGAAGCGCGGGAACGCGACCGCATCGCCTATCAATATGTCAGCGACTTCCAGGATGTTTTCGAGATCGGAGTGCCCGCGTTACAGGACGGCATGGCGCGATGGCGCAGCCGCGAATGGGCCACCGTGCATGCTTACCTGGTTTTTCTGGCACTGTTCGAAGACAGTCACATCGTACGCAAGCATGGTTTCGAGGTTGCCGCGGGCGTGAGCCTGCAGGCGCGGGCGCTGAACCAGACATTGCAACACGCGCGCGACCTCGCGCAGGAAATGCCGGCACTGGCGGCGTTCGACCGCCAACTGAAGGCAAGGTCCATCAATCCGGGCACGACGGCCGATTTGACCGTGGCGGCGCTCGTTGCGATGGATCTGCAGGATTCGCTGGAAAAAGCTTTAGCGGCACGCCGGAACCGGATCGGCGCCAGCGGATGAGTCAGTAGCAGGTGACGGGCCTTCCCGTTGTTTCATCAACAATCGAAGTCGAGAACCGAAGGAGGAGTCAATGGCAAAAATCAACGGAGTATGCGTCGGCGAATCGCTGGTCGGCGAAGGCAATGAAGTGGCACACATCGATTTGCTGATCGGGCCGCGCGGCAGCGCCGTGGAATCGGCTTTTTGCAACGCGCTGACCAATAACAAGGACGGCTTTACCTCATTGCTGGCGGTGGTGGCGCCGAACCTGTTGTGCAAACCCGCCACCGTAATGTTCAATAAGGTCACCATCAAGGGCGCCAAGCAGGCCGTGCAGATGTTCGGCCCGGCCCAGCGCGCGGTGGCGATGGCCGTCGCCGACAGTGTCGCCGAAGGCGTCATTCCCGCGGAAGAGGCAGACAACCTGTTCATCTGCGTCGGGGTGTTCATTCACTGGCAGGCCGCGGACGACAAGAAGATCCAGGACTACAACTACAAGGCGGTCAAGGAATCGATTGCGCGCGCCATTAGGGGCGAGCCGAAGGCCTCCGAGGTAACCGCAAAACGCGGCTCCATGGACCATCCGTTCCAGGCCCACAAGTAACCCCGCCCGATCAAAACCCGCCTCGCACTCGCGCGGCGGGTTTTTTATCGGGCAGAGGAAAGAGAAAAGGTAAAAGGTAAAAGGTGAAAGTAACGGCTCCTAGCTTTTTGCGTTTCCCTTTAGCCTTTCCCCTTTAGCCTTTCCCCTTTTCCCTTTCCCCTTTCACCCTCAGGAACCGGGCCAGTTCCTGGGCACCGATACGGCCATCATGCAGTGCGCTGGCAATAAGCGCGCCGCGCGCGCCGGCCTGGGCCAGTTGCTCGATGTCATCCATGGAGCGAACGCCGCCTGCGGCATAGACCTGGCATCCGGCCACGCGGCGCGCCAGCGTCACGACCAGCGCGAAGTCGGGGCCGAGGCGGCTGCCGACGCGTTGCAGATTCATCGCCAGCACGCGCTGCGGCCAGTAACGCTCCGGGCGGGCCAGCAGGGCCGGCGGCCCCCTGAACGCTCCGCCTAGAAAGTCGAGCGACAGGACGGTGCCGGGATCCCGGTCGCGGGCGATCGCCAGGAATTCCGCGTCCACAAGCGATTCGCTGCCGATCACGGGTCGGCCCAGGCCAGCGGCGATCCAGTGCTCGAGGGCCGCCGTGCCGGCAATGCCGGCATCGACCCAGAAATCGATATCCGGCAAGCGAGCATGCAGATGGGTCAGCACCGCCTGGTTGCTGCCTTGACGCTGGATCGCGTCGAGGTCCGCCACATACAGCGTGCGGAATGGATGCAGGCGCAACAAGGCATCCACGATCTCATCGGGCCCGGCGCCTTTGCATAACCGCGATTGCACTGGCGCGTATTGCGCGCGGCGGCCTTCGCGCGCATGCACCACCTGGCCTTGCAGCAGATCGATGACGGGAACCAGGTGGAAGCTTGTCACGGGAAACCAGGCGAGGCGCCCTCCGGGGCGAAGGACGCGACGTTACACGAAGGTGCCCGCTTTGGACCACCACCGCAACCCGGCAGTGACGACGCTCGGTTGCGAGCCACGCGGGTTCGAGTAGCATTGGCGCAGAGATTTCGGGGGCAGCGAGGGTTGCGGGCAATGCGGGTATTGGTCTATGAGCACATCACCGGCGGCGGGATGGCGGATGATCCGGGAATGAGCGCGCTCGCGGCCGAAGGCGACCTCATGCTCAGGGCGCTGGTGCAGGATCTCATTGCTGTGCCAGGTGTGGCGGTATCGGTCTTGCGCGATTGTCGGCTGCCGGCCGATGTGCCGGCAACCCTGCATGTCGTCGGGCCCGGCGCCTTCGATGAAGCCTTCCGCCAGGCGATGGCCGCGTGCGATGCGCTCTGGCCGATCGCGCCGGAGAGCGGCGGCATTCTGTTGCGCCTTACCCGCTTGATCGAGCAAAGCGGCCGCAGATTGTTGGGCTCGAGCGGCGAGGCGATCGCGATTGCCGCCAGCAAGCGGGCGACCGCGGCTGCGCTCGCGCGCGCCGGCATCGCAACAGCCGGGGTCTATGCGAGACCGGAGGAAATTCCGTCGCCTCTGGACGCGGTTGTGGCCAAGCCGGACGACGGCGCTGGCTGCCAGGACACTTTTCTGTTCACCGATCGCGCGGCACTGCATGCCTGGTCGAGCGCGCATGCCACGGCCACGACCCTATATCAGCCTTACCTGCGCGGTGACGCGCGCAGCCTTTCCATCCTGTGCTGCGATGGACGCGCGCGCCTGCTTGCCTGCAATCGCCAGAAGGTACGGGTCATTGCAGGCGCTTTGCGTTTCGAAGGTGTCAGCGTCAATGCCATTGCGGATCAGGACGGGCGTTATGCGGCGCTGGCGAACGCCGTTTGCGCCGCGTTGCCCGGCCTCAGAGGCTACTGCGGCGTGGACTTCGTCGAGACGGCGATGGGCCCGGTCGTGATCGAAGTCAATCCGCGAGTGACGACCGCCTATGCGGGTTTGCGCCGCGCGCTCGGGATTAATTGTGCGCAACTGGTGCTCGATCTGCCGCAATCGCTTGCGGCCGCGGCGATGCATGCGAGACATGCGCAGGCCGTGGAGCTGCAAGTCGCGCATGCGCACTGAAGCCATGCTCGGCTGGGACATCGGCGGCGCGCACCTGAAGGTGTCTGCAGTCGATGGCGCGGGCAGAGTGGTACGCGTGCGGTCGTTTCCCTGCATGCTCTGGCTGGGACTCGAGCATCTGGATCGCGCCATTGCTGCTGCACTGGCCGGCATGCCGCGCAGCCGGCTGCACGCGCTCACCATGACCGGCGAATTGGCCGATGTGTTTCGCGATCGCAGCGAAGGCGTGAGATCGATCATCGCGCGTTTCACCCGGCAGGTGCCCGCCGGGCGCGTGCGCATTTATGCCGGCCCGGCGGGATTCCTGGTGCCACAACGCGCCATCAAGCAGACCGCTGCGGTGGCGTCTGCGAACTGGGCTGCCAGCGCGGAACTGGTCGCGAGCCGGCTGCGCGATGCATTGTTCGTCGATATCGGCAGCACTACCACCGACATCGTGCCGATCCGCGCGGGGCGGCTGATGACGCGCGCGCTCAACGACGCGGATCGCCTGGCCTGCGGGGAACTGGTGTATTCGGGCGTGGTGCGCACGCCCGTCATGGCGCTGGGGCCGCGCATTGCCTTCGACGGACAATGGATTCCGGCCATGGCCGAGTATTTCGCCACGAGCGCGGATGTCTACCGGCTGACCGGCGAATTGCCGCGTGGCGCGGACCAGCTGCCCGCTGCCGACGGCGGCGGCAAGCGCGTGCGCGACAGTGCGCGCCGGCTTGCGCGCATGATCGGGCGCGATCTGGATCACGCGCCATTGGCGCAGTGGCAGCGCTGTGCCCGCGCTCTGGCGCGACTGCAGCTCGCGCAGATCCACGAGGCTTGCGAACGTGCCCGCGCCCGCATCGGCAGCGCGAGCCGCACTCCCCTGGTCGGCGCGGGCACGGGCCGCTTCCTGGCGAAAAAACTCGCCAGACGGCTGGGCATGCCTTACCGCGACTTCCATGCGCTGATCGATGCGCTGCCCGGGGCGGCGGCACAGGCGTCGAATTGCGCGCCCGCGGCCGCCGTCGCCTTGCTGATCTTCGAGCGCGCAGGCACGTGAGCGTCTGTATCGTCAAGCTTGGCGGCAGCCTGTATGACTCCGCGCAACTGCCCGCGTGGCTCGATGCCATCGCCAGCGCGGGAGCCGGCAAGGTCATCGTCGTGCCTGGGGGGGGGCCCTGGGCCGATGCGGTGCGCAGCGCACAACGCAGCGAAGGCTTCGACGAGCGCACCGCCCACTGGCGCGCGCTGCGCGCCATGGAACGCTATGCGAGCGTGCTGGCCGGTATGCGCCGCGCGCTCATCCCGGCCCATTCAACCGCGGCGATGCAGGCGATCCTGCGCCATCGCGGGATTGCATTGTGGATGCCCTACGCGATGGTCGCCGCGCAGCCCACGATCCCCGCCAGCTGGGACGTGAGCGCCGATAGCCTGGCCGCGTGGCTGGCGCAACATCTGGATGCGGCGGCGCTTATGCTGGTGAAATCGGTGCGCATCGAGCGGCCCCAGCCGGACATCGCGGAGTTGACGCGCCGGGGTTGGGTTGATCGCGCATTCGGCCGATTCACGTCCAACGCAAGTTTTCCGGTAACGGTGTTCGGTCCAGGCGACCAGAGCGCCGCACACGCGATGCTCAGTTTCTCCTTGTCCGCGGAGTCGCGGCGGACCCGCTGAAACTTGCCAATTGATAGATTTGCCAGGGAGTTTAATCACCTTTCCGTTGCGAAACTTGATCTTGCCGCAAAGACCTCGCTACACTTCGAGGCATCGGTGTTATGCGCTTCGCATGGCGCGACCCGGTCAAGTCAACGTTGCGGGAGAACAAAAATGAATGACTCCGCCATACCGCCAGTGCCTGGAACGCATCATCGTGACGCCCTGCGCTCGCTGGATGAATTGCCGGGCCCGCGGGGGCTGCCGCTGCTGGGCAACGCGCTCGAGATCAAACCGAGGGAGTTACACCGCCTGTTGGGCGGTTGGGCCGATCAGTTCGGACCGCTGTTCGTATTCAGCGTAGCCACGACGCGCATCCTCACCATAGTCGACGCGGACATCATCCAGCATATATTGCGCGACCGCCCGGATCGGTTTCGGCGCTGGCGCAGGATGGAGGGGCTTGCCAAGGACATCAAGGCCGACGGGTTGTTCACCGCGGAGGGCGAGAAGTGGCGGCGCCAGCGGAAGTTCGTCATGCACGCGCTCAACGCGGGTCACGTGCGCGAGTTTGTCCCCCGGCTTGAGCAAGTGATCGGCAGGCTGCGCCGCCGCTGGTGGCGCCACGCGCTGACCTCGGCCACTTTCGATGCGCACGCGGATCTCATGCGCCTCACCGTCGATGTGGCCAGCGGACTCGCATTCGGCAGGGACCTCAATACGCTCGAGGAAAAAGCCGACCCCATCCAGAAACATCTGGACAAGATATTTCCGGCGGTCGCGAGGCGGCTTACTGCTCCGTTTCCCTACTGGCGCTACCTGCCGCTTGCGTCGGATCGGGAAGTCGCCGATGCCGTGGAGCAGGTCTGCAAGCTGATCGACGCGCTGATTGCGGAAACCCGACAGCGACTGGTCGCGACGCCGGAACTGCAAACCCGGCCCCGGAATCTGCTCGAGGCGCTGGTTGCCGCGCAAGCCAAAGGCGAGGAAGGTCCCTCCGACGAGGAGATCTCGGCCAACGTCATGACGATGCTTCTCGCGGGAGAAGACACCACTGCGAACAGCCTCTCCTACATGATGCACTTTCTGATGGAGTATCCGCATGTCCAGGCGGCGGTTCAGGAGGAGGTCGACCGGGTGATCGGGCTCACCGACCAGCCGTGGCAGGATCCGACCACGCTCGAGCGGCTGCGCTACATCGAGGCCTTCGCCAACGAGGCGATGCGCTGCAAACCGGTTGCCGGGCATGTGACCTTCCTGGAGCCGTACGAGGATGTAACGATCCAGGATGTGTTCGTGCCCAAGGGCACGCCCATTCTCGCCCTCAACGCGCACCTGGGCACCCAGGAGGCGAATTTCTGCGAGCCGCAGGAATTCCGGCCCGAGCGCTGGCTGCAGTCCGCGGGTACCCTGGACGGCGCCCACAACACGAAAGCGTTCATGCCATTCGGGTCCGGACCGCGTTTCTGTCCCGGCCGCCATCTTGCAATGATGCAGATCAAAATGTTTACCGCGATGCTGTGCCGCGACTTCGAACTGGCGCGGCCGCAGGAGAGCGCGAGCATGGAGGACATCTACAACTTCACCGTCGGGCCGACGCATGTCTACGCGACTTTGCGCCCGCGCCGGCCTGCGCGGCGCGGCATCGATGTCGAGTTTCGCGATGGCAGCCGGCGCAATTATGCGCTGCCGATCGCCTTCCCCGATCGTCGGATCGAGGAGCGCCGCGGGCAGCATGCCGCTTCGGCGCGCTGAAGACAAAGAGTTCTCACCAGGCTGAGCCGGCGTCGAACGATCATGCCGGGCTGGAAGCGTGCGGGCGTTGCGGGGCGTGAGCGGCCAACGATGGATGTGCGTGATCCGCGGGAATGAGCGAACGGATGCGATGTAGCGCCCGCTTGTCCAGGCGTTGGCTGCGGTCGTGGCCGGCGCAAAGCGCGCCGCGAAAGCCCAGATAATCCGCGGAGAGTTCCAGCAGCGGCGCAATGTCGGTTTCCTGCAGCGAGCCCGCCAGGCCGCTCAGCAACCCCGATAGGCGCGCCCGATCCACGAATTGCCTGAGTTCGAGCGTGTTGCGCCAGTGGCGCAGGGATCCGCCAGCCTTGCCGGCGGTGTCGAGCATGGCGCCGGTAAAACCGGCGGCAGCAAAAGCATCCAGCAGACTCAAATCATAGGATTCGTCGGCAAACAGCACGGCCACCAGGCGCGCTTGCCGTGCCGGTTGCGCAAGCGCAGCCGCGCATGCGCGGGCGTGCCGGTGCGCGAAGAAGCCGATCTTGATGTAATCGACGCCGGCAGCCGCCATGCGTTCGACGGCAGCGACCATGGTGCGGGGATCCATCTCAGGCAGGTCGCCGATGGTCGCGCTGACCGGGCGGCGCCCGGCGATGGCCTGCACGCTCACGCGCACGGCTGCATGATCGAGCGCGCCCAGCGCGCCGCGCGCCGGTTCCTTCAGGTCGATGAGATCGGCGCCGCCGTCTAGCGCGGCCAGCGCCTCGTCGAGCGACCGCACACTCGCGAGCAGCATGGTCATGCCGAAGCTTCCTTGCCGCTCACGCGGAACTGTTCGATGCGCGCCTTGAGCCAACCCCATGCCTCCAGTTCGCGCGGGCCCGCGGTCTTCTCGACGCCGATCGCGAGATAGGCCATTTCGGCATCGATTTTTGCCTGCGGCAGCATGTTGAGCCGGCTCACCAAGATCGCCGCCTCGATCACCGCGGATTGCGCGCGATTGAACCCGGCAAAGGCACCATGGGTCGCATGCGCCACCTCGCGGCAGTACAGGCGCGGGCGCACCGGATCGTCCTCCACCCGCTCCAGGCGTACTTCCGAATGCGCGAGCGCCGCGGCGAGGCGCCGGCAGTTCAGGCGATCGACCGGCAAGGTGGGCCAGTCGAAACGCCCGGTCAGGCAGCCGGCAAAGATGCGCACATCGTCCGTGTAGTTGACCACGGCGCATTTCTCGCGCAAAACGTGCTCGAGGGTGGCAGAGGGCCGAAATGGGCTCAGCACGATGAATTCACCTTCGTGACGCACGCCCATCGGCGCAATGTGATTGCGCCGTGCTTCATCGCGTGTGGTGACAATGGTCTCGAAAATCATCGGCCGGCTTTCGTTTGCTCAAGCCTGCCAGGCGCTGCGATGCTGGCCGGTGCCGGCGTGCTTTCGCGCAATTGCGCCACGCCCCACTCGAGCTCGCGGTCCTGCACATAGCGTTTGCCCAATTGCCAGGCGATCTGCGCGCGCGCGAGTTCGACGCCCAGATAAAAAGCATGAGAGCCGTCCCGCTCGACCCCCAGGTGCGCGAACAACTGGAACGGATCGGTGGCCGTGCGCAGGCCGTCGCGATTGTAGATGTGCAGGCCCTCGGGGCTGATCTGCACGCGAAAACTCGGGTCCTTGATCTGCGCCGCGGTGGCCGCGATCTCGGCTGCGCTCCAGGGAAACGGGTCCAGCGAATGCAGCGCTACCAGCGCTTCGCCGAAGCCCTGCGGCAGTTCGCCGCCTTCGCGCGCGGCGTACATGACGCGGCGGGCGCGGTCAGCCTCGCGGATAACCCCGGCGGCATGCGCGCTGACCTGGGTGGTCAGGATGTTGGTGATGTGCAGCTCGGAAATTATACCCATCAGCAGTGCCTGCATGCCGAGGGTGTCGGCTTCGGTCAGCTCGGTCAGGTTGCCGGTGCCCATGAGGATCTTTGCCGGCGGCAGGCGCTTGCGCAGGTCGCGAAATCGCACCAGCGATTCGGTGAAGCCGAAGTGGATCGGCTCGAGGATCGCATCGGCCAGGTAATCGCGGCCGGTCTTGTCCAGCGTTTCGATGGCCCGGTAGAGCGACGCCATGTCGTGCGGCGCGGACGGAATCAACACCGGGGTGGAGTCTACTTCCTGCGCGATCCACAGCGTATCCTGCTTGAGGCTCAGCAGAAAATCCGCGCCGGCGCGCCCCCCGCGCAGCAACTCCTGCGCATCCATGGAATCGACGCTGACGGCGAAGCCCGCGGCATGCAGCATCGCCACGGCGTCCTCGAGGTGGGCAAAGGTGGTTTCAGGCAGGCAACCGAGATCGATTACGTCGGCACCGTCGCGGCGAAAGGCATTTGCCTGATCGAGGATTGCGGCCAAGGGCATGTTCGGCGCGTCGATGATTTCGGCAAAAATCCGCACGTCGTGCCGGCTCAGGTCGACCGGCGCGATTTCGCGGCCGAAATGGCGCGGCAGATCCTTCAGGTCATCCGGTCCGCGCACGAATGGCACGCCGAAGTGGCTGCTCAGGGAGTCAAGATCGCCGCGGCAGCGACCCGGCACCATTACCCGGTCTGCCCCGCCCGCGTCCGGCAGCCGGCGCCGGATCATGTCGGTCGTCATCAGTCCTGCCACCTGCAAGGACAGCGCCAGGACGGAATGCGTAAACGGCGCCGGCTGCATGGCGTCGAGCACGCGCTGCAGGTTCTTCTCGGCGAGGCGGCCGGTCAGGAAGAGGATGTGCTCGGACAACGCAGTCTCTGCTCCAGTGCGCTCGCCAGTTCCTCGACCGACAGCACCACCGTGGTTTGCTCGAATGTGGCCAGCCGGGCTACATTGTCGAGGTCGATCGGACGCGGGTATACCCAGACGTCCCCGCCAGGCGCCTCCGAAATCAATGCCGGCGCGGTATCGCAGGCAAAGACGATGGAAGGGATGCGGCATTTGCCGGCCTGCGCATAGATATTGGTCGCGAGCGTATCGGAAATGCCGGCGACGCACTTTGCCACCGTATTGGAACTCGCCGGTCCAATCACGACCAGTCGATAGTCGCCGCCGTAAAGAAAGGTCACCGGCACTGCGCTGGCGGTGTTGTCGCGGAATACCTTCATGCCCTGACGCAGGGTGGCGAGCTCATAACCGTACATCTTCAGCACTTCGCCGGCGGCCTCGCTCAGGAACAGGTCGACCGCCGGCAGGCCCTTCACGATCTCCATGCACTCCTTGAGATAGTGCCCCGAGCCGGTCAGCACCCACGCGACGCGCACCACCGCGGCCTTAGCCATGGGCAGGATGCCGGACCGTGTGCTCGAATGGATTCAACCTGGGAACGTCTTGCATGTTGTGCCTCATGGCAGATGGTAATCGCGTTCGCCACCAAACGGAACTCGCCAGGCAAACGTGAAGATCCGGCTAGAATGGGTTCGCACGGCTGCGTAACCTGCACCAACAAGCGAGATCATCGGAGGGCGATCATGGGCGAGTCCGCGGAAAAAGCTTACAGCGAAACCGAAGTCAAGCAGCGGCTGGCTGCCGAGCTGCCGCATTGGTACTACGAGGACGGCTGGATCCGACGCAAATTCAAGACCGCCGGCTGGAAAGCCACGCTGATGGTGGTCAATGCCGTCGGCCATCTGGCGGAGGCCGCCTGGCATCACCCGGATCTCACCGTGTCCTACGCCTTCGTGACCGTCAAGCTCGTTACGCACTCGGCCAAGGGCATCACCGACAAGGATTTTGCGCTGGCGAAGAAAATCGAGCAATTCGTGCAGTGGCAACCGGGCAAGGAGGGCGGCGCGCTGGAAGGCACGCCCAACGAGGATCAGCGCTTCAAGTACATCAAGTACGACTGAGCGGTGTCAGGGCGTAACAAAATGGACATCATCTTCGTGCGCGATATCCGGCTCGATACCCTGATCGGCGCCTATGAGTTCGAACGCCGCCATCCGTTGACGCTCAATGTGGATATCGAGATCGGGCGCCCCTCCATCCGTGCCTGCCAGACGGACATCCTGGCCGATACCATCGACTACGCCTCGGTGGTCGAGGTCGTGAAGGCGGCCTTCGCCTCCCATGCGTTTCATCTGCTCGAGCCGCTCGCGGACTCGATCATCGGGCAAATACTCGAGAAATTCGACGCACAGTGGGCGCGCATCGAGCTGTCGAAGTGCGGCGTGCTGCCGAGCGCCGGCGCGGTCGGCGTGCGCATCGAGCGCAGCCGCCCCTAGCGTCGAGAAGAGCCGTTCGTTCATCATTCATATTGCGGCGCGACATCACTGCGGTGAAACGACCCGGAGACGTTGACCGCATCCGGGGGACTGTGCTTGTATGGCAACCGGCGTCATCAAGAACGCCGATTGGTTAAGCATCGCGCGAGCCTGAAACGTCAGGCGGTGCTCCGCCTCGCTAACTCGCACAACCCTTGTCCGATGCGCAGCCGTCGAGGCGAGTGGAGGAGGTCGAATGAAACACCATCAGCCGGCCACGGACGTGGCGGCGATCCGCCGCGCCTACGGACAATTCCTCAGCAAGGGACGCGTGCCGCGCGGCGTCGTGCCCGAATTCATCGAACGATCCTGGCAGCGCAGCGCCGCTTTCGGCGTGGCCTACGATCGCATTCGCGAGATCGGGCGGGTCGATGAAAGCGATCTGCGGATGGTATCGAGCCAGTACGGCAGCCTGATCAATCTGGCCACCCCGGTGATGGAGCACCTGCACCAGCAGTTGACCGGAACCGGAAGCGTGGTACTGCTATGCAGCGGCGAAGGCTTCATCCTGCATTCGATGGGCGATCCTGACTTTCTACCCAAGGCACAGCACATCGCGCTCAAGCCCGGCGTTTGCTGGGCGGAGAACCAGAAGGGCACCAACGCAATCGGCACCGCCATCATCGAGCGCCGGCCGATCGTGGTCTATGCCGGCCATCATTACGTGCGCACCAACCAGTTCCTCGCCTGCTCGGCGGCGCCGGTGTTCGATGCTTTCGGCGCGGTCGCGGGCGTGCTGGACATCACCTGCGACTATCGTTACCACCAGCGGCACACGCTTGCCCTGGTACAGATGTCAGTGCGCGTCATCGAAAGACAGCTGTTCCAGCACCGCTTCAGCCACGACCTGGTGTTCAACGTGCACCCGGACCAGAATTACCTCGGCAGTCCGTTCGACGTGCAGCTCGCCTTCTCGCCCGAAGGGGAATTTCTCGCCGCCACCCTGGCGACTTGTGACCAGCTGGGCTGGCAGCTGCTCGGATTCCACGGGCGCTTCGAGGACCTGTTCGACGTACCGCTCGAGGCCATCCTCGACAAGCTCGGCCATGCCGGCCCGGCGACCATCCAGGGGAAAG
>JADMIO011227322.1_pt1 | contig 16099 bp, 10 predicted proteins | sample 8958161 | NCBI WGS metagenome assembly JADMIO01 (sample SAMN16585339, study PRJNA669376) | soil metagenome | isolation source: Crop rotation soil | place: USA: Cullars Rotation, Alabama | collected 2011
GGGTCGTTGGGTCGTTGGGTCGTTGGGTCGTTGGGTCGTTGGGTCGTTGAAGGCTACGGCCTGATGCCTCGTTTGTCAAGGGATTTTGGCTTATCCACGCTCTGCTGTGCTTACAGAGGGCTTCCCCAATTACCCAACGACCTAACGACCCAATTACCCATTTACCGCAGGGAGCTGCGCTTCGTGCTCCCCTTGGGCGCGGGCACGATGCGGACCGGACCCGCGCCCGTGATGGAGGTGGGACGCTCTCCCAGCGGGACGCTCAACCGGACTCGCGCGGTGTTGGACTCCATCGAGCCGTCCGTGTTATGCGCGACGACCCGGTAGAAGCTGGTCTTTCCGCCCGCCGAATCGGGGTCCACGTAGTTGGTGATCAGGCCGTTCTTCACCTCTCCGATGGGCTTGAACGTGTTGCCGTCCGAGGACTTCAGCACGGTATAGCCGTCCACCGTGGTGGCTTCGTGCCAGGTGAGATTCACTTCTCCCTTCGTCGTGACGTGGGCCAGCAGGGTGGGCGCTTGGGGGGCGCGGCGGACGGGGGGCGGAGGCCAGCCGACCCAGGTTTTGGCGGGGCCGGGGTCCTGCCCGAAGGCGCGACCGGCCAGGAAGGCGGCCAGGAGGCAGGGAAGAATTTTCATGGCTGGGGACATCATGCGTGACGGCTTTCTGTGGGTGAAGAGTGCGGATTTTGAAGCAGGCGAAGCTCCCGATTAACCGGAAATTAATCGGGAGCTAACATTCGGACGACGATGCGTCCTCCAATGTTTCATGAAGAATACCAATCAAACCAATTCTAAAAAAATTCTAACGTTGGGAAGCAAGAGAGGGTTCGTCGAATACTCGGAAACGGAGGTCAGATCGCACTTAACGCGCCTGTACACCACCGGCGCGCGAGACCTCCTGTACGGAAATCTCGACCGGGGCGTTCCTCGTTGGATTCACACCTTACATTCTTCCATACCTTCACCCGGATCGGTTGCCAGGTTCCGGCTGGGCAAGGGTACAATCCTATACCCGGATCACGGCGCTTTTAGCGGTAGAGACAAATAAGAATGTCGAACTTTAGCGTGACGACGACCGCCGCCAGAGGCCGCTCCGCCCTCCATAGAATGTCACCCCAGTGACACGGAGAACACCGAGGAACCCCGCGATGAGCGTGAATAGAAGATCGCAATAGCCCGAACGCCTTTCACTTCTTATGTCAAATGGCAAAAGAAAGGAGCCATTTGGCTCACGTACGCCCGCGGAGGCGGGCGTCTGGCCGTCTCAGCCACCGGTTGAGAACTCTAGCCCTCCAGCCGCGGGGTTCAGCCCGGCGCGTTTGGGGCCTTTCTATTCTCGGTTAGTGCCACTCCTCACTTCTTACTTCCGAAAGGAGGGAAGGTTGCTATGGCCTGGAAACTGGGATTGCATTCGGTCAGTTACGCCGGGGTCTGGGCCGGGCAGGCCGCGCTCTCGCTGGAAGCGTTCGTGGACCGCGCGGCGGACCTCGGCTTCGACGGCGTCATGCTCATGGCGAAGCGCGGCCACGCCTCCCTGCTCGACCTGGGGCCGGACCGGCGGCGGGACGTGCGCCGCCGCCTGGAAGATCGGGGCCTGGAGCTGGCCGCCCTCGCCGCGTACACCGATTTCACCGCCGGGCTGGATCGCCCCGACGTCCCGCTGCTGGAGATGCAGCTCCTCTACGTCCGCGAGTGCGCCCGGCTGGCCCATGATCTGGGCGGGAGCCTCGTCCGCATCTTCACCGGTTACGACCGCCCTGAGCTGACGCCCGGCGTGCAGTGGAGCCGCTGCGTGAGCGCCATCCGGGAATGCGCCCGCCATGCGGCGGAGCACGGCGTCACGCTGGCGGTCCAGAACCACCACGACGTCGCCGTGCATCCCGACGCGCTCTGCGATTTTCTGGATGAAGTCGGCGAGCCGAACGTCCGCGCCGGGTACGACGCCTGGGCGCCCGCGCTCCAGGGGCAGTCCGGCGAGGCGCTGGCGGACGGGGTGCGCCGCCTGGGATCGCGGATCGCGCAGACGATTGTCGCGGATTACGTGCTCCATCCCCGGTTCCGGTACGTACCCGCCCTGACGAATTACGCGCCCTTCCAGGCGGAAGCGCGCGCCGTGCCTGTGGGCGAAGGGATCATTGATTATTCATCCTTCTTTGCCGCCCTTCGGGAGATCGGATACACCGGATACGTCACGTACGAGATGTGCTCGCCGCTGAGAGGCGGCGGGAGCCTGGACAACCTGGACCGCTGCGCCCGCCACTTCCGAGACTGGATGGGCCGGTTCCAGCCGGAACCGTGAGCGGGATCGCGAACGATAAGGATGGGTCATGAGGTTTTTTGTATTTTCAAGAGTTTTGATTCTCTTTGCTCTGTTTTCCATCCGGCCAGGCCTTTTAGCGCAAGCTCCCCGGCTGGAGGGAGAGCCACTCCGCACTTTCCACTCCGATACCGAACCGCTGCTCGATTACGTCCACCGGCCCGACCGGTCCTTCGCGTGGCGACTGCTCTCCGAGCGGAAGCTGCCCGGAGGCGTGACCCAGGATCACCTCCTCTTCTTCGCTCAGACCTGGGGCGGGTACCCGTGGAAGCACCATCTTGTCATCCTCTGGCCCAAAGAGCTGGGGCCGACCCTCACGCCCCTCATCTTCATCACCATCACCTACCACCACTTCGCGCATCAGGAGCGAGTCCTTTACTCCCGCGCGGCGCGCGACGCGAAGCAGCCCCTGGTGATCCTCTACGACAACCCCAACGGGCCGTTCTATCATCTGAACGAAGACCCGCTCATCGCCTACACCTTCAAGCGGTCCCTGGAAACGGGCGACGCGACCTGGCCCCTGCTCTTCCCCATGACCAAAAGCGTCGTCCGCGCGATGGACGTCGTGGCGGCGTTTTCCAAAGAGCGGCGGAAGCTCGATGCCCGCAAGTTCGTCATCACCGGGGCGTCCAAGCGCGGCTGGACCACCTGGCTCAGCGCCGCCGCCGACGACCGGGTGGCGGGGATCGCGCCCATCGTCTACAACAACCTCAACCTCCCCGCCCAGATGAAGCATCAGAAGGAGATCTGGGGCGGCTACAGCCCGATGATCCAGCCCTACACGCGGCTCGGATTGCAGGACCTTCTTCCCACGGAGCAGGGCCGCCGCCTCGCCGCGATGGTGGACCCCTACACATTCCGCGAAACCCTGACCCTCCCCAAGCTCATCATCAACGCGACACGGGATCAGTTCTGGGCGCTCGACGCCGCCGACTTCTATTACAACGCCTTGACCGGCCCCAGGAACCTGCTCTACCTCCCCAACTCCGGGCACCGGGTGAAGGACCTGAACCGGGTGGAGCGGAGCCTCACCGCGTTCTGGCGGGCCGTCTCGGAGGGGAGCGCCCTTCCGGCGCTTCAGGCGTCGCTGGCACATGACAACTCAAGGGAAGGCCGTTCCGTCCTGACCGTCCACCCCGGCGGGCCGGTGCAGGAGGTCCGCTGGTGGGTCAGCCGCTCCGACACCGCCGACTTCCGCAAGAGCCGGTGGACCTCGACCGTGACTGCAGAGGCGAGAGAATCGTACACGCTCCCGATAGAGCCGCCGACGGCGGGAGCCGTCGCCGTGTTCGCAGAGGCGGTCTATCAGGGGCCGACAGGCCGGTACACCCTCTCCTCCTCGCTGTATGTCATCCACGCCGCCGGCGGGCAGCCCCGGACGGCCCGGTAGGCGCTTTCAGGCGCGCGAGCGGCGCGCCGGTCGGGTGAGAGGGGTCCGAAGGCCTGTGCGGGGAAGGAATCCGGGGACGGGCGGGGAATGTCGAAGCGCCTTCGCGTCCGCGCCGATTGGAGTCGCCATGAAACCCCTCCTCTGCACGCTGCTGCTTTCGAGCTTGATGGCTCCCGCCTGTGCCCAGCACCAGCACCCGGCAACCTCCGAGGTTGCCACCCCGCCCGTCGCGCTGAAGCCGGGCCTGGGCCACCTGCACCACGCCGTCTCCACGCAGAACAAGCTCGCGCAGCAATTCTTCGATCAGGGCCTGACCTTCTGCTACGCCTTCCACCACGAGGAAGCGATTCTCTCCTTCCAGCGCGCGGCGGAATTGGACCCCCATCTGGCGATGGCCCGCTGGGGCGAGGCGCTGGCCCTCGGCCCGAACATCAACCTGGACATAGACCCCGACCGCGAGAAGCAGGCGTACGCGGCGATCCAGAAAGCGGTGTCCCTGGCCTCCGGCGCGTCGGAGGCGGAGCGGGCATACATCGAAGCGCTGGCTAAGCGGTACTCCAATGATTCCCAGGCCGACCTCAAGCGGCTCTCGGTCGAGTACAGCGTCGCCATGAAAAAGCTGACCGACCGATACCCCAACGATCTGGACGCCGCCACCCTCTACGCCGAGAGCCTGATGGACCTACGTCCCTGGCAGCTCTGGGGCAAGGACGGCGCCCCCGCCGAGGGGACCGAGGAGATCGTCTCCGTGCTGGAGAGCGTCCTGAAGCGCGAACCGAATCACATCGGCGCGAACCATTACTACATCCACGCCGTGGAAGCCTCGGCCCACCCGGAACGCGCCCTCGCCAGCGCCAAACGGCTGCCGAAGCTTGCGCCGGGCGCGGGCCATCTCGTCCACATGCCCGCCCACATCTACATCCGTACCGGCGATTACCGCAGCGCAGCCCGCAGCAACCAGAAGGCGGTCGCGGTGGACGAAGCGTTCTTCAAGCGGCGCAAGCTGGAGGGCATCTACCCGATGTACTACCTCCACAACCTCGACTTCCTCCGCGCGGCGGCGATGATGGAGGGCCGGTACGCCGAAGCGAAGCAGGCGGCGGATGAGCTGGTCGAGAAAGGGCTGCCCATGGCGAAGCAGATGCCGCCCATCGAAGGGGCGATGGCGGCGTCGCTGCTCGTGGATGCCCGCTTCCGAAAATGGGACGCTCTGCTGCAAGCGCCGGAGCCGGACGCCTCCCTGCCGTTCACCCACGCCCTGTGGCGCTACGCGCGCGGGCTGGCGTACGCGGCGCGGGGGAGCCTTCAAAAAGCGGCAGCGGAGCGGGATGCGTTCGTGGCGGAGCGGGGAAAGTTCCCGCCGGATGCCGTGTTCGGGTTCAACGGCGCGGCCCCGCTCATGGAGATCGTGGACAAAGTGCTCGCCGCCGCCCTCGCCGAAGCGCGCGGGGACCGGAAGGCCGCCGTCGCCGCGCTCCGGGAGGCCGCATCCGGCCAGGACGCCCTCAACTACGACGAGCCGCCGGACTTCTATTTCCCGGTGCGGGAGACCCTCGGCGGCGCGTACCTGCGGGACAAGCGGTATGCCGACGCGGAAGCGGTCTTCCGCGCGGACCTGAAGCAGAACCCGCACAACGGGCGCTCGCTGTTCGGGCTGGCGGAGAGCCTGAAGGCGCAGGGGAAGACCGACGAAGCCAAACGTATCCAACGGGAGTTCGACCGCGCGTGGAAAGACGCGGACACGCCCTTGCGGGTAGAAGATTTGTAACCTGGAAGAGTCTCAAGCACGCCGTGAAGTCCCGTGACGGCCCATTCAAAGTCATTCCAATGCAACAAGCCTGTGCCGAAGAGTGCCCGCGAAGGCGGGCACCTGGCCGAAGTCCCCAGCGAAGGGGTTCAGCCCTTCGCCTTTATCCTTCACGGCAGTACGAGCGGCTAAAGTTCCGGGAACGGCACCTTCTCCCGCCGCCCCACGCACGGGGGCCGCAGCAGGGCGCGCTGTAGGGCGTTCGCGGCCTGCGGCTCCAGCGCCTTCATCCGCTCCGGGTCGCCCCACGCCGAGTACCCCGGCGAGTACTTGTACAGCAGCGACCGCCTCCGCCGCTCCGATTGCCATCGCCGCGTGCCGTGCACCAGCGCCTCGGTGAAGATCAGCATGTCCCCCGCCTTCAGGCTCGGGTTCACCACCAGCGGCGAATGGACGCCCGGATGATACGCCACGTTGGCCTTGTGACTCCCCGGCACGCACACGAACCCGCCGTCGCCGGGGTTCACGTCCTCCAGCGCGTACATCACGACGATCAGCCCGTTGTACATCTTCCCCTGCACCCACTGGTACTGGTGCTCGCCCTGGTCCTGCCGGGGGCCGCCGTGCAGGTTCTCGTGGACCTCCATCTCGCGGGTCATCTGGAGGCCGTAGGCGTGGTCCAGCCGCAACCAGTCCCCGATCATCGTGCGGATGACGTTCAGGGTCCGGGGGTGCGCCATCAGCTCCATGAAGCACGGGTCGCGGTCCATGAACGAGAAATGGTTAGGGAACTCGCCGCCCATCGCATCGTCCAGGACTCGGTTCATCTCCACCACCTGCTCCGGCGGAATCAGGTCCCGGTAGACGATCACCCCGTTCAAATCGAACTCGTAGATTTCGGCGTCGGTCATCGTTGGTGCGCTTTCCATGTTAAATGCTTCCTTAAAAAGCGAAAAATTTGCCTGAAACCCATTGACTATCGTAATAGACGAATGTAGACTGGTTGAAATCCATTACCGAGAGCCGACAGGTTGAGGCCATCCGCTCCCATGAAAGTACCTGCCAGACGTCTCTCTGCTCCACTATCCGGCGAGGTGTCTTTTGAAGCAAAGAGACAGATCCGTTGTAGTTTCTAAGTCCGTCTCTGCTTGTCGAGAGAGGGTCTCTCCGATCCGCTCGCGACATGTTCTCCATGCTCTGTTTGCTCTTCCAGTGAACATCTCCTGTCTTAGCCCTGCATAGCGCTCGTCAGGGTCAATATCTCAAAGCCATGATTTCCTCGGTGATAAGGTGAATCTCCATGCGCTCTTCTGCCCACTGTCATGCTTGTTCCTTCATATTTATCTTGTTGGCGTTAACGATTTTTGGCATCTTTCCTTCTCAGTCCGCTCGCGCCGATGCAAACTTCGGGGATATCAACGCGGACGGCAAAGTGGACATCCGGGACGTCATCACGACTCTTCATTACATTGCTTTCAACATCACCCCCACTCAGAACGAGCTGCGGCGGATGGACATCGCGCCATTTCATACAGACGATGGCTTGTTCGGAGATGGTAAGCTCAATATTCTCGACGTCGTCTACCTGCTTCAGCGAACGATTGGCCTCACGCGCGAGAATCCCTGGCCGCACGGGTGGATTTACATCTGCTCCTGTACCCCCCGGTGTCCCTCCGCATGGGACGCCTCACAAACGGCTGCTTACCTTTCCAGCATTCTCCCGCCGGGCAAGGGTATTACCATTAATGTGGACCCCAAAAATCCCACCTGTTACTACCTGCTGGATCCCAACCTAAACGACAAGACCACCGATGTTCGGGACATTCAGAATGACATCTCGAACGCCGCGACGGCCTCTGGATACTCGCTCGAGGACTTATTCCACGTGGTCGAGTCGGATCACGTTGCATTCACCAGCGTCGTTCCTACCGACACGGACTACAGCGCCGGAAAGCAGTGGTACCTGAATGACATCCACGCGGAAGCCGGATGGGACATCACCAAAGGCAATGACGATGTGGTCCTGGCGGTCCTGGATACGGGCGTGGACCCCAACCATCCCGAATTGCAAGGAAAGCTGCTGGAGCAGAAAGACTTCCCGCTCAACCCCAACACGCCTCAAAGTCCGGTGGATGACCCGAACGGCCATGGAACGCACGTGGCGGGAATCCTGGGCGCGCTCACGGACAACAGCGCCGGGATCGCCAGCCTGGGCTGGAACCTGAAACTGATCAGCGGACGGATCATGAACAGCGTCGGCTATGGTTTGGCCTCCCAGAGTGCAGCGGGGATCCGGTGGGTGGGAGACTGGGCGGCCGCGCATCCGGACAAGCGAGTGGTGTTGAACATGAGCTACCGGGACTATGATCCTTCGACGGTGGAGCAGGACGCCGTTGCATATGCAGAGAGCAAGGGCGTCGTATTGGTGGCGGCGGCAGGTAATGAAGGGATCAACCGCAAGACGTATCCGGCTGGGTATGACGGTGTGATTGCGGTAGGAGCAACGGACAAAACGGAAAACCGGGCGGGCTTCAGCAACTTCGGCGATTGGGTGGGCCTGGCTGCGCCAGGCGATGGGATTTATTCCTTGCTTCCGACCCACTCGACCTTCATGGGAACGGTCTATAAGCTGGGTCAGGATTATGGCACTCTGAGCGGAACGAGCCAGGCCAGCCCGCAGGTCGCCGCGTTGGCAGGATTGATGCTCGCTAAGAACCCACAGTTGACCGAAGAGCAGGTGAAGGGGTTGATGTTCGACCATGCCGATGTGCTGTCAGGAGACGGCAACTGGCATAACATTCATCGGATTAACGTGGCTTCGACGTTGCAGCACACCCCGGTTCCTGGGGGGGCGCTGCCGATAGCAACGCCTCAAGCGCTGGAGTTGGCCGAGAATACCTCGCTGCCGATCACGTTGGCTGGAACCGGGCCTGCTGGGGATGCTCTCACCTTTCAGCTCGTGACCCCGCCCGACCACGGGAAGCTCTCTGGTACGCCCCCCAGCGTGACGTACGTGCCGAACCAGGACTACAACGGCACGGATTCGTTCACCTTTACTGTTACCGACACCGTTACCTCGCTGGTGAGCGCCTTGGCGACGGTTAGCCTGACGATCAATGCCGACAGTGCTCCTATAATGCTGCCGATAGATAAACAGACGGGCAAAGTCGGCCAGCCTCTTAGCATTACGATATCAGCTACGGATGTAGATGGTGGAACTCTATCCTTTACCTCATCCAATTTGCCGTTGGGTGCTTCCTTAAATCCTATTGATGGAACTCATGCTGCCGTTAACTGGACTCCAGGCTTTAGCCAGGAGGGCGATTATTCTATCGTGTTGACAGTGAGTGATGGAACTCTGACAGATCAGAAAACGGCTGACCTGCATGTTGATCCACCCCTCACTCCGGGTGTCTGGACACCGATCCTTCCTATGCCAACTGCACGCGTCGATTTAGGGGCAGCAACGGATCGCTCTGGACGAATCTATGCCCTTGGAGGCTCCAATGAAACGGGAGTATTGGATACTGTGGACGTATATTCCCCTGCAACCGGAGTTTGGACTCCCGGGAAAGCCTTACCTGCCAAGCGAGCTGCTTTAGCAGCGGTTTCCGATGATCAAGGGCGAATCTACGCCATTGGCGGAACCGACAACAATAAGGAAAGCGGTGCACAAGGAGAAGTATTGCGGTTTGATCCTGAGTTCAATCGTTGGGATCTTCTAAAATCGATGAATATTCCTCGATTCTACGCAAATGCCGTCAAGGGAAAAGATGGAAGGATCTACGTCATCGGCGGGGTCGACAGTACGGGAGCAATGACTTCGACCATGGAGATTTACAATCCGGCAACAGACAATTGGTCGACACCCATTCCTCTTCCATTTCAGCCGGAACGCTATTTGACCGCTTCAGCGGTTGATGATAATGGTCTTATTTACGTGATCGGTGGGGGCGGAAGTTCCACGCTTGATTTAGTGGAAGTCTATCATCCGGACACTAAGATCTGGGAATTGCCGTTCCATATGCCTACTGCTCGACATGGCTTAGTTGCTGCGAGAGGGTTGGACGGCCTGATTTATGCAATCAGTGGAAACAACGGGACTCTTCTGGATGTTGTTGAAGCTTGGGATCCAATTAACCTCAATTGGAGGAACGATATACCTTCTTTACCCTCAGGCAAGGGCCACGATCATGGAGCAGCAACGGTAGGAAAGGACGGCGTTATTTATCTCCTTGGAGGGGACAATAGAGTCTTTCCCCTGAATACCGTCGAAGCTTATTATCCCTGAACAAACCGCTAATGGAGGTTACTTTGCAGCGTTGTCTAATTAGACATCAACTCAGAGGAGAATTCACGATGAACGGATAGATGAGGCCGTAGATGGACGAGGCGCAGCCTCAACTCGGCGAACAGCAGTTGGAGGTCTTGATTTACATCCAGGACCGCTCCCCGATCTCCGCCAATGACGTGGCGAAGCACTTCGGGGAAACTCAGGGCCTCGCGCGCACCACCGTCCTCACCGTCGTCGAGAAACTCCGGGAAAAAGGCTACCTCCACAGGCAAAAAACGAAGGGAGTCTGGCACTATTCGGCAGCCGTCTCCAAATCCGATCTCTTGAAGCGCATCGCCGGGCGCTTCATCGAACGGACCCTCGGAGGCTCCCTGTTCCCGATCCTCATGTATCTGGTGGAGAAAAAAGACCTGGCCCCCGAGGAGATCGAGCTGCTCAAAGCGCGCATCGACGCTCTGGAGCCTCCCGCCGAGACCGACAAGGCGGAGTAACCCGTTCCCACGAGAGGCGCCTTTTTTCCGAGGGCGAGTGGATATGTCCCACCTCTACCTCCTCATCGAGATCCTCAACCATTGGAGCGCCCTCTGGCTGAACCGCATGGTTCGGGACGGCTGGCAGGGCGGCTTGCTCATCCTCTTCGTCTGGCTGCTCTGCCGCTGTTTCAGGAAGATCCCGTCCAGCGCCCGCTCCTGGCTCTGGTGGATCGCCTCCTTGAAGCTCCTCCTCGGCCTGTTTCCCGCCCTGGTGTTGAGCCTTCCCCGCCTCTCGTCCTCCCCTCCATCTCCCTTCGCCCATCAGCCCGCATCCCTCGCGCGCACGGTCCCTGCCCCGGCGGCCTCCCCCCGGCTTCCCACCGCTCACGATCAGCAGCCTCGCGTCTTCAAGCCGCCTCCGCTCGTCAATCCGGCCCGCTCGATCACGCCTTGGAGCGCCCGTTACTCCATTTCCCCGGCGGGCTACCTCCTGCTGTTCTGGATTCTCTGCCTGCTGCTGAAACTCCGCCGGACGCACTCCAGCTTCGAGCGTCTCCGCCGCCTTCGCGCGGACGCTTCGCCGCTCGAAGACCCGGGCCTGTCCGCCGAGGTCGAGAGGGTCGCCCGCAGGATGGGGCTGCGCCGCGTCCCCCGGCTCTTCGCGTGCCCGCAGCCCCTCAGCCTGTACGTCGCCGGGCGAATCCGCCCCATGCTCTTCCTCTCGCCGGACCTCCAAACGGATCTGTCGCCCCAGGAGATCGAGGCGGCGCTCGCCCACGAGCTGGCCCACATTCGCCGCCGCGACCTCTGGATGTCCCTGATCCCCGGCCTGGCGGACGCTCTGTTCTTCTTCTTCCCCCTCGCCCGGCTGGCGCTCCGGGAGTGGCACACTGCAGTCGAAGCCGCCTGCGACGCCGAGGCGATCCGGCGCTCCCGTGTTTCTGTCAATGATTACGGAATTCTCCTCCTGAAAGTCGTCACCCTGAAGCGTTCCTTCGACCCCGTCACGGCCCTGGGCGCCTCCGATACTTTCCGCGTGATGGACCAGCGCCTGAGCCTGCTGCCGCAGCACTTCCGCGCGCTCTCCCGTTCCCTGGCCGTCACCCTCGCAGCAGTCGCGGTCCTGGAGTTGTATAACGCCGTTCCTCTCCAGTGGACCGACGGCACGCTGCGGTGGTATTCGGTCCCCGTCCCCACCCTGCACCGGCGCGGCATGGCGGCAGCGGTGGGAGCGGACGGCACCCTCTATTTCATGGGGGGCTACCACGACCCCTTGCAGCCGGTGGCCTCCCTCCTCGATGCTTACCATCCGGATTTGGATCGCTGGATGACTCTCCCTCCGATGCCCAATCGCTGCACGTCCAGTGCCGCTGTGACAGCGTCTGATGGTAGCATCTGCTTATTTGGCGGAACGGGGGATGGCGGGGCGGGGAGCGCCTGGGACTTTGTCCAGCAGTTCCGGCCTCAGACCGGCGAATGGACGGTGGACCCGGTGAAGATGCCCCACGCGATAGCCGAACACGTCGCGGTGGCCGCCCCGAACGGATGGATCTATCTGATCGGTGGCAATTATCAGAGGATGAGAGAGAACTTTGTCGCTTTCGATCCCGCGAGCCACCGATGGTCCGAATTGAAAATCTTGGAATTCCAGCGTGCGAGAATGGCGGGGGTTCTGGGACCGGACGGGCGGATCTATGTGATCGGCGGTTATACGTGGAAACTGGAGTTCCAACTGCCGAAAGGTCAGGAACCCCACGGCAGCGTGCTGGATCGGACCGAAGCGTTTGATCCGGCAACCGAAACCTGGGAGACTCTGCCTCCCATGCCTACCCCCCGTGAAAATTGCGCTGCCGCCCTCGGCCCGGACGGGCGAATCTACGTCATCGGGGGAGATGATTTCACCCATGCCCTGGATACGGTGGAAGCCTACGATCCGAAGACGAAACGATGGACGCAAGAGGCTCCGCTGCCGGAGCCGCGTACGGAGCTGTCCGCCGTGACGGGCCACGACGGCCGCATCTACGTTTACGGAGGCAGCGAGCGTGAGAATCCTGATGAGAAGATGTTCGTATTGTCTCCTACCCCGCCGGCCGGTGAAGCCCGCCCCTGGTTCGACCGGGCTACGGAACCGGGGCCGACCCGGGGTCCGCAAGTACCCGGCAACCCTGTTCTACCCAAGTTAGGCTGCATCCGCTCTGTGAGCTTCCGAAGCATGCGGCTGCCGGATGGAAGCTGGGCGCCCGGCTGTTACGTCGACGTGGACGCAAGCAAGGCCTACAGCTTCCGAGCCATAGCGCCTTTTCGTGATATCGCGCACGCTCCTGATCCGGACATTGAAATGGACGTCTACAGCGTGTTGAGCCATCACCCTGAAAAGCTGCGGTTCATTTACCGGATGAATCAAGAGATTTACCGCGCCGCCCAAAAGAGCGACGGGAAAAATTTAAGATCCTTCAAAGAATGGGGGTCTTATGAACGCGCCTATTTCCTCGTGGTCCGCCATCGAGACCAGCCGGAAAGGTTTTTCATACCCGAACAAATTTACTCCTGGGATGGGCCCTCTTATCCCTGGGTGACCGTAAGGTTCCATGACCTGAACAGGATCGTCATAGGCAATTTCAACATCGCCTGAGCGATACGCCTCTACCGGCTGGGCTAACCCCCTGGCCTGCCTGGAAACGTGAATTGTCCGGCCCGGATTCCGCTAGAGCGCGCGGTTCTCCGGGTGGTAGTACCGATTGGACTCCTCCTTGTGGAAATCGTGGGCATAGACGCCCCGGAAGAGGGTCCTCCGTTTGGGCGGCATCGATTCGATGACCTCCGGCGACAGGTTGAGTCGGTGCCACTGTGCCCACAGCGAGTTGTAGCAATTGAACAGCGCGACCCGGTCCACCCGCTCGTTCTTCCAGTCCGTGGCGGCGTGCAGCAGCGATTCGGTGAAGATGAAGACCGATCCCGCCGGGCAGCTATACGACTCCATCCATGCATTTCCTGGCTCCCGCACCGAGGGCGGATAGGGGAACCTCGTCTTATGCGAGCCGGAGAGGAAGAGCGTCCCCCCGTCCTCCTGTTCCACCGGATTCAGCTCCCACACCACGCGGGTCAGTGCGGAATAGATCTTCCCGCCATCCGCCTGATAGCGCATCGCCCCGGCGTGCTGGGGAGGCCGTACCACGTGCGGCACGTTCGTGTCTCCCGCTTTCCATCCGGCTTTGCGGATCGTTTTGAACGAGTTCTCGCACCGGAAATGATAATGGTCCTCCGCCGGTTCCCACTCGGAGAGAAGGTCGTTCAGCACGTCCACCACGGCGGGATGGTCCAGAAGCTCCTGCGCCGGGCCGGTGTAGCCGTCGCCGTTGTTCAAAAGATGCGCCTTCACCGCTTCGCACTCCGCAGGGCCGAGGACCGCCGGGAGCAGCAGCCATCCGCGCAGATCGAAGTGAAACTTCTGCTCGTCCGTCATCGTCGGCGCTCCCTCCTCAAATCCCGGCGGAGTCTCCCCGATGGACCTCCGCAGCGTCTCTTCGGGTTACGTTTTAGCGGCCCGGGGAGGGCGTTCCTTGTAGCACCGCCTGAATTCGACTCATGGCGGAGGTGATTGCCTGCTCGATATCCCAGCAAAGGGGTATCTCACTCTAACCTTCAGACAGCCGGAAGGATTCGAGCCACCGGAGACGAAACGGGGAGAACCGCAAATAGGACGATTCCGCTGGGAGACATCCGATCTTTCTTCTCCGGCTTCCTGTTTCCCCTCCGAAGGTGGACGAAGGTTCATCCCTCCTCACCGGAGGCATACCGGTGATCCAACGACCCGCTTCGACCGAAAGGAACGATACGATGAAAGCAGCCTCCATTGCCCCTCTGCTCGGTCTGGCTCTGCTATTGCCCGCCGGGCTGCTCCACGCCATTCCCCTCCCCGACAACTCCTCCGTCGCCGATCCCGCCACCGCCTTCGCCATCACCAACACCGGCACCGGCGGCGCAGGCAAGTTCGAGATCAACAACGGAGCCAACTCCAAAGACGCTCTCACCGCCGTCACCAACGGGACCGGCAAAGCCGGCTTCTTCCAGGTCAACAACGCCGCCAACAACACTTATGCCCTTCAGGCTCAATCGAACGGGCCGGGCATCGCGCTCTACGGATACAACACGGGCACGGGCCGGGGCGGAGTGATGGAGATCAACAATGCGGCCAACACCAACATTGCTCTGTATGGCTACACCAACGGGCTGGGTCAGGCCGGGAACTTTCAGGTGAACAACACTTCCAACGCCAAGGAAGCCATGCGAGCAGTCTCCAACGGGACCGGAACCTCGGTGTACGGTGTCATGAACGGCAAGGGCCGGGCGGGATGGTTCCAGCTCAACAACACCACCAGCGTGAGCAACGGCGTCGAGGTCAACAACAACGGCCTGGGCTGGTCCGTCTTCAGCTTGAACACGGGCGTCGGGTTCAACGCGGACAATCACCCCTTTGGGAGCGGCGCGGGGTGGTTCGAGATCAACCAGCAGCCCAGCCCCGCCGATGCGCTCGTGGGAAGGACCAACGGCACCGGCTACGCCGTCAAGGGCATCAACACCGGCTTCAAGATGGGCCTCAGCAACGTCGGCGGCTCCGGCGGCGGCGGATGGTTCGAGATCCAGCAGCCCCAGAACAACGGCACCGCCCTCGTCGTCAAGACGGACGGCACCGGGCGGGGTGAGACCATTGACCTGACCAACGTCAACGCTTCCAACACCGCGCTCCAGGTGAGCAATTTCGGCGGAGGACCGGGGATCGTCACCCAGGTCGAGGGGACCATCAGTTCCGCAGGCTCGTTCATCAATAGCAACAACTCCAACACCGAACCGGCGCTCTATGCGCAGACCAACGGCAGCGATTACGCCGGAACGTTCATCGGAGGAGGCGCCAGCAGCAACGGCGTCTACATCTCCGCCCCCGCTGGCAACAATGGTCTCAACGTCGTCAGCGGCGTCAAAACCGGCATTGTCCCCACCTCCAGCGGAGCGCGTGCCCTCTACACCGAAGAATCGAGCGAGTTGTGGTTCACCGATTACGGCTTCGGTCAACTGAAGAACGGGAAAGCCGTGATCCCGATTGATCCCACCTTCGCCGAGACCGTCAATCTCAACGAGCCGTACCACGTCTTCCTCCAGGCGTACGGAAAGGCGGAGATTTACGTGAGCCGGCGCACCCAGACGGGGTTCGAGGTCCGCCTGCTCCACAAGGGCGATCCCAGCGTCGAGTTCTCGTATCGGCTGATCGGCAAGCGCCGGGGCTACGAGCAGACGCGCCTCAACCGGGTGCCCTTCGCGGACAGCGACCCCAACCTGCTGGCGGCGAAACAGGCGATGGGAATTCACTCCTCGGAGAAGATCGCGAAGAAATAATCAAAGCGCTCTAAATGTTCGTGAAGTGAGACGGACCCTCGCGGCAGCTATCGTCGCGCGCAGGGTCCGTCTCTTTTTGAAAGGCGTTTGTCCACCGCTTGTACTATCCCGCTACATTCGCTTACTACTCCAGAAAAGGGATATCTCTATCGAACCTGGAGATGCCCGTAAGGATTCTACCGACCGACGTCGAAACCAATGGAGACCTTTGTCACTCCCCTTCGGGGCTCTTTTACCCTACCCCTGTGATTGATTTCCCGCTTCCGCCGGACGATCTGTCCTCAAGCGTCACCCCGGCGATTCCCTTCTCTCTGTGCCACTGAACGCTTCGAAAGGCTCAACGGAAAGGAACCGTTCCATGAAAGCAGCCTCCATTGCCCCTCTGCTCGGTCTGGCTCTGCTGTTGCCCGCCGGGCTGCTCCGGGCGATCCCTCTCCCCGACAACTCCTCCGTCGCCGATCCCGCCACGGCCTTCGCCATCACCA
>JADMIO012727106.1_pt1 | contig 16098 bp, 11 predicted proteins | sample 8958161 | NCBI WGS metagenome assembly JADMIO01 (sample SAMN16585339, study PRJNA669376) | soil metagenome | isolation source: Crop rotation soil | place: USA: Cullars Rotation, Alabama | collected 2011
CTTTCCTGAAGCTCTATGAGATCGGCGCGGGCACCTCGGAAATCCGGCGGATGCTGATCGGTCGCGAGTTGTTTGCAGAGTCGGCGTGAGCGGCGCAAACGTCTTCTCGCCCCGATGACCACGCTCAAGAGCCAGATCGACCCGCGCGCGGATGATTTTCGCGCCAACGCGGCCGTCATGCGCAACCTGGTGGATGAGCTTCGCTCGCGGCACGCGGAAATCGCGAAAGGTGGAGACGATGCAGCGCGCGCTAAGCACGTTGCGCGCGGCAAGCTACTGCCTCGCGATCGTATCGAACAACTCCTGGACCCCGGCGCGCCGTTTCTCGAGCTCGGTCAGCTCGCCGCCTTCGACATGTACGACGGCGATGCGCCATCGGCCGGCATCATCACCGGCATCGGTCGCGTGGAAGGCCGCGAGTGCATGATCGTCGCGAACGATGCGACGGTGAAGGGTGGCACTTACTACCCGATGACGATCAAGAAGCACCTGCGGGCGCAGGAGATCGCCGAGCAAAACCAACTGCCGTGCATCTATCTCGTCGATTCGGGCGGAGCGTTCCTGCCCCGGCAGGACGAGGTGTTCCCGGATCGGGACCACTTCGGACGCATCTTTTATAACCAGGCGAACATGAGCTCCCGGAAGATCCCGCAGATCGCGGTGGTGATGGGCTCGTGTACCGCCGGCGGTGCCTACGTGCCCGCCATGAGCGATGAGACGGTGATCGTCAAGAATCAGGGCACGATCTTCCTCGGCGGCCCGCCACTGGTGAAAGCAGCTACGGGTGAAGTCGTGAGCGCGGAGGATCTGGGTGGCGGCGATGTGCACACACGCCTTTCCGGTGTTGCCGATCACCTGGCCGAAGACGACCGGCACGCACTCTACATCGCGCGCCGCATCGTCTCGAATTTGACTCAGGCTGAGCGGGCCAGAGTGGATCTGGAGCCGGTCGCTGAGCCGCTCTACGACCCCGAGGAAATCTACGGCATCATCCCGCAGGATACGCGTAAGCCCTACGACGTCCGCGAGATCGTCGCGCGCATCGTCGACGGCTCGCGGCTCGACGAATTCAAGGCGCGGTACGGCGCGACGCTCGTCACCGGTTTCGCGCATCTCTACGGAATGCCGCTGGGCGTCATCGCCAACAACGGCATTCTCTTCAGCGAGTCCGCACAGAAGGCGGCGCATTTCATCCAGCTGTGCTCGCAGCGCCGCATACCGCTGCTGTTTCTGCAGAACATCACCGGTTTCATGGTGGGTCGCAAGTACGAGAACAGCGGCATCGCGAAGGACGGTGCGAAGATGGTAACCGCGGTTGCCACTACGCAGGTTCCAAAGCTCACTGCAGTCATTGGCGGGTCGTTCGGTGCTGGGAATTACGGCATGTCGGGCCGCGCCTACTCGCCGCGCTTCCTCTGGATGTGGCCGAATGCGCGCATCAGCGTGATGGGCGGCGAGCAGGCGGCTTCCGTGCTTGCGACCGTCAAGCGGGATGCCATCGAAGCCAGGGGCGGCAAGTGGTCCGCCGAAGAGGAGAACGAATTCAAGGCGCCGATTCGTGCGCAGTACGAAGCGCAGGGGAATCCGTATTACGCCACCGCCCGCCTTTGGGACGATGGTGTGGTAGATCCGGCGCAGACGCGGCGAGTGCTGGGGCTCTCGCTCGCCGCAGCCCTCAACGCACCGATTCCTGACACACGCTTCGGCGTGTTCCGCATGTAGGCGGACGTCGACGCGATGTTCAGCAAGATCTTGATTGCGAATCGCGGCGAAATTGCATGCCGGGTGATTCGCACCGCGCGTCGTATGGGCATCGCGACAGTCGCGGTGTACTCGGAAGCAGATGCCAATGCGCTGCACGTCCGATCCGCTGACGAAGCGGTGCTGATCGGACCTGCGCCTGCACGTGACTCTTATTTGATCGCGGGGAGAATTCTGGAAGCGGCTCGTGCGACGGGCGCCGAAGCGATCCATCCGGGTTACGGCTTTCTCTCGGAGCGCGCGGAATTTGCTGAGGCGTGCGAAGAGGCAGGCATCGTCTTCATCGGCCCGCCCGCATCGGCAATCCACGCCATGGGATCGAAATCCGCGGCGAAGGCGCTGATGGAGAAGGCGGGGGTGCCGCTCACGCCTGGATATCACGGTGAAGATCAGTCTCCTGCCTTTCTGGCCGAGCAGGCAAAGCGCATCGGATTTCCACTGCTGATCAAGGCAAGTGCAGGTGGTGGGGGCAAAGGCATGCGGCGCGTCGATCGCGCCGAAGATTTTGCGGCGGCGCTGGAATCCTGCAAGCGAGAAGCGGCGGCCTCGTTCAAGGACGAGCGGGTACTGCTCGAAGAGTACGTAGTGCGGCCGCGGCACATCGAGATTCAGGTGTTCGGCGACTCGCACGGCGAAGTCGTCTATTTGTTCGAGCGCGATTGCTCGGTACAGCGGCGCCACCAGAAGGTGCTCGAGGAAGCGCCTGCGCCCGGCATGACACCAGATCGGCGCGCTGCAATGGGCAAGGCAGCAGTGGACGCTGCGAAGGCTGTCGGCTACATCGGGGCGGGTACCGTGGAATTCATCGCCCGCCAGGACGGCGGTTTTTATTTCATGGAGATGAATACGCGCCTGCAGGTCGAGCATCCGGTCACCGAGATGATCACCGGGCAGGATCTCGTGGAGTGGCAATTCCGCGTCGCGGCCGGTGAGCAGCTGCCGTTGCGGCAGGATCAGCTTTCGATCCGTGGTCACGCTCTCGAAGCACGTATTTACGCGGAGGATCCGGGCTCCGGTTTTCTGCCTTCAATCGGCCGTCTCGTGCACCTGCGGCCGCCGAAAGAGTCCGCGCACGTTCGTGTCGACACCGGTGTCGAGCAGGGCGACGCCATCACGCCCTTCTACGACCCGATGATCGCGAAGCTGATCGTGTGGGACTCTGATCGGGCACTCGCGCTTGCGCAAATGCGGCGAGCGCTGGAGCAATACCAGATCGTCGGCGTCACCAATAACGTCGAATTCCTCGGCCGGCTCGTCGCGACCCGCTCGTTCGCCGAAGCGAATCTGGACACCGGCCTGATCGAGCGCGAGCACGAGGCTCTCTTTTCCGGGCATTCTGCGGTCGACGATGACGTGTGGCTGGTTGCCACTGGCGCGGAGCTTGCCCGCATGGCAGGTGACAAAGGCGGGGCCGAGGCCGGTCAATCGGCCGCATCGCCGGGGGCGAGCTCCCCCTGGGATCGCCGCGACTACTGGCGCCTCAATGGCAGAGGGCACGGCAGCCTCCATTTCAGCCTCGGCCCGGTCCGCCAGGACATACAGATCGCGGTGTCCGACCGCGGATTCGATCTCCAGTTGAACGGTCGAAGCACACCCGTTCACGCGACGCTGCATGCCGACAGCGAATTACGAGTGCAGCTGGGCGATCGCAACATTTGCGCTACCGTTGTAGCGACGGGCGAGCACCGGCATGTGTTCCTCAATGGTCGTAGATATTCGCTGACCCGCATCGACTCACTGCAGCCGCAAAGCACAGGCGATGATCATCACGGTGGCCTTACGGCCCCGATGCCCGGCCGGATCATTGCGCTGCTCGCCAAACCCGGCAGCACGATCGAAAAGGGTGCCCCGATCCTCGTGATGGAAGCCATGAAGATGGAACACACCGTGTGTGCGCCTCATCGAGGGACGGTGAAGGCGTTCCATTACTCTGAAGGGGTACAAGTGGAGGCCGGTGCCGAGCTGGTGGAGTTCGAGCCTTTAGAATAGATCCTGATGATCGTGCTCGCCTCTACCGTACAAAACCCATGTATTACAGAGAGTTACGGCTAGGTAAATAGCTATATAGATTACTAAATAGCTGTTGAGTACGGCTTTCGGGCTCTTTAAAATGGCGTTGCACCGTCAACCGGAGCGCCCCATGTCCGCCAACCTTGAAACGCGAGCCGAGCTGCGTCCAACAGGCTCGAAACTCGATCTCATCAACGCCGCCGTCGCCGCCATTTCCCGTCACGGTCTCTCGGAGCTCACCTCCTCGAAAATCGCGAGCGAGGCGGGGCACACGGCAGCGTCCATCAATTTTCATTTCGGCAACAAGGAGGCGCTGCTTCTTGCGACGCTCCGCGAAGTCTCCGAAGAGTTCGCCTGCGTACTGGCGAGTGCTCTCGATGAAACGAGTGATGAGCCGTTGCCCCGGTTGCTCGCGATCATCGATGCCAGTTTGAGCTGTCGTCTGAGCGGTGCGCACAAGGTTGCCGTCTGGTACGCCTTTCTCGCGCAGTCCACAGCACGCAAGGATTACCAGCGCATCTGTGGCGAGCGCGATGCCTCGTATTGCGAAACGGTCACGACGCTGTGCCGCAGGTTGATCGCGGAGCAGGGTACCTCCGCCTGGCCCGACGCGGATGCGGTTTCGCTGGGACTCACGGGTCTGATCGACCAGCAGTGGCAGAGCATTCTGTTCGAGGGCGATGCGTTCGATCGCGATGCGGCCAAACGCCAGTGCCGGGCCTATCTTTGCAGTGTCTTTCCCTGGCTGGCGGAACGAATTCAACTGCTCGCACCCGCGAGTGCCAAAAGCGCCATGCCGGCCGATGCGAGCGGCACGGCATTAGCGCCTGAATCGCATGTGGATGCGGACTCCGACGGCCAGCTCAAATACACGCTGCCGGCCTGGCTGTACCACGATGAAGAGTTTCACGAGCTCGAGAAAGACAAGCTCTTCATGCCTTCCTGGCAGATCGTCTGCCACGTGAGCGAAGTCGCAAAGGCGGGAGACTACGTGACGTTCGATTTCTTCGGCCGTCGCGGCCTCGTCGTGCGCGACGAAAGCGGTGCGCTGCGAGCCTTCAACAACGTCTGTTCGCACCGTGCGCACGCGGTCGTCAGCGGTGAGCGGGGAAACTGTGCGAAGTTCCTCACCTGTGCCTATCACGGCTGGACGTATCACCTGGACGGTCGCAACCGAAGCGTGAGCAACGCGGAGACTTTCCCGAAGTTCGACCGCTCGAAGTTCGGCCTGAAGCCGCTCGAGCTCGAGGTGTTCTCGGGGTTCGTCTTCGTCCGATTCCGTGCCGGTGGCGACAGTGTTGCGCAGCGCATGGCGCCGCACGCGGAGGAGCTCGCGCACTACCGCATTGAAGAGATGGTGCCGCTGGACGATCTGTGGGTCCACGATGTCGACATCGACTGGAAGAATCTCGTCGAGAATTACGTGGAGGACTATCACTTCCCGATGGGTCATCCCGGCCTTTCCGCATTGATGGAAGCGCAGTACGACCGCGAGGTCTACTCCGGGGGAACGATGCGGCTCAGCCATCACATGCGCGAGAAGCCGTTGAAGAACTGGAGCGCCGAGCGCTACGCGAAATTCCTGCCGGTCATCGAACATCTGCCTGAGGGGATGCGGCGCCGCTGGACATACATCGGACTCTTCCCGAACGTTTACTTCGACATCTATCCGGAATGGCTGGACTTCTTCCAGCTGGTACCGCTGGGCGCGGGGCGCACGCGAATTCGCGCGCGCTCGTTTGGCTTCGCCGACGACCGTCGCGAAATGAAGGCAGCGCGTTGGCTGTGCTCACGGCTGAATGCGCGTGTGCAAGCCGAGGACGAGGTGCTCACGGCATCGGTGCAGCGCGGGTTGTCCTCGGGTGCGTACACGCGCGGAATTCTCTCCGACAAGGAAGTTGTGCTTGCTGGATTCCACGACTGGATCCGCGAGCGGATCCCGGTCACCCGCCTCATCGACGCACCGCCGCGCGGCTCGATTGCCAATCGAAATGCTGCGTTGCAGGCATTTTGAGCGCCGCATTTGAATCGATCCTTTCGATCTGACTTGTCTTGACGTGCCCGGTCTGTAGGCTATGATCTACAGCCGTGATCGGCAATCTCATGCCGGTACGCAACAACGGCTGTAAAGTTCTGAAAGGACATGACATGGAAAATGCCAGCGAGTTCGAGACTGAGAGCGCCTGTGTCATCGATTGCGGGGTCGCCTCGCAGGAGACCAAAGGCATCACGTTCGGGTACCTGTTTGAATTGCACAATCCGCCGTTCGACCGGCAGTGGGTCGGTTGAGCATCGGCGGCAGCTAGCACGAGATCTTTCGTGTTTCTGATTCCCAGGGCAGCTGCCCGTGTCGTGTGCATGCACGCCTGACACGGGTGGCTCCGTTGGTGCAGTACGGCCTCCCACCGCACATCTTCGTCGCCTTCGATGGCGCGTATTCCGTTTGGCTGGACGTGCGACGAGATCGTTATTCCGCGATCGAGCGCGCTCGCACCGTAGGTTTCCACGAAATCGTGCCGGGCTGGCCGGATGACGAAAGCAATTTTCGGGATGAGGTTCCCGTAAGCGAGGTCCATTATCGAGGCATCCGCAGCGCAGCTAGTGCGCAGCGTGAAGCCCAGCTAGTGAGGATGCGCGAGGCAGGACTGCTGGTGCCTCTGAATGGGAAGCATGACGCAAGGATGGCCACGCCGGCGCCGAATGCTCAGCTCGCCGTGGAAATCTGTCTGCCTGTGCTTGCAACCGTTCCCCGGGTCCATGCGCATCACCTGTGCCACATCACGCGCGCCTGGATTGTTGCGGTTGCCACACTCAAATATCGCGGGCTGTCCGGCGCAATCCGACGCATGAAACGTCTTTCAACTGAAAACCAAATCCCAAACCCAGATGAGGGCAAGCTCCGTGGGCTGATATCGGCCTTCGCCCAGGTGCGCCCATTTCTTTTCGCGGCCCGCGGCCGCTGCCTGCTCAACGCGCTGGTACTCAGCGAATTTCTGGGGCGCTACGGCATAGGGTCGAACTGCGTGTTCGGAGTGCATTCACGCCCCTTCGCTGCCCATTGCTGGCTGGAGTGCGGCAATCGGGTGTTGAACGATTCGGTGGAGCGCGTCCGGGGATTCACCCCGATTCTCAGAGTCTGATCGCGTGTACCGGTACGTGGCGTTGGCATGGGATGCAGACGATGCGGAAGCCTGTGGGGAGGCAGACCGCGCGAGCGCTGAGCTTTCGTCGCAATGGACGGGTGCACGCCGGGCGCTCGATGACCACGGCCTCAGAGTCTTCGTCTCATCGGAAGCAGCTGATTCCTGGCAGACGCTCGTGCAGTCGCGGCAGGGCGTCATTGTTGGACGAGTATTTCGCAGCGGGCGCGAATCGGAGGAGAGCACGCCGACCACGCAGGAATGGGCTCGTATCGGCACGACACAGGGTCGTAGCCTTCTCGAGTCCTGGTGGGGAAGGTATGTGGCCATCTTCCACACCGGCTTACCCGGAGGAATCTCGATTCTGCGCGACCCTTCGAGTGGCTTGCCCTGTTCGATCTGTCGTCACCGTACGGTGTGGGTGATCTTCTCGGACATCGCAGTCTGCAAGCGCCTCGTCCCGCTTTCCGTAGATTGGCAACACGTCGGCGAATTCCTGCGCGGCGGGAACGCACTTTCCCCGCAAACAGGCCTTGCGAACGTCACCGAAGTTCAGGCGGGCGAGCGCGTGACTTTGACCCGGAATGGAATGCAGCGAAGCACGCCATGGGATCCGCTGGAGAGTGCGATCAACGATCCGGTCGAGCGCCCGGGAGAAGCGGTGGCAGCTCTGCGTGAGACCGTGGACCGCTGTGTAAGTGCCTGGGCGTCACTGCATCCGTCGATCGTTCACATGCTCTCAGGCGGACTGGATTCCTCCATCGTGCTCTCATGTCTGAGTCGTGCGCCCTCTCGACCACATGTGACCTGTTTGCACGTTGTCTCATCTGCAAAGCACGAGAGCGAGCGCCACTATGCGCGCATGGCTGCCGCTCACATGCGATGCGAGCTGCGGGAGCTCACGATCGAGTCCTGCGCGGCCAATCTGTCCGAACTGATGCCGCGTGTACGCCCGGGTGTCAGGCCGCTCTCGACGATCTACGAAGCTCTGACGAGCGAGAGCTGTGCGAACCTCGCAGCCGAGATGAGCTCCACCGCCATCACCTCGGGCGCAGCGGGAGACAGCTTGTTCTTGCAGCCCGCCGCAGAGTTTGCCGTTCCGGACTATGTTTGCCGGCACGGCCTGCGGGCGGACGTGTGGCGCGTGGCCTGCAATGCGGCGCGTGTGTCAGGCCAAGCGTTATGGCCCGTTCTCTGGCGGGCGATTTCAAAGCGGGCCCTGCGCAGGAATCTCGAGCACTTTTTCGACATTCCGCACGTCAGCGGGAGCTCGACGAAGAACCGCGACAGCCGTGTGCCCCCGGGCCTGGCGGTGCACCTCAGCGGCATGTCTGCTTCGGTACCGTTCTACGGCGCGTTCGAGCAAAGCGCGTCCGAGCCGGATCGCTGCCCCGTGCTCCTCTCTCAACCCGTGATGGAGCTTTGCCTGCGCATTCCGAGTCACGTCTGGATCTCAGGCGGGTGCGATCGTTCTCTGTTACGACAGGCCTTCGCCTCTCATCTTCCCGGAGCCATCGTGCGCAGAACCGCAAAAGGCGCCGCGAACGATTGCTACCGTGACGTGCTGGATCTGAACGCTGAATTCGTCCGCCGCGAGCTGCTGGGCGGCCGACTCGCGGCAGAAGGGTGGATAGACCCACGATGGATCACTTCTCAGCTGGCAGCCACCAGTCTTCGCGGTCTGGAGTACGAACGCATTCTGCATCGCTATCTGTGTGCAGAATTCTGGCTGAGACATTGGCAGGAGCCGCAGCCGGCAGTGCTTATTGACGCGTAGATCTGGAAGACGTTCCCGTCGCGCTACGCGCGAGACATTGCCTGTAGCGCTCATTCACCCGATTGGCAAACCATTGCGTCGTCAGCTGGCGCGTAATCTTGGCGCTCTGCAGACGGATATGAGGCACGAGGGCCCGGGGCAGTGACCTGCCGCGTTGCTGCTCCGCAAGCTCGAACACTCGGCCGTATGTCCTCGTGCGCTCGAAGCCTTTGTCATCGCTTTTTTCCAGATCGTTGCGGATCTCGTTCTCGTCGAGTTTCAGACGCGCGGCGATCTTGCGCGCGGCCTGTTCCGTCCTGCTCGGCTCCGCGAGCGAGCTTCCCGGTATCAGCAGGTCTCCGTCCAGAGCCAGTGGTGTCTTTGCCGCGATCTGCAGTGCACTCTGGAAGGCGGCATTGCGACTCGCGAAATGCCCGGCGTTGTAGTCCGCGAAGCGATACAGCATGTCGTCGTAAGGAGCAGGGTAGTCGAGCAGGTGCGCCATGCCGAAATAAAGGCCGCCACGGCGCGTGAAGACCTCGCGCCGGATGTTCCGGGCGATTGGGTACGGATAGCGTTTGTCCTTCGACTGACGCTCGGCGTACGCGATGCTAACCTGCATCGGCCCGCCGGTTCGCACGGGATTCCAGTCCGCGAACAGCCGGGCGCCGAGCGGCACCATGCCGATGAAGTCTTCGAAGATCTCGCTCAACTGCCGTTCCGTGGAGACATGGTCGAGCCGCTCGTCGTAGGTCTTGCCGTCGGGTGATGACAAATGCAGGGCCGCCGCCACCAGCAGTTGCGGCACGCCCAGTCTGGCGGCGTGGGAGTCGATCTCTTTTCTCGCAATCGCCGGAAGACCCGGCACCGGCGGATCGGCCTGAAAGCCGGACTCCTGCTGGGCGATTGCGATGACGGCGCATGTGTTCTGCGCGGAGGGCGCGATCTCGAGTGCCTCGAAGGCAGCGAAGATGTCGACTGCCCAACCGTCGCGTGCCGTCACCTTGGAAGGGATGAGCTTCGAGATCTGAGCTCGCGCCACATCCGGATCGATCGCAGTCGCCCGTGAGCGATCCTGATAGGCGCAGCCCCCCGCGGCCAGAGCGCTGCTGCTCAGGACCAGCAGTGCCCCGAGGCGCGGCCTTGGCGCCTTCAGGTCGCGTGCGCGGGCCTCGGTCGGCGCAGGTGGGTCAATGTGCGGTAGAGAAATCGTATGAAGAGAATCGTGAGAACGGCTTCTCCCAACGTTAGCACGAACGCCATCACCGGATTCATTCTCTGTTCGCGCGCATGGAACTTGGCGCTCGCCCGCTCACGCGCTATCTCGATGCTGTCGTAGAACGTGGGCACCACGAGAAGGGTGAGAAGTGTCGCCGCGATCGTGCCTCCGATGATCGCGAGCGCCATCGGCCGATAGAATTCACCGCCCTGGCCCAACCCGATCGCAACCGGTGTCATTCCCGCGATGAGCGCGAACGTCGTCATGACGATGGGCCGAAGCCGCACGCGCCCCGCATGCATGAGCGCCTCTTCCCGATTCACACCCTGCGCCTCCTCCTTGCGCGCGCAGTCGAGCAGCAGAATGGCATTCTTCGCCACGAGTCCCATGAGCATGATGACGCCGATCAGGCTCATCAGATTGAGCGTGGCACCGGTGAGCAACAGTGAGATGACGACGCCGATGAGCGAGAGCGGCAAAGACAGCATCACGGGCATTGGTGCGGTGAACGAGCCGAACTGAATCACCAGCACCAGATACATGAGCGCGATGCCCATGATCAATGCCGTGAACATCGCGCCGAACACTTCCTCCTGATCCTGCGAAGCCCCGCCAAGCGAACGGCCATAGGCCGGAGGGAAGTCGATCTGGCTTGCGAGGCGCTCGGCTTCCTCCGTAACCACGCCCGGCGAGCGCCCCTGCACGTTGGCCGAAACGGAGATGGTCAGCTTGCTGTTGAGGTGGTTGATCGTGGCGAGTCCTTTGCCCATGGTGATGGTGGAGATGCGATCGAGAGGCACCATGACGTTGCTGCCGTTCACCGCGACCGGAAGATTCTCGATGTTGGAGGCATCGACCCGATCGTCGGGATGCAGCCGTACCGCCACGTCGCGGGATTCACCGGTGGGGTCGATCCAGTCGCCCACTTCCACTCCCGCGAAGGCGACACGCAGCGCCTGCGCCGCATCGTCTACGGAAATGCCGAGCAGATTGGCGAGCCCGCGATCGAGCTCGATTTTGAGCTCGTCCTTGGGATCCTGCTCGGACAGACCCACGTCCACAGCGCCGGGAATCTTTGCCATCTGCTCCATGTAGGCCGTGGTGATCTGAAGCAGGCGCTGCGGATCCTGGCCGTAGAAGTCGATCTGCACGGGCTTGCGGGCGCCGTTGTTCAGATCCTCGAGCACCACGTATTCCGCACCGACCAGTCTCGTGAGGCTCTTGCGCAGATCCTGCGCAATCTCGGGAAGAGAGCGATCACGCTGATGTTTCTTGCCGATATCCACATACACGCGGCCGCCGCCCGGCTTGACGTTGCTATCCGTGGCACGCACTTCGGGAATCTGACGGGCGAGCTCCGCGGCCTTCTCGACTTTGAGCCGAGCATATCCGAGGCTCGCGCTCGAGGGCGTGCGCACATCGATAGCGATCGTTCCCCAATCGGAGGTGGGTAGGAAGCTGGAGCCGCCCAACATCTTCTGCAGGAGGACTGCGACGACCAGCGAGGCCACCGAGATGCCGGCCATCCATTTGCGATGGTGCAGCGCCCAGGCAATGACGCGGCCGTACGCGTCGGCATGGCGATCGAACCAGTGATTGAAGCGCGCCAGCATTGCGCTGATTCCACGCTTCTCCTGCTCGGCGTAGCCGACCGGATCGCCCCAGTAGGCAGAGAGCATCGGGTCGAGCGTGAATGAGATGAAAAGGCTCACCAGCACCGAACTCGCTACGGTGAGCGCGAACGGGCGGAACCATTCCCCCGCCATGCCACCCATGAAGGCCACGGGGATGAACACCGCCATGATGGAGAGTGTCGTTGCAGTCACGGCCATGCCGATTTCGGCAGTGCCGTTGCGCGCAGCCACCAGGCGGCTCTCGCCGCGTTCCATGTGGCGCACGATGTTCTCGCGCACCACGATCGCGTCGTCGATGAGCACGCCGATGGCGAGCGAGAGCCCGAGCAGCGTCATGAAGTTGAGCGTGAAGCCGCAGATCCACACTGCAATGAACGCAGCGATCACCGAGGTTGGCAACGAGAGCGCGGTGATCAGCGTGGAGCGCCAGGAATTCAGGAAGGCGTAGACCACGAAGATGGTGAGCATGGCGCCGAAGAGCAGTGCCTCGATGACGTTGTGCAGGCTGGCTTCGGCATCTTCGCCGCCGTCGCGAGTGATCTCGAGCTTCGTGCCTTTCGGCAGCTCCTTCGAGATCTGCTCGACCAGCTTGCGCGCCTCGTTCGCCACGGTGACCGTACTGGCCGACCGGGAGCGCACCACCTCGATGCCGACGTTGGTGCGGGCATTGCGCAGGCTGTAGCTCTCTTCTTCGGCAAACCCATCCTCGATCGTGGCCACCTGGCTCAGGCGCACGATCTCATCGCCATTGCGCTTGAGTATGACGTTGCCGAAATCCTGCGGCTGCTCGATTCGCCCGACGAGGCGAATGCTCTGGTCGTTGAGCTCTCCCTTGATGCGCCCGACCGGCGCCGTGGTGTTCTGCATGCGCAGCGCACTCACCACTTCGGCCACCGAGACGTTGAACTCGCGCAGCTTCTCGGCGCGCAGCAGAACGGAAAGCTCGCGACCGAGTGCGCCGTAAACCGTGACGTTCGCTACGCCGCTGATGGCCCGAAAGCGGTCGGCCAGCTCGTCTTCGGCCAGGCGCGAAAGCTCCGCATGGGTTTGCGTCGTCGAGGAGAGCGCCAGCGACATCGCGGGATCGTAGGAGGTCGGGTCGTCGCGCCACAGGATCGGCTCGCGCATCTCCAGCGGCAGCTTGTAGCGCACTCTGCCGATGGCGTTGCGGATTTCCTCGAAGGCCTGCGCCATGTCCTTCTTGAACTCGAAGACGACGACGATCTGCGCGCTGCCTTCGCGTGCCGTCGAGCGCAACTCGTGCACCTGAGTGATGCTCTGGAAGGATTTCTCCAGACGATTGAGGATCTCGCGCTCCACCGTTTCGGGCGACGCGCCCGGATAAGGGATGGTCACGCCGATGACGGGCGGCTCGACATCCGGCATCTGATTGACGCGCAGCTGCTTGAGCGCGAGCAATCCGAGCCCCATCAGCATGATGACGATGACGACCGTCGCTACCGGTCGCTGGATGCTGAAATTGGAGAGGAGCATTCGCGGGCTGTCAGCGGCGCACGCCGTCGATGACGGGAGCGCTGGCAAGCTCTACGCGCTGTCCGGTCTTGAGCGACGCGTTAGGCTCGCGCAGAACCCTGTCCCCTTCGTTCAGGCCGCCCAAAACCGCGAGCTCGCCCGTGCGCGCATTACGCTGGCCGAGCTGCACTGGAGTTCTGCTCACCATGCCGCCACTGACCTGCCAGACGTATGTGCGCCCGTCCTCGCGAACGATCGCGCTCGCAGGAAGCGTAAGTTCTGCAGCGCTGCGGCTGTGCACGCGGCCTTCGACGTATAAACCGGCAAGCGTGGGGTGCTCGGATCCTTTGGCGAAGTCCACCAGAATCTCGACCTGCCGTGTGGTCGGATCTGCCGACGGATTCACACGCGTCACCTGACCGAGAAATTCCTGCGAGCCGTAGCCGTGCACCCGGAACGACACGTCCTGGCCGGGCCGCACCTGTCCGATCTCGTCGGCGGATACCATGCCGACGAGCCGCATGCTGTGTGGATCGATGACCTTCAGCAGTTCCTTGCCGACCTGCGCGGTGTCGCCCGCAGAGACTTTGCGATCACTCACGAGGCCGTCGAAGGGTGCCCGGACCTGCGTGCGCTGTAACTGCTGGCGCGCCGTGGCTGCCAGGGACTTCGCGCTCTCGAGATCGCTTTGCGTGTTGTTGCGACGAATCTCTGCATCCTCGACGGACTGCGCGGAGACCAGGCCCTCGCCCTGCAGCTTCTTCATGCGTTGATACTGCCGCTCGGCCTGGGTGTAGGCCTGACTGGCCGCGCGCGCAGAAGCCTCGGCAGAGGTGAGACTGTCCCGGATGGCCGTGCTGTCCAGGCGAACCAGCAGGTCGCCAGCCTTGACAGGATCGCCGTTCTGCTTCCTCACTTCGATCACTACGGCGGAGACTTCGGCACGCAGATCAGCCAGGCGCTCGGGCTGTACGGATCCGGTAAACAGCGGACCGGCAGCCGTAGCGCTCGGGGTCAGGGTCAGCGTGTCTTCAGGGGTGACCAGGAGGGATGGCTTTGCGGCCGGCTCCCGAGCTGTCGCGCTGGCGATGCCGCCATCGGGGCTCCCGCCGCACGCGACCAGGGCCGCAGGAAGCAGGAGGGCGAGTAAGTATTTGATTTTCATCCGGTAATCCCTGAAAAGCACTCGGTTCAGCCCCTGGTCGCCATGGGTCCGGGTCGAGGCCTCTGGCGCTGCTACACGCAGATGCCCGCAGCGGGCAAAAAGTTGCAGCGTCTTGTCGTTCTCAGCGTGCAGTTCGTCTCAGGCGCGCTTCCAGCTCGTCCGGTCGGCCGGCAGGGATGATCCCAGATAAAAAGAGTACTGCGCGTTACAGGTGCGCATGAAGCTTCGCGTGCGATAACCAGCGTGCCGTAGAACACGGAGATGCGTCACCCATACGGCGAGCGCGGTACTCGCAAGGAAGAGCCTGTGCGTCACACTGATCAGGAAGCGCGCGAAATGAGAACGGCGAGCACGCATGGTGCGCAGCAGGTCGGATTCGAAGCCGATATGCGCGAGCTCATCCGCAACCATCATGCGGCAGAGCGCTTGCAGCTGTTTGCAGTCGGTCGCGCATTCGAGGGCACGGTAGTAAACCTTGCCGATCAGCTCGGCGGTGATGAGCACGGAGAGATACAGCTCGAGCCCCGCTTGTCGGCGGACGAAGCGAAAGATGCCGTCTGTCCAGTCCTTATTCTTACAGGCGATGCCGTGCTGGCCCATGAAGGCGCCCAACAGGGTGGCGTGCTGCTGCTCTTCTTCGATGAGCAGCTCGATGACGCGTGCGACCGGCGCTTCATCGTGACGGCGCTCATATTCGTACGCTGCGCGCACCAGCGAACGGCCCTCGGACTGCTCGCCAAGTTGAAAAGTGGCGATGGACTTCGCGATTCTTCTGCGCTCGCAGTCCGTAAGCGTGTACGGCCTTCCTTCGGGCAGCACCACGCGGCGCCCGGCGTGATATTCGAAGTGCTTCAGCCAGATTTTCAGGTCGATGAGCATGGGCGTGACCTCGCAAGTGGACCGTGAGGACACGGTGCGAGGTGAATCGGGCGGACGGGTGAGGGGAATGTGGAGAATTGTGGCGTGAGCCGCGATGCGCGCCCTCGAAGTTTTTCTTCAGCACGCACGAATGCATATCGAAGTGTGCCTAATGAAGTACTGGTCGATGCACCGCCGTTACGCCGCCATTGGAGCCGATCGCCACGCTACCGGCAAGAACGGATTCGGGGCCGACTTCCATTGCATACAGGAGAAGCTGGGCGTCAGGGCCATCGCCTTTCCGCGTGGAGGTGGGCCTGCCGAGTACGGAGATGACATCCGGCACCGTCATGCCCGAAGTGATCCGATCCCAGTTGGCGCTCACGAGCCATGCGGGCGATTGCGGCTCAGTTCGTGGCTCGAATTTTGGCGCGACGTTGCCGCGCATCGCGCCGGCGCGCTCGAGCTGATCCAGACGCCGCTCGAGCGCTGCGATCTCGCGCTCGAGCTGGTTGACCTTGCTTTCGAGTTGGCGCTCGCGCAACTCGTCTGCGAGCGCGGCATGCCCGAATGCGATCCACGTCGCGAGACCAAAGAGAGCGAGTCGTTTCATCGATGATGGAGGCAGTCAAATAACCCGCAGGTACCACTCGTAATCCCGGTCGCTGATCTGCGCGTTGAACCGCTCACATTCTTCCCGACGACATTTCGCGTAGAGATCGTGATATCGCTTGCCGAGATATTGCGGCAGGATCTTCCCGTCTTCGTAGGCATCGAGTGCTGCATCCCAGCGGCGGGGCAGGGTGATTTTTTCCTCAATAACCTCGCCCGGGGAAACCATCGGCCCCGGATCGCACTTGTTCGTGATGCCGTGATGAATGCCGGCGAGGATTGCCGCCATGACGAGGTAGGGGTTGCCGTCCGAACCGCCGGGACGATGCTCGACGCGAGCGTTCTGAGCATCCGACAGCGGGACGCGCAACGAAACGCCGCGATGATTGATGCCCCAGTTCGTGCGCCCGGCCTCATCGACGTATACCCGGCACGCGCAGGCTGCAGACAGGGCCCCATTACGGATTAAT
>JADMIO010842078.1_pt1 | contig 16096 bp, 19 predicted proteins | sample 8958161 | NCBI WGS metagenome assembly JADMIO01 (sample SAMN16585339, study PRJNA669376) | soil metagenome | isolation source: Crop rotation soil | place: USA: Cullars Rotation, Alabama | collected 2011
CTTTCCCCGGAGCACAGGATGGGCGCGCGCGGATGGGCGCCCGCGGCCTCCAGCCCGCAGCCGATCCGCCGCAGCAGGGCCTCCGACGGGCTGCCGTCGGGCCGCACGGCGGCGCCGAAGATGACGATCAGGGGCGGTGCGCTCACCGCTCCAGCTTTGCCCCTCCCGGCCTAGCCGTTCAACGTCGGGTGATAGTGGTCGATCAGGTCGCGCTTCTCGGCCTCGCGCACCGCGCGGGTGACGTTGAGCCGGGTGAGCACCGTGGCGGCCGGATGCTTGCGCTTGGCCTTCTCGAGGTCCGCGCGCCAGGTCTGGTTGGCCAGGTTGTCGGTCTCCCCGGCGAAGACGATCTTGAGCTGTTCTTCGGTCAGTTCGGCGATGACGTAATTGGCTCCGGCCGGCGGCAGGAAGCGGTTTTCCTCCATCGCGGTGTAGCGGTAGCGCGCGCCGGAAGCCCCGGCGAGTTCGATCTGGCGGCCCACTCTGTCCACTCCATAAGCACGTGAGTCGGCCACCCCCAGCCGTCACCTGATTGAATTGCGCCGGACTGGGGCCGAAACTTGACCGACCTTGGCTGTAGCGGAAGTGTCACAACCCGTGCTTGGGTGAAAGGAACAACCTTCGCCATATGCACGTTCGGGCTGACGGGTCCGCGCGACACGGGCGCGATTTCGAGGGAGAACGACCCCGACGCGGAGGCTGGACAGCCGCCTCGCAGGCCGGGACAACGCCCGCATGGAGACACCGGCGCAGTTTTCGATGCAGGCGGCGGCGGATCGCCCGAGAGCGGTGCTCAGCGGCGACTGGACGACGAACCTGCTGGACGGGATCGGCGAGGCGCTGCGTCAGGAGTTGCGCGGCCGCCGCGACGTGACCCTCGACCTGACCGGCGTGCGCCGGATGGACACCGCCGGCGCCTTCGCCGTGGTCAGCGCGCTGGGCGATGCGTTCAACCTGGAACGCGTCGAGGGCCGCCCCGAGTCCAAGCGGCTGCTGGAACTCGTCGACGAGGCCCACCGGGTGAAGCCGCAGGTGCGCAAGGCGCCGTCGGGCTTCCAGGAACTGACCATCCGCATCGGCAAGGGCGTCGTCGACCTCGTCGAGGAGTTCCTCGACACCATGGCCTTCCTCGGCCACCTCGAGGTGGTCAGCGGGCACGCCCTGGTGAACCTCGTCCGCTCGCCGCACAAGATCCGCTGGGCGCCGATCTTCACTCAGATGGAGCGGGCGGGCCTCGACGCCATCCCGATCGTGTCGGTCACCACCTTCTTCATCGGCGCCGTCGTGGCGCTGTTGGGCGTCAACACGCTGCGCCAGTTCGGCGCGGAGGTGTTCGCCGTCGAACTGATCGGGATCGCGGTCCTGCGCGAGTTCAACATCGTGATCACCGCAGTGCTGCTCTCGGGCCGCTCGGCCTCCGCGTTCGCCGCCGAGCTGGGCTCGATGAAGATGCAGCAGGAGATCGACGCCATGCAGGTGATGGGCGTCGATCCGTTCGAGGCCCTGGTGCTGCCCCGCTTCATCGCGCTGCTGATCACCATCCCGCTCCTGACCTTCGTCGCCACCCTGGCGGGCCTGCTGGGCGGCCTGGTGGTCACCTGGTCGGTGCTGGACCTGGGGCCGACGTTCTTCCTGCAGCGGATGATCGACAACGTCGGCGTGAAGCCCTTCCTGCTGGCGGAATTCAAGGCGCCGTTCATGGCCGGCGTCATCGCCTCGATCGGCTGCCGGCAGGGCATGCTGACCGGCGGCGACGTGCAGAGCCTGGGCCGCCGAGTGACCTCGGCGGTGGTGCACGCCATCTTCTCGATCATCATGCTCGATGCCGTGTTCGCCCTGATCTACATGCAGCTCGACCTATGACCGACGCCCGCGACGAGAAGACGCTCAGCGACGAGGAGCTGCTGGACCAGGCGGGGCCGGCCATCGAGATCCGTGGCCTGCGCTCGGCCTTCGGCGACCACGTCGTGCACGACAACCTGGACCTGACGGTGAAGCGCGGCGAGATCCTGGGGGTGGTCGGCGGCTCGGGCGCCGGCAAGTCCGTGCTGCTGAACACCATCATCGGCCTGCGCAATCCCGAGGCCGGCACCGTGCAGGTGTTCGGCCAGGAGCTGCAGCGCGCCTCCCGGCGCCGCTGGAGCGCGCTGGAGCGGTCGTGGGGGGTGCTGTTCCAAGGCGGAGCGCTGTTCTCCAACCTGACCGTGCGCGAGAACGTCACCGCCCCGATGTTCGAGCACTCGACCCTGTCGCGCCGCGAGGCCAACGAGCTGGCGGACCTGAAGATCGCCATGGTCGGCCTGCGCCCGGAGGCCGGCTCGCTGAAGCCGTCCGAACTCTCCGGCGGGATGAAGAAGCGCGCCGGGCTGGCGCGCGCGCTGGCCCTCGACCCCGAACTGCTGTTCCTGGACGAGCCTACCTCGGGCCTGGACCCCATCGGCGCGGCCGGCTTCGACGAGCTGATCGAAGACCTGGCCGCCAGCCTGGACCTGACGGTGTTCATGATCACCCACGACCTCGACTCCCTCTACGAGATCACCGACCGCGTCGCGGTGCTGGCCGACCGCAAGGTGGTGGCCACGGCGCCGGTCCAGGAGCTGGAGAAATCGGATCATCCGTGGATCCGGGAGTATTTCCTGGGCCCCCGCGGCCGGGCCGCGCGCGCCGCGCGGGAAGGAACGGCAGGCTGATGGAAAAGAACGCCAACTACGGCCTGGTGGGCCTCTCGACCCTGATCCTGCTGACCGCGCTGGCGGTCTTCGTGATCTGGCTGGCCCGCCTGCGCGTGAACGCCGAGTACGACCTCTACGACATCGTCTTCGCGGGCCCAGTGCGCGGCCTGAACGAGGGCGGCGAGGTGCACTTCAACGGCATCAAGGTGGGCGAGGTCACCAAGATCGCGCTGGACAAGACCAACCCGCAGAACGTCATCGCCCGCGTCCGCGTCACCGAGGACGTGCCGATCCGGGTGGACAGCTTCGCGACCCTCGAGCCGCAGGGCATCACCGGCCTGAACTACATCCAGATCAGCGCCGGCACGCCCACCAAGCCGCTGCTGGGCGACGTGGCCTGCAAGGATGTGGGCATCACGCGGGCCTGCATCCCGGTGCTGCACAGCCAGCGCAGCACCATCTCCGACCTGCTGGAGGGCGGCGGCACGGTGCTGACCTCCACCATCGAGGCGCTGCACCGCGTCAACCAGGTGCTCTCCGACGAGAACATCAAGACCGTCTCGGCGGCGCTGAGCGACGTGCAGGCGGTGACGGCGGAGCTGCGCGAGCGCAAGGCGATCATCGCCGACGCCCAGAGCGCGGTGCAGCGGATCGACGAAGCCGCCGCGAACATCGCCGAACTCTCCAAGACCACCAACGAGGTGGTCGGCACGGACGGCAAGCGGATGGTCAGGAACCTGGCCGACGCCGCCGAGGAAGCCCGCGCCGCGGCCAAGGACGCCCGGGCGATGATCGACCGCCTGCAGGGTCCGACCACCGAGTTCGCCACCAACGGCCTGCCGCAGGTGACCGCCGCGGTGATCCAGCTGCAGAGCGCCGCCGAGTCGCTGGAGCGCCTGGTCAACGAAATCCAGACCAGCCCCACCGGCGCGCTGGGCAAGGCCAAGGCCGAGGAAGTGAAGGTCCCGAAATGATCGCCCTGCGCCTCATCGCCGTCGCCGGCGTCTCGCTCGCGCTCAGCGGCTGCATCTCGCTTCTGCCGAAGAGCAAGCCCGCCGACCTCTACCGGTTCGGCCAGCCCGGCGCGGCTGAGGCGATCACCGCGCCGCAGGGTCAGGTCGGCGTCTTCCGCACCAACTCGACGTTCCAGCGCGAATCCGCCGGCGACCGGCTGCTGACCGTGAGCGACGGCAAGGTCGCCTATATCGCCGACACCCGCTGGGCCGTGCCGGCCGTGGTGCTGTGGGACGAGGCGGTGCTGGCGGCGTTCGACGCCGATCCGGGCCACGTGCGGCTGATCTCCCGCGGCGAGCCGGCGTCGGCGGCCTACATCCTGCGCCTCGACGTGCGCAACTTCGAGGCCCGCTACGAGCACGGCCCGAAGGCGCCGCCCACCATCGTGGTCCGCGTGCGCGGCGCCATCACCCGGAGCGGCAAGACCCCCGGCGTCGTCGAGAAGATCTTCGAGAAGCAGGTCACCGCCGGCGACAACCGCGTCTCCGCCATCGTCCCGGCCTATGACCGCGCAGTGCGCGAGGTGCTGAAGGACGTGGTGGCCTGGACCAGCGAGCAGGCGCAGGGCGCCTAGGCGGGCAGCCCGGCCTGCAGCTTGGCGGCCTTGACGGTGTTGGCGAGCAGCACCGCCACGGTCATCGGCCCGACCCCCTTCGGCACCGGCGTGATCGAGCCGGCGACCTCCAGAGCCTCCTTGTAGTTCACGTCGCCGACCACCTTGGTCTTGCCCAGGGCGGCCTGCTCGGGGTTGTCGAAGGGCACGCGGTTGATGCCGACGTCGATGACGCAGGCGCCGGGCTTGATCCAGTCGCCGCGGATCATCCGCGGCTGGCCCACGGCCGCCACCAGGATGTCGGCCGAGCGGCAGACGGCGGGCAGGTCGCGGGTCTTCGAGTGCGCCATGGTCACGGTGCAGTTCTCGGCCAGCAGCAGCTGGGCGATCGGCTTGCCCACCAGCAGCGAGCGGCCGACGACCACGGCGTGCAGGCCGGTGAGGTCGCCCAGCGTCGCCTTGGCCAGCACCACGCAGCCGGTGGGGGTGCAGGCCACCAACGCGGGGAGGCCCGCGACGAGGCGTCCGGCATTGACCACGTGCAGGCCGTCGACGTCCTTGTCCGGCCCGATCAGCTCGACGACCGGCTTGTCGTTGAGGTGCTTGGGCAGCGGCAGCTGCACCAGGATGCCGTGGATCTTCGGGTCGGCCGCCAGCTTGGCGACCAGCGCTTCCAGCGCTGCCTGAGTTGTGTCCTGCGGCAGCAGATGGGTCTCGGAGTGCATGCCGGCGGCCTTGGACTGCTCGCCCTTCGACCTGACGTAGATCTGGCTGGCCGGGTCGTCGCCGACCAGCACCACCGCCAGGCCGGGCTGCAGCCCGTGCTCGGCCTTGAGGCGCGCGACCTCCGCCGCAACGTCGCCCCGCAGCCGCTCGGCGACCGGCAGGCCCTCGATGATTCTGGCCGTCATGGCGGCCTGCTAGCCGCTCACGCCGCTGCGCGCAATCGCAGCCACGTCCGCACCGCATAGACGTGGCTCTCGCGGTCCAGGCGGGCGGCGGCTTCCTGCGGCGCCATCCAGATCAGTTCGTGGTCTTCCTCGATCTTGAGCGCCGGGTCGACGCGGCTCACCTGGCCGGCGAAGAACTGGCCGCGGGTGTTCCGCACAATGCCGTCGTTGTGCAGGAAATAGTGGTCGGCGCGCAGGAAGGGCTCGGGTTCCAGGTCGACGACAAGGCCCACCTCCTCGCCGCATTCGCGCACGGCCGCCTGGGCCGCCGTCTCGCCCGGGTCGATGCCGCCGCCCGGCAGGTCCAGCACGCGCCCGCGGCGGATGCGGTCGCAGCGCGCCACGGCGATCTGGCCCTCCCGCTCAATCACCGCGAACGCCGCCGGCCGGTCGGGAACCGGCTCCGGCGGGGGCGCGCCGAACTGCGGGACGTCAGCCATCAATCGATGCCGTAAAGCGCCGGATAGGGGTCGACCTTGCCGGCCAGAACGTCGGCCACAGCCACCGGTTTCCAGCCGACCTTGAAATTGGCGCTGGCCCGCCAGGCCTCGACGGTCAGGTCCCGCAGCTTCGAGGCGCCCGCCGCCATCCGCGCCACCGCGAAGGCCGTCCCGCGCGGGTCGCCCGCCGCCATGCCGCCGGCCTTCTCCATCTCGTAGAACGGGATCACCGTCTTCGCGGTGGCCGAGAGGTAGTCGGAGACCTCCTTTTCGATGGCGCAGCCGCAGGGGTTCAGCGGGGTCATCTTCGCCGCCACCATCGCGGGCTTCACCGTCGCCTGCACCAGGTCGCTCTCGAACGGTCCGTGAAGCTTGGCCTTCGAATAGCCCTCGGGATTGGGCCCGTCGCCCCAACCGTTGAAGTGGCTGGAGACGTGCAGCGGCTGGCTGCCGTCGCCGACGAAATGGGAGAGCTCGCCCAGATCCTTCCGGATCAGCGCCTCGCGGCGGACGCGATCCTGGGTGAACCAGGCCCTGTGCGCCTTCCACGCGGCGTTCTTTTCGGCGGCGTTCAGCACCCGCCAGTAGGCGAAATCGATCGTCAGCTGCTGGTAGCGGTCGATGATCGAGTACGGCAGGTAGCCGGTCTTGGCGGTGTCCAGGCCCGCGGCGCGCAGCTGGGTTTCGAAGTCGTTGCGGGTGGCCTGCAACGGCAGCATCGGCGGGCCGCCCAGCACGCGGCCGTCATCGTCCAGGTCGATGAAGTGGGCGGCGTCGCGGTCCTGGTCGTGCAGGCGCCCGGCGCCCCTGGACCGGTCGGGTTCGCGCGACAGTTCGCCCACGTCCAGCGCCGACTGGGCGCTGCGCAGGAAGGCCGGGATTTCGGCCGGCAACGCCTTGATCGCCAGCTCGCCGATCATCCGGTGGCCCGAGTTGCCCCAGGCCAGCAGGGTGGAGGGGACGGCGAGGGCCACGGCGCAGACGGCCGGCGCGAGGAGGCGTTTCATGGCCCCGATGTGCCTCGCCCGATGCGGCGATGGCAAGGCGCCTCAGGCGATGTTCAGCGCCTGCTCCACGCGGCCCACCCAGGCCTTCACCGCCGGATAGAGGTCGAGGCAGAAGCCGCCCTCATGGGCGACGCGCGTGTAGGCGACGAGCGCCACGTCGGCGAGGGTGACGCTGTCGCCCACCAGGAAGGGCGAGGCGGCCAGGCCGAGCTCCATCCGCTGCAGCGCCGCCCCGCCCCGTTCGACCAGCCGCGGCTCCAGCTCCGCCACGGGCTTGCCCAGATAAGCCACCTGGAAGCGTGCGACGGCGACATAGGGTTCGTGGCTGTACTGCTCCCAGAACATCCACTCGTACATGCGGGCGCGGTCGTAGGCGTCCTTGGGAATCAGCGCCGAGCCCTCGGCCAGGCAGAGGATGATGGCGTTCGACTGGGCCAGCGGGCGGCCGTCGTCGAGCAGGACGGCGGGGACCTGGCCCGCCGGATTCATCGCCATATAGGCCGGTGTGCGGCTCTCGCCCTTGAGGACGTCGGTCTCGATCCACTCGTAGGACCGGCCCAGGAAATCAGCGACCCATTTCACCTTCAGGCAGTTGCCCGAGATACTGTCCCCATAGATTTTCATGAACCGCGCTCCATATGAGTGGAGCGGCTTTGCGGTCATTTCCCTCGGGCTGCAAGCGACGGCGTCTAACGGGCGCTGTTAGCTATGCTCACAGGTCGATCGGTCGCGCCCTTTCGGGGTTGCCCCATGGGAGCTCGGCCGGTAGGAGTCCGGCCACCAGTTCAACGACGAAGGAGGACGCCGTCCATGCGACGCCGCCTCGCCGCCCTGGCAGTGCTTTCGACCCTCGCGCTCGGGACCAACGCGCAAGCCGCCGGCTCCGATCCAGTGGGTGACCTGATTACCTCCCTGATCTCGGGCACCCTTCCCGGCACGGGCGTCTTCAACGTGAAGGCCACGCTGTACCATGCCGGCGCCAAGGGCGTGGGCGGGCTCGACAGCCTGGGCTGCAAGGTCGTGCCGATGCGCACGATCGCCGTGGACAAGACCGTCATCCCGCGCCGCACCGTGATCTTCATCAAGGAGACCGTGGGCCTGCAGATGCCCGACGGGCGCGCGCACGACGGCTACTGGTACGCCACCGATATCGGGAGCGCCATCAAGGGCCAGCGCATCGACCTCTACACGGGCCGCAACGCCGCCTCGATGAAGCCGATGCAGCAGCTGAACCTCACCAAGCTGACGGCGGTGAAGGTCGGCCAGTTCGAAGGCTGCCCGCCGAAGTAGGGCATACGCCCTTCCCTCCGCTCGTCATCCCGCGGCTCGTCCGCGGGACCCCTCGCGCCATCTCCCGAGCAGCGGAAGCATGGATCCCGCGGACAAGCCGCGGGATGACGATCATTGGGGGTTATGGTGATCGAGAAACCCAACTTCTTCGTCTTCACCGGCGGCGGCGGGACCGGGAAGACCGCGCTCATCCGCCATCTCGAGGCGGCCGGCGAATTGGTTGTCGAGGAGAACATCCGCGCGGTGATCCGCGAGCAGGTGGCGGCGGGCGGATCGGCCGTGCCATGGCTCGACGCCAAGGCCTGTTGCGACCTCACCACGGAGCGCGACATCGCCGACTTCGACCGCCTGACCGACGAGACGGCCCGCGTGTTCTTCGACCGCGGCCTGATGGACATGTACGGCGCGAACGGCGTTGCGCCCTCCCCCGCCCTGGTCGAGGCGATCCGGACGCGGCGGTACAACAACAAGGTGTTCGTCTTCCCGCCGTGGCGGGAGATCTACGCGACCGACGGCGAACGGTGGGAAGACTGGTCGCGGATGGAGGCCGTGTTCGAGGAGATCCTCAGGGTCCTGCCCGAGCTCGGCTACACGCCTGTGGTGGTCCCGAAGGCGACCGTTGAGGAACGGGCCGCGTTCGTGCTGGCCGTTGCCGCCTAGCGTCCTACGCGCGCAACGCCACCATGCCCATCCAGAAGAGCTGGTCGCCTCCGACCTCCAGGTCGTATTTCCGGACTTCGGCCAGCCGGCCGTCCTGACCAATCCGGAAGACCGCAAGACCCGCCGGCACGTGGCGGATGCCGGCGCCATCGGCCACGTCCACGGGCCGGAGGTGCGCGGTCACCAGTACGCGCCCAGTCGGGTCGATGTGGAAGGTGCGGTCGTGGATGCCGCGCGTGTCGACGTGCTGCAGGGGCGTCGGTTCACCGGTGGCCGGGTCGATGGCGAAGACCACCAGCGAATTGTCGCCGGCGACCTTCAGCGGCGTCCACTGCGTCATGGCGCCCAGGTCGAGACGATTGGCCCCATAGACGAAGCGGCCGTTGGGATGGACGTGGACCGCGCCGGCCTGCTGCCGGGTGGTGCTGGGCCCGGCCAGCGTGCCCTTTGTGTAGGCGGGCTCGGCCTCGAGGCGATCCCCGGCCCGACGGAACAGAGACAGCGCGTTCTCGCGTTCGCGCGACACGTAGATCCACGGCTGCGTGGGGTGGAAGTCGAGGTGGCGCGGCCCGAAGCCGAATCCGCCGCGCGGCGCGATCGACGTCTCCGCCGTCAGCCTTCCGCGCTGGTAGCGGAATACCTTGAGGGCGCCGGGGTCCTCGGCGCGGCCGGCCCCGGCGTCATTGCCGCGGGTGGCCAGGATGACGAGGCGGTTGTCCCGCGTGACCCTCACTTGGTGGGCATAGACACCGAAGTCGATGGCTTCGCTCTGCGGAACCTCGGCCCCGACCGTTCCGCCCGGCGCGATACGATAGACCCGCAGGCCGCTCGGGTTGTTGAACGCGACCATCAGATGCTCCGACCGGGCGTCCGTGGTGAGGTGTATCGGCCGCGCCGGCAGGACCACGGCGTCCCCATGTGGGGCCAGGGCGCCGGTCGGCCCGACGCGGAAGACATTGATCCGATGGACCGTGCCGGCCCGTGCGCCGGGCCCGACCGTGGTGTCGCTGGACGCCACGTAGAGAAAGCGCCCGGAGAGGTGCGGCCAGGCGTACTGGACGTTGGCGGGCAGCTTGACGCTCTCCCGGGCGACGAGCGTCGCCGTGTCGACGTCGAGGTCGTAGTGGGTCAGGGTCGCGCCGACACCGGCATAAAGCGCCGTGCGTCCCCTCCGGGGGCCCGCGTGAAGCCGCCCCGGGGCGGCGATCGCCGCCGCGAGCAGGGCCAGAAAATCGCCGCGGCTGAGCATGGCGCTTCTTCGCGCGGCCGACCGTCGGCGTCTAGGTCTCGACGAACGCCCGCTCGAGGACGAAGTCACCGGGCGCCGCGATCGAGCCCTCGACGTAGCCGAGGTCCAACAGTTGCTGCTTCAGGTCGACCAGCACAGACGGGCCGCCGCAGAGCATGACGCGGTCCTCATCCTTGTTGAACGGCGGCAGGCCGAGATCGCGGAAGACCTGGCCCGAGGTGATCAGGTCGGTGATCCGGCCCTTGGTGCGGAAGTCCTCGCGGGTGACCGTCGGGTAGTACTTCAGCTTGTCGCCGATCATCTCGCCCAGGATCTCGTCGGCCTTCAGGTCGTGTTCGAACAGCTCGGCGTAGTTCAGGTCGGCCACCTCGCGCACCGTGTGGGTCACCACCACCGTCTCGAAACGATCGTAGACCTCCGGGTCGCGGGCCAGCGACAGCCAGGGCGCGAGCCCCGTGCCGGTGCCCAGCATCCATAGCCGCTTGCCGGGCTTCAGGCCATCCAGCACCAGGGTGCCGGTGGGCTTGCGGCCGATCAGCACCTGGTCGCCCACCTTGATGTTCTGCAGGCGCGAGGTCAGGGGGCCGTCCGGCACCTTGATCGAATAGAACTCCAGCTCCTCGTGCCACGAGGGCGAAGCGATGGAATAGGCGCGCACCAGCGGCTTGCCGTCCTCCTTCACCAGCCCGACCATCACGAACTGCCCGCTCTGGAAGCGGAAGCCCGGGTCGCGGGTGGTGCGGAACGAGAACAGCGTCGAGGTCCAGTGATGGACCCACGTCACGGTCTCGACGAAGAAGGCGCCTGACGCCTTGGGAGCGCCCGCAGCAGCTTGGGCCGAATGGGCCAGGGACACGTCGTTCATCCTGATCTGACTCTAGATGTCGCCGCCGACGTTGTTCGGCGTCCCCGGCGCACGCGCCACATGGATACCGCACTCGGTCTTGTCCAGACCTTTCCAGCGGCCGGCGCGCGCGTCCTCGCCCTCTTCCGCCGGCTGGGTGCAGGGCCAGCAGCCGATCGAGGGGTAGCCCTGGGCCACGAGCGGATGGGCCGGAAGCGCATGTTCGCGGGCGTAGGCGTCGAGGTCTTCCTTGCCCCAGTTGGCGAGCGGGTTGAACTTCACCTTGCCGTCGGCGTGCTCGACGACCCTGAGCGCGGCGCGGTCGCCGCCGTGGAAGCGCTTGCGGCCCGTGATCCAGGCGTCGAAGTCGCCCAGCGCGCGGTCCAGCGGCAGCACCTTGCGGATGTTGCAGCATGCGTCGGTGTCGGTTTCCCACAGCTTGGCCGAGGGATCGCCGACGGCCAGGTCGTTGTAGGCCGGGCGCAGGTCGCGCACGTTGGTCAGGCCCAGACGCGCCGCCAGCTGCTGGCGGTAGTCCAGCGTCTGGCCGAACAGCATGCCGGTATCGAGGAAGAGCACCGCGATGTCGGGCTTCACCTGGGCGGCGATGTCCAAGAGCACCGCCGACTCGGCCCCGAACGAGGAAACCAGGGCCAGCTTGTCGCCGAAGCTCTCGACGGCGGCCTCCAGGATGGTGCGCGGGTGCGCGCGGCGCAGCTCGGCGTCCAGGCGGACGGCCAGGCTGGTGGTCATGTCGGGGGCGTCGTAGGCCAAGCTCATGACTCCCGCTCCACGAAGGCCGGCGTGCGGCCGTCAAGCGAGCGCTGGTAAGCGTGACGGAACCGGTGGGAGGCCCTTTCCCACTGCTCCACGGTCGAGCCGTCCGCCGGCTCGAAGGCGTCGAAACCGCAGCGGACCATGAAGCCCGCCTGCTCGCGGAGCACGTCGCCCACGGCGCGCACCTCGCCCTTGTAGCCGTACCGCTCGCGCAGGATCTTGGCGTAGCTGTAGGCGCGGCCGTCGCCGAACTTCGGGAACGCCAGCGCCACCACCGAAAGCCGCGGCAGGTCGTAGGCCAGCGCCTCGACCTCCTCGTCGCTCTCCAGCCGCACGCCGACCATGCGCCCTTCCGACAGGAGCCGCTCGCCGTCCGACTGGAAGCGGGTCAGCGAGATGATCACGTCGCCCTGCGGAATCTCCGCGTCGTCGCCGACGGCGGTGAAGGGGTCGTCCGCCAGCGCGAACTTGCCGTCCTCGAGCCTAATTCGCGTCGGCATAGACGGCCTCCTTGAAGGGGGCGACGCCGGTGCGCCGGAAGGTGTCGAGGAAGCGTTCGCCGTCCTTGCGCTCGCGCAGATAGACGTCGACCAGTGTGTCCACGGCGTCGGCGACCTTGTCGTAAGGCAGCGCCGGCCCGAGCATCGAGCCCACCGAGGCGTCCTCGGCGCCGGAGCCGCCCAGGGTCAGCTGGTAGAACTCCTCGCCCTTCTTATCGACGCCCAGGATGCCGATGTGGCCCACGTGGTGGTGACCGCAGGCGTTGATGCAGCCGCTGATCTTCACCTTCAGCTCGCCCACATGCTCGGCCCGGTCCGGGTCGGCGAACTTCTGGGCGATGTTCTGGGCGACGGAGATCGCCCGCGCATTGGCCAGCGCGCAGTAGTCCAGGCCGGGGCAGGCGATGATGTCGCTGGCCAGGTTCATGTTCGGCGAGGCCAGGCCCACGGCGGCGAGGGCCGCCCAGACGGTCGGCACGTCGTCCAGCTTCACGTGCGGCAGGACCAGGTTCTGCTCGTGCGTCACCCGGATGTCGTCCTGGCCGTAGCGTTCGGCGAGGTCGGCGATGACCTCCATCTGCTCTGAGGTGGCGTCGCCGGGAGTCTCGCCGATCGCCTTCAGGCTGATCTCGACGATCGTGTAGCCAGCGCGCTTGTGGGGCTTGAGGTTGTTCCGCGCGAAGCGGGCGAAGGCCGGGGTCGAGGCCTTGGCCGTCTCGAAAGCTTCCGACTGCGCCGGCAGGGTCTCGAAGGTCTTCGGCGCGAAGGCGCCGCGGATGCGGGCCAGTTCCAGGTCGGGCAGGTCCGAGGCGGTCCCGCCCTTCTCCCACTCGGCCTCGACCTGGCGGGCGAACTCCTCGCGGCCCAGGGCGGCGACCAGGATCTTGATCCGCGCCTTGTGGATGTTGTCGCGCCGGCCGTGGCGGTTGTAGGTGCGCAGGATCGCTTCCAGGTACGAGAACAGCCGCTGCGCGGGCAGGAACTCGCGGATCGTCGGCGCGATGTGCGGCAGCCGCCCAAGCCCGCCGCCGACCATCACCTCGAAGCCCAGCGAGCCGTCGCGGGCGCGCTTCAGGTTCAGGCCGATGTCGTGGGTCTTGGCGGCCGTGCGGTCCTTGGGCGCGGCGGTGACCGCGATCTTGAACTTGCGCGGCAGGTACGAGAACTCCGGGTGCACCGTCGACCACTGGCGGATCGCCTCGGCCCACACCCGCGGATCGTCGATCTCCTCGGCCGTGGCCCCGGCGTAGGGGTCGGCGCTGACGTTGCGGATGCAGTTGCCGCTGGTCTGCAGCGCATGCATGTCCACCTCGGCCAGGTGGTCCAGGATGTCCGGCGCGTCCTTCAGCTTGATCCAGTGCAGCTGCAGGTTCGTGCGCGTCGTGAAGTGGCCGTAGCCCTTGTCATAGGTGCGCGCGATCCAGGCCAGCTTGCGCAGCTGCGTCGGGTTCAGCGAGCCATAGGGAATAGCGATCCGCAGCATGTAGGCGTGGAGCTGCAGGTAGAGGCCGTTGCGGAGCCTGAGCGGCTTGAACTGGTCCTCGTTCAGCTCGCCCGCCAGGCGGCGCGCCACCTGTCCGCGGAATTCCGCCGAGCGGTCCGCGAGCATTTCCCTGTCGATGGTGTCGTACTGGTACATCGGCCGCTCACTTGCGCTTGATCAGGTCGACGCGGCCCTTGGATCGGGACGCGCCGTGGGCGTGGAGCAGGGCGGCGATCGCGGGGCCGCCTTCCACTTGCTTGCCGTGGGGAAGATTGGACGGGCCCAGCGCGCGAATGCGTTCGCGGTAGCTCACCGGCGCCCACAGGCCTTCGGATTCCATCAGGTCGATCAGGTAGGGCTCGACCACCACCTTGATCTGGGTCTTCGCATGGCCCTCGGCCTCGACGCCGGCGGGATCGTCATCGGCCCACAGTTCGGCGTCGGCGAAGCGCTCGACCCACTGGCCGTCCTTCCAGAACACGACCTCGCCGTCGATGAGACGGTTGGCGGTGAGCGCCCTCATGACGCTTCTCCCCTGCGGGGCATGGGGGCCTCCTGGATCAGGGTCTCGACTTGAGCGGCGCCCTCGCCGGCCTGCGCCAGGGCCATGGCTTCGCCCACGACCAGCAGCGCCGGGCCGCTCACCGTCTCGGCCGCCTGAGGCAGGCCCGACAGCGTGGTGACGATGCGGCGCTCGTCGGCGCGGCTGGCGTTCTCGACGACCAGGGCCGGGGTCGAGCCGGCGCGGCCGGCCTCGATCAGCCGCGCGGCGATCGGGGCGGCCATGGAGACGCCCATGTAGATCACGACGGTCTGGTTGGCCTTGGCCAGGCTCGCCCAGTCCAGGTCGGGCTCTGCGCCGTTCTGGGCATGGCCGGTGACGAAGGTGACCGCCTGGGCCGACCCGCGGTGGGTCAGCGGCGCGCCGGCGTTGGCGCCTGCCGCCAGGGCCGCGGTGACGCCGGGCACGATCCGGCACTCGACGCCGGCCGCGCGGCAGGCCTCCAGTTCCTCGCCGCCGCGGCCGAAGATGAAGGGGTCGCCGCCCTTCAGCCGCACGACCTCCAGCCCCTCGAGCGCGAAGGCCACCAGCATCCGGTTGATCTCGTCCTGGCTGTAGGAATGGCGCGACTTGCGCTTGGCGACGCTGATCTTGCGCGCGGCGGTCGGGGCCAGATCGAGGATCTCGTCGGAGACCAGGCCGTCGTGGACCACGACGTCAGCGCCCTGCAGCGCCTTCAGCGCCTTGATGGTCAGCAGCTCTGGGTCGCCCGGTCCGGCGCCCACCAGCCACACGCGCCCGGGCCCTCGCGTGGCGGCCCCGCCGCCCAGCACGACCAGGCGGTCGGCTCGTTTCCCTCGTTCGCCGCTCGCGGCCATGTTTAGCTTCTCTATCGACACGTCGGCCCTTAAGAACACGGCGGGGCGGACCTGCGCCCGCCCCGCCTGTCGCCTGCTGGTGAAAAGGGCCGATACACCAGCGGACGCTTGCAATAAGGGCGGTGGGCGCCCAATTCGCAACCCAAGGACTTCTGCCCGGGTCGTCAGGAATTCTATGGATCGGAACACCCAGCGACGCCGGCTTCCGCCCCTCAATGCGCTGCGCGCGTTCGAGGCCGCCGCACGCCATCTGAACTTCAGCCGCGCCGCCGACGAGCTGTCGGTGACCCCGGGCGCGGTCAGCCAGCAGATCCAGAACCTCGAAGATTACGTCGGCGCCGCCCTCTTCAAGCGCACGCCGAAGGGCCTCCTGCTCACCGACGCGGCCCAGACCGCGCTCCCGGCGCTGCGTGAAGCCTTCGACCGCCTGGCCGAGGCCGCCAGCCTGCTCACCGCCGCCGTCGACGGCCGACGGCTCACCATCACCGCCCCGCCCTCCTTCGCGGCCAAGTGGCTGGTGCCGCGGCTGGGGGCCTTCGAGCGCGCCCATCCGCAGGTGGACGTGTGGCTGTCGGCGGGCATGGAGCTGGTCGACCTCACCGCCGGCGAGGTGGACCTGGCCGTCCGCTACGGGTCGGGGCGCTATCCAGGCCTGGAAGTCCGCCGCATCGTCTCGGAGATGGTGCTGCCGGTCGTGAGCCCCGGCCTGCTGAACGAAATCCCGCTGAACACGCCCGAGGACCTGGCCAACCACGTGCTGCTGCACGACGGCTCGCCGGAGATCGACGACAGCTGCCCGGACTGGCCGATGTGGCTGGCCGCCCGCGGCCTGCGCGGCATCGACGCCCAGCGCGGCCCGCGCTTCAACCAGTCCAGCCTGGTGATCGAGGCGGCTGCCAATGGCCGCGGCGTCGCTCTGGCCAAGCGCACCCTGGCGCAGGCCGACCTCGAGGCCGGCCGGCTGGTCGCCCCGCTGCAGATCGAGACCGCCGTCGACTTCGCCTACTACCTCGTCCACCCGAAGGCGAAGGGCCGCCTGCCGCAGGTGAAGGCCTTCACCGCCTGGCTCGAGGCGGAGGCCGTGGCGCATGAGGAAGCCCTGCGCGCGATCGACAACGGGGCCGGGATTTGATCGGATTGGCGCTCGCCGCCGCCGTCGCCGCCGCGCCGGCCGTCCAGCGCCTCGCCGACGACCTCAAGGCCCAAGACAGCGCCACCGCCGTCCTGCAGGCCCGCTGCGATCGCGCCGCCCCGCCCGGAACCCGCATCCGGGAAAG
>JADMIO011482869.1_pt1 | contig 16095 bp, 13 predicted proteins | sample 8958161 | NCBI WGS metagenome assembly JADMIO01 (sample SAMN16585339, study PRJNA669376) | soil metagenome | isolation source: Crop rotation soil | place: USA: Cullars Rotation, Alabama | collected 2011
CTCCTTTATCAACCGCGGTTGTGCTTTGGCTGGTAGCATCGCTGCCCGCCTCTGGTTCGCTCAGGCAGAAGGCGCCGATTTTTTCGCCTTTAGCCAGCGGGGTTAAATACTTTTGCTTTTGCTCCTCAGTACCGAACTCTTCAAGGCCCCAGCACACGAGGCTGTTATTTACGCTCATCAAAACCGAGCAAGAGGCATCCACCTTTGAAATCTCTTCCATCGCAATCACGTAGCTAAGGGCATCCATGCCACCGCCGCCGTATTTGGGCGACACCATCATACCCAAAAAGCCCAGTTCAGCCATGCGTTTTACCTGCTCGGCCGGCCATTTCATATGCGTATCGCGCTCAATCACACCGGGCTTACATTCGTTCTGCGCAAAGTCGCGCGCAGCCTGGCGTATCATCAAATGTTCTTCGTTCAAAGAAAAGTTCATAGCTCTGTTATTTAGGTCAATTTTAAACCGCCGCGAAGATAGGAGAAATGGGCAGTTTTGGGCTACCCTCCCCTCTAAACATCCCACATCGGAGGTCCGGCATCCGGCTCTGTTTACCGACCAAAAACCTTTGCTTACCGAATTTGTTAATTTTGAACTCCCGCCAAGGATATATTTCGGGTATAATGATTGAGAAGCGGAAATTGTTCCTGGTTTTACTGCAGATAGTGATATGGGCGGCTTTTATAGCAGTGCCTTACATCATGGTGCCCCAACCACCTGAAAATACCACACCCGAGACCTTAATGAAATTCTATGGCCCTCAAAGCGACAGGGCGCAAAATGTGTTTTTAAGCTCCTTGCTTTTCAACGGCTTGCTCATCATCTTCTTTTACATACATCACCGCTTCCTGTTCGACAGATTTATTGTTACACGCCGGTTGGGGGCTTACATAGCTATCATTACATGCAGTTATCTGGGCATCTACGCAGTTTCGTATTTGTTCAGGAGTGAATTTTTCCCGCAGCTGCAGCTATTCCATTCATTTTTTGCCGCCAGGGATTGGATACGAGCGCTTACATGGTTTTTATTGGTGTTGCTGGTAAGCCTGGGTATGAAGTTGTTGGGCCAATGGAGGCAGGCGGAGCAAAAAGCCCGCGAAATTGAGAATGAAAGATTGAGGACAGAGCTCTCCTTCCTTCACGCGCAAATCAACCCGCACTTTCTTTTCAATTCGCTTAATACTATTTACAGCCTGGCATTGAAAAAGTCGGACACTGCACCCAGCGCTATCCTCAAACTATCGCAACTGCTGCGTTATGTAGTGGATGAAGCCAATCATGAGAAGGTGCCTCTTGCCCGCGAAGTAGATTACCTGAACAACTACGTTGAACTGCAAAAGTTGCGCACCGCTTCAACCCTACTCACTAATTTTAAAATTGAAGGAGAAATTGACAGTGCGCAGATAACACCACTATTGCTGTTGCCGTTTGTAGAGAACGCTTTTAAATACGGTGTAAGCAATACCGAAAATTCGCCAGTTGATATTCTGCTTGCTATGAAAGGTAACGAAGTAATTTTTTCGGTAAAGAACCGGAAGTTCAGGAATGAAGGCTTCCGCGATGATAAAAACTCATCGGGCATTGGCATTAATAATGTGCAGCGCAGGCTGGAGTTGGTTTATCCGTTTAAGCACCAATTGAAAATTGACGACACCCAGGAATTTTTTAACGTAAACCTTACAATCAACCTGTCATGATTAGTTGCGTAGCAGTTGATGATGAACCCTTGGCACTTGTAGTGCTGCAGGAATATATTTCGCGCACACCGGCGCTTGAGCTTAAGAAAAGCTTTACTGACGGCTTTGCTGCAATGGAATACCTTAAGGAGCACGAGCCCCAGCTGATGTTTCTTGACATACGTATGCCACAACTAACAGGCATTCAACTGGTAAAATCTTTGCCTAAACCGCCGCTGGTTATATTCACCACCGCCTATAGCAATTACGCAGTTGACGGCTTTAACCTTGACGCCATCGACTTTTTGTTAAAGCCTTTTGAATACGACCGTTTTTTGAAGGCAGTTAACAAGGCCACCGAATACCTCAACTACCGCGAACGGCCTTTTAGTGAGAGCGTGGAATTTATCTTTGTTAAATCTGAATACCAGATATTAAAGATAAACCTGGATGACATCAGGTTTATTGAGGGCATGGACGACTATGTGAAGATATTTGTGAAGGATAAAATGGTCCTCACTAACATGCCTATGAAGGACATTATCCGCAAGCTGCCCGCCAGTAAGTTTGTTCGGGTGCACCGCTCTTTCATAGTGCCGCTGCGCCGCATTGAAAGCGTACGCAATAAGCGCATAAAGATTGAAGAAAAGTTAATTCCGGTGGGCGATAGCTATGCAGAGAATTTCTTCAAGCTATTGGGCGAGAACGACTAAAGCGGTACCCTGGCAATTTCTCCGAGAAAAAGGTTTCATTGGCCTATTTGCTTTACAACATTCACCATATCTATGCATCTTTGATTGCAACCCATGAAAAGTCTGCTCATTGCTTTTATTCTTCTTATTGCGCTTGCACCGCGTACGGCGGTGAGCCAGGATATGAGAAGCCTTTGGCCCAAAAAGCCGGTGGTGCTTGACGGCAAGCCCGATGAATGGCCCCAGCCTTTTGATTACTACGACGTTGCAACCAAGCTGCAGTTTGCCATGAGCAATGATACCGGTAATATTTACCTGTGTATTAAGGTTACTGATGAAATAGTTCAGGCAAGGTTGTTCCGCTCCGGTTTAAATATTTGGTTCGACCCCAAGGGCAAAAGAAAAGAAGCCATGGGTATATCATTCCCTTTGAAGGCTGATCAACCCCAAAACCCTGAACCCGGCGAGAAACGCATGGAGCAAACGGACCCGGCCAAGGCAAGAAACGGCCTTGCCCGCTTGAAGCAGCATGCTATGCTTGAGCAAACTACGCTTAAGGTAAAAGGCTTCCCCGGTATACCTGAGCAGGTGCTTCCACTTCAAAATAATTTCGGTATCAATGCGTCATTCAGTTGGGACAGCCTTAACATACTTTGCATTGAGTATAAAATACCGCTGGCATTGGTACTTGGGCGCAGCCTTACAGCATCAGACACTGCCAAACAATTGGGCCTTGGGTTTGTTGAACCATTGCCTGAGGCGGCCCGAAAAACTACAGTACCCGATGGCGGAAACAGCAATGTAGACATGTCGCGCGGCAGTTCGCAAATGGGAAATATGAATCGCGGCACAATGGGCTACGGGGCCAGCGCACCACATAGCGGAGCAGGTTACGGCCACGGCGAAGATTTAGGATGGGGTGGCCAGGAGCAAAAAATGTGGCTTAAATTTGTGTTAGGATGGCAATAATATTATCACGAAATTTGCGTTTGAAGGCACGCTTAGCAATGGTTTAAGCGCAGTTAAGAAGAGTAAAAAGAGTCTCACATATCATGGGTTAGTAACAGGTAACGGGGTTTTCATATTTTTTTCCCCTCGTATCTGTTGGCCCGGGAATCCTTTCCCGGGCCATTTTTTTTCAACGTGCCGAATACAAAATCAAAAATGGGGTAAGTGATGTTGAAGTTGTTCTTATCCATCTCCTTTGTATCATGATGCTGATGATGCAATGTGCGCAGGATTTTTAAGCCGGGTATCTTATAAATAAAATTTGTTTCGGGCAGGTGATATCCTAAATGCAGCCATTCATAATTGAGATAGTAAGCCAGTGTGGTGATGATAAAAAACATGGCGGCATTTTGGGAGAAGGCAAAGTAGATGACCAGAGCCACGGGTACCACAAAGAACAGTGAAAAGAAAACCAGCAGCACCGGCGGAAAGAGAATGATTTTAAAATCATTCACATTATCGCAATCCATGTGCTGGTTGGTAAAAAAATGGTGATGCTGTAAGGTGTGCCGTTTGAAAACCGCGTTTAGTAACCTGTACCTATGATGCATGGGAAAACGATGGCCGAAATACTCAAACAGGTTGGTATAAAGAAAGGTGAGAGGAACCACCATCCATTGTTTTAATGTGGGATGATGAATATTAAATGCGCAAACTGCTATTGTGATGATGCACCAAAGATTGATAAACACCAGGTGCAATACGCCCGAATAAGTTTTGCCGATATACTCACTGCGGAAACGTTGCCTGAATATCTCGTTGCGCTCCATGCAGGTTCTATTTAACGGGCACCATGGTAATGGTTGTGGTATCGTTATGGCTGGTATAGATGATGACCAGTTTATCTTTTGCGATGCTTGCCTTGCATGTATCGGGTGTGCCTATTGGCGACTTCATCACCAAAGTTGTTCCATCAGGCCAAAGGCTCCAGGTGCCGGATTGTTTATCACTGCGGCCGCTCATGGTAAGCACTGTTTGGTAGGTATTATCAGCATTAAACTGCATGCTGGTGTATTGCACAAAGCCCTGCATTTTCTTCATTGGCCCAAGCTGGTCGCTTGCAATCTTTTTAGTGGCCTCATCATGTGTTGTGTCAAGCACTGATTGCAATGTGGCCATCATCCGCGACTGTACATTGCTGTGGTAATTGGTCCATTGCCAGTTGCGGCAAAGCATTTGCTTCTTGTCCTCACCGGTAAACGACGCAACAATGGCCGCAATTACCAATAGAGCTAATATTTTAATCTGCTGCTTCATGTAGCGTGCTAAAGATATTCCAAATATCAGGAAACGCGATGCAGTTCAATCTTACTGCTGGGTGCAATACGTATGGGCACTGTTTCTTCCTCAACGTTAGTAAGCTCAAGGCCAAAGTCCTCAGCCGCCGAAATGGAAATGCTCTTAATAAAACGATAGCCTTTTACAATAAACTGCTCAAATGGTGTAAGGGCATCGTCAATCGCTACACGGCTGTTGAGCAAAATGAATTTAAAATCGGCCGGCATATTGTATTTGCGGAGCGATGGATAGTGCGAAATCTCATCTACTTCGCCATTCTTCACCATCTCCTCAACAATCTTGTTGAACATCAGGTTCACCTTATGCTCCACCTTAAAACCGAACGACAGGCGCACGAAGAATACGCGGCGCGGTACTACCGCTTCTACTGAGTAGGTGGCGCCAAACGGGTCGTTTGAAATATCAACGTGTACAAACCAGTATATATCCGCCCGCTTAGGCCGCTTACGGAAAATGGAGTAAATGATATTCGAATCAATATGGCTCTTATCATTGGCCATGCTCATAAACACCAGGTTGTTGGCCTCCTTCGGTATTGTTTCATCATGCATCAACTCCTTTAAAGGAGGTATGTAATCCTTAATCTCAACAAACTCAATATGCTTTTTGCGCAGCAGGCGGGCCTGGTAAAAAATCCACATCTCAAAAAACAACACCAGTGCAATCATGAACGTAAACCATCCGCCATGTTCAAACTTCAACATGTTGGAGGCAAAAAACGCGCCCTCTATCGTCAAATAGATAATGGGTATGCCCCAAACCACAATTGCGGGCCTGCGCTGCACATACATTAGATACGTAAGCAGCATGGTTGTCATTAGCATGTTCAGCGTAATTGCCAGGCCATATGCTGCCTCCATCTCACCCGATTCGCGGAAGATGAGTACAACGGCTGTGCAGCCCAACAACAAAAACCAGTTAATGCCCGGTATATACATCTGGCCCTGGTGGGTGGTGGGATAGATAACTTTAAGATTGGGCCATAAGCGCAGTTTCATGGCTTCGTTTACAAGTGTAAAGCAACCCGAGATAAGGGCCTGTGATGCGATAATAGTGGCCGCTGTTGCAATACCGATGCCTATAGGCAGAAACCACTGCGGCATTAACGCATAGAAAGTTGAGGCTTCAGCAAAGGGTTTACCTTCAGAATGGCTCAATACATAAGCCGACTGGCCGAAATAGTTAAGCAGCAACATAGCCAGAACAAACACCCAGCTTACACGGATATTTTCCTTACCACAATGGCCAAGGTCGGAATAAAGTGCTTCGCCCCCGGTTGTGCAGAGAAATACCGCACCCAATAACCAGAAACCACCCGGATATTTTACCAGCAGGTGAATTGCCCAGTAAGGGTTAAGTGCGTGTAATACCTGGGGGTTAATTACAATTTGCCTGATGCCGAGTACGCCAATCATGGTAAACCAAATAACCATTACGGGCCCGAAAATGCCACCTACTACGCGGGTGCCGAATTGCTGAAAAATAAAAAGGCCTGCCAGAATTGCTAATACAATAGGAACGGTGTGAAGCGTAGGATAAATAATCTTTAAACCTTCAATGGCTGATGATATTGAGATTGGAGGAGTAATAAATCCATCGGCAATCAAAGAGGCGCATCCGATAATGGCAGGGAATATTGTCCAGGTAACTTTATAGCGGCGCACCAAAGCATACAAGGCAAAAATTCCACCTTCACCCCTGTTATCGGCATTCAACGCGAGGAAAACATATTTTACCGTAGTGATGGAAATAAGCGTCCAGAAAACGCAGCTTAATCCACCGTACACCAGTTCACGCGAGATGGTATGCCCGTTAACGATAGCATTAAAAACGTAGATTGGCGAAGTACCGATATCTCCGAAAATAATGCCCAATGTTATCATCACACCGGCCGCTGATAGCTTGTGGCCGTGACTTGTACTGCCGTTAGCCATTATCCGGGGAAATTAAGCCGTAAAAAAAATGCTGATGAAAAATGAAGGATTGCCGGGTATAACAATCTCCCTCGCAGGTTTGATTCATATTTTTTATAAGACGGGGCAAAGTTATAATGAAAACCCCATGCCAAAGGTGAAACAAGGCAAGTTTTTTTTGCGTGCCGCTTCCCGGCCCCTAAATCATCTTATTACGCGTATTCTGCGGGTAGAAACCTGGCCGTTTTGGGTTAGCGAAAGGATATAAATGCCCTCAGGCAGGTCAGAAACATTGATATTATTAATCCTTTCGGGTGTTTCCACCTCTTTTACCGGCCTGCCTAAAAGGTCAGTAAGCTTAATGCGGGCCCGTTCAGTAGCATCATCCAGTTTAACCGTAAGGTTGGTAGTAGCCGGGTTTGGCCCTACCGACATGCTGAGCGGCTGCCCATCGTTTATTCCGGTAGTTCCTCCAGTGAGGGATACGTCGTCAATAATAAAGTACGAGCCGGTTGGCGGAATCGGGTTACCATTAAGGCGGTTGGTGGTAATATTAATAAGGCATGAAGCCGCTGCACCCGACCCTACATAATAAATAGGCGTATTGAGCAGCGTATAAGCGGTAGCAGTAGCGTTCACAATATTGGTTCCCGTGCCAATAACAGCCTGGTTTTGGTCGCGGATAGTAACTGTAATAAAGAGCACCTCCGAATCAATCTGGTGGAATTTGTAGTAAAGGCTAAGGTTATCATAGCGTTGCGAAATGCTGAACCCCTGGTTTTGTGTTGCCCCGGCAGAGAGGTTAGGATAGGTACCCGAGGTTTTTTCGCCCCTCACGGCTTTGCTTCCTGTATGTGCCCCTGCTTCCTGCGTCACATCCATGGAACTTTCCCAGCCTGTAGGTAAGGTGCCCCAATTCTCAAAACTTGGGTTGGGCACCGGGTTTTGTCCATAAACAGTAAATACCGTAGCTATCGCAAATAGAAAAATGTATAAAGTTTTCATACCGCGCTGTTTTAGTTTCCCATCAGCAATGTACGAATGTTTCTGTTAAAAAATGAATTCTTAATCTTCAGGTTTGAAGATTTTTAACGCATTCGCGGTGGTTACCCGTGCTACCTCGTCCTCACTAACCTGCAAGGCTGTGGCAACGGCCTCGTTTATGATTTTAATATAAGAAGGTTCGTTTCTTTTTCCCCTGTGCGGCACCGGGGTTAAATACGGGGCATCGGTTTCCAGCACCAAATGCTCAAGGCCTATTTGGGGCAACAGTTCAGCCAGGCCTGCTTTTTTATAAGTGGCTACTCCGCCTATACCCAGATAAAGGCCGAGCGCAATAATTTCCTTTGCTTCATCAAGTGTTCCGCCAAAGCAGTGGAATATACCTTTCGCCTTGCCACCAAACTTTGCCACACTTTTAATACAATCAGCCGTTGAATTGCGGCTATGAATCACAATAGGCAAATCCCGCGCTATGCTCCATTCTATCTGCCGCTCAAAAGCAATTATCTGTTGTTCTTTAAAAGTTACATCCCAATAATAATCAAGGCCTATCTCACCTACAGCGTAATACTTTTTTCCATTGTCAAGAAAGCCAAGGGCAATTTCCAGCTCCTTTTCAAAATCCTCTTTAATACTGCAGGGGTGTACGCCCATCATGGGGTAAATGCGGATTTCGGCGTGCGGAACCCGGAATGACGTTTCCGATAACTTAATGAGTTTCTCATGAGATTCTGAATCAATGGCGGGCAAAAATATTTTTTGAATGCCGTTGGCTACAGCGCGCTCAACAACCTGCTCCAAATCCTTGTCAAAATCGCGGTGGTATAAATGGCAATGTGTATCTACTAACATCATAATTTTTCAAACTTAAATCCTTTTGCACTAAAATGTTCCAGCACACGGGGCAAAGCATACTCCAGCTTCGGTTGCGCCTTTAGGCTGTCATGAAACACAATAATTGAGCCCGGCTTTGTATGCTTCAGCGTATTTCTTAAAACCAATCCTTTGGGCACCTTCAAATCAAAATCAAAGGTAAGCACATCCCACATCACAATTTTATACTTCCCCTTTAAAGCCAGGTATTGCGATGGTTTCAACTTTCCATATGGGGGCCTGAAGAGCCTTGCTTTATTTTCCCTGCCTAAGGCCTTATTGCCCTTTTCAATATTGGCGAAGTACGTTTTGTTCTGGTGTTTCCACCCGCTCATGTGGTCGAATGTATGATTGCCAATACTGTGGCCTTCTTTAATAATGCGCTTAAAAATGCCAGGGTTAGCTTCAACGTTTTTCCCAATACAGAAAAAGGTAGCCTTTGCCTTATACTTCTTTAGTTCATCCAGCACAAAGGGAGTAACTTCGGGTATCGGCCCATCATCAAAAGTGAGGTATAGCTTTTTCTCTTCAGTTGCTACTTTCCACAGGCATGCGGGGTAGAGTGACGACAGCAAAGCCGGTGTTTTGGTAAAAAGAAGGGCATCGAGCATAAATGAAAAATAATCTTTGCAACTTAGGGTTGCAAGTTACCTATTTAGACTGCACATTTGGGCCAATTCCATTTGCGGTGAAATCGTTTATTTTCACCGCTCAATTTTTTGAATAATGAGTGAAAGAAAAGTGCGCGTGCGTTTTGCGCCAAGCCCTACCGGCCCGTTGCATATTGGCGGGGTTAGGACTGCCTTGTTTAATTACCTGCTTGCAAAACAGCAGGGAGGCGATTTTATATTGCGTATTGAAGATACCGACCAGAACCGTTTTGTTCCGGGTGCTGAAGAATATATTATCAATTCGTTAAAGTGGTGCGGCATTGAACCCAATGAAGGCATAGGTTTTGGCGATGGCCCTTATGCGCCTTACCGCCAAAGCGAGCGCAAACATTTATACCGCGAATTTGCTGATAAATTGATTGCATCAGGCCATGCTTATTATGCGTTCGACACGACTGAAGAACTTGAACAGATGCGCGCCAATATGCAGGCGCAAGGTGTGCCTAACCCCGCCTATAACTCGGTTACCCGCCAATACATGAAAAACTCACTCACCCTGCCGCATGATGAAACCGAGCGCAGGATGAAGAGCGGCGAGCCTTACGTTATCCGTTTCCAGATGCCGAGAAATGAAGAAGTAAAGTTCCATGACCTGATAAGGGATTGGGTGATATTCAATACCTCGCAACTGGATGATAAAGTGCTTTTTAAAAGCGATGGCATGCCTACTTACCACCTGGCAAATGTGGCTGACGACTACATGATGAAGATAACTCACGTTATACGCGGCGAGGAGTGGTTGAGCAGCGCACCTTTACACGTATTGCTATACCGCGCATTGGGCATTGAGGACATAATGCCGAAGTTCGCTCACCTTTCACTTATCCTTAAACCCGATGGTAACGGTAAGTTGAGCAAGCGTGATGGCGACAGGTTGGGTTTCCCTTCATTCCCGCTCAATTGGCTTAACCCTGAAACCAATGAAACGTCAATAGGTTACAAAGAGCGCGGCTTTTTCCCTGAGGCTACTATGAACTTCCTGGCACTTCTTGGCTGGAACCCCGGTGGCGATAAGGAAGTGATGAGCATGGATGAAATGATTCAGCTCTTTTCACTTGAAAAAGTGCACAAAGCCGGCGCACGTTTTGATTTTGAAAAAGCTAAATGGTTCAACCACCAATATTTAAAATCAAAAGGCGATGGTGAATTGGCCGCAGCGATTAAGCCGGGCATGCAGGAAGCAGGGTATAATTTTGACGACGCTTATACTACAGAGTTTTGCCGTTTGATGAAAGAGCGCGCCACTTTTATTAACGACCTGCTGGAGATGGGCTACTACTTTTTCCGCGACATCATTGCCTACGATACCGAGACCATAAACAAGAAATACAGCAAAGCCAACCGCGAAAAATTCAATGCCATCATTGCCGCCCTGTCAAATACGGCGGAATTTAAAACCGCTGAAATTGAAAAAGCAGTGAAAGAGCAAATTACTGCTATTGGCATGAAACCCGGTGAAGTTATGCCCGTATTACGATTGGCATTGGCAGGCACTATGCAGGGCCCCCCGGTGTTTGATATGATGAATTTACTGGGGAAAGAAAGGTCGGTTGAAAGGCTAAAAAAATCTTTCGATTATTTTGATTCAATTTAAAAATGGCATTATTTTTAACAAGAGGGCACCGAAAAAAATAATTTCTCTCACCCCTTGACTCAATAGAACTAAGAACTAAATTCGCAATAACCTGAATTGTTTAACCTAAAAAACAAACCTATGCCACGTAAAAAACAGCAGGAGGAAGAAGAGGAGAAGGATGATGATTTAGAAACTACCGACCCCGAACTTGAAGATGAAACTGACTTCGACACTACTGAAACAGCTATTGATGGCGAGGACGAGCCCGAGGTTGAACCTTCTGATGACGACATCAAGCGCATGAAAGACCTTGAGGAATTTGACGACATCATTGAAAAACGTTCTGCCGGCAAAGGCAGGCGCGCTACCAACAAAGACGAGTACGACGAGGACGACCTTGACGAATTCGATGATTACAGCGAAGAAGAGGACGAGTTCGGAAAAGACGGTTTTGAGGAAGATTTCTAAAACATCTACATAGCATAAAGGGACACACGAATAATATTCTATGTGTCCCTTTTTATTTTTGCATTTTGCAACGCATATGAGCAGGCCGATTAGGGTATTAGTGGCAAAAGTAGGCCTCGACGGACACGACCGCGGGGCCAAAGTAATTGCATCATCGCTTAAGGATGCAGGCATGGAAGTTATTTATACCGGCCTGCGTCAAACACCCGAAATGGTGGTGAACGCAGCCTTGCAGGAGGATGTTGATGCGATTGGTATCAGCATTCTGTCAGGTGCGCATATGACCGTTTTCCCCAAAGTCCTCAATCTGATGAAGGAAAAAGGGTTGAATGATGTTTTACTTACGGGCGGTGGTATTATACCCGATGAGGATATGCAGCAACTTAAAAGCCAGGGATGCGGCGAGCTATTCCCACCCGGAACGCCAACATCAAACATTGCCTCCTACATCCGTACCTGGGTGAAGGAACACCGCAGCTTCTAACAACTGTAATTTTATAAACTGATAAAAATGAAACGGCCCGGAATTACCGGGCCGTTTTTATTTCAGTGAATGTGCAATGCTATCATTCAACTTTTACGAACTTCTTGCTCACCACACGTCCGTCAATATTCAGCTTCAACCAGTATAAACCGGCAGAGAGTGAGTTGGTGTTGATGAGGATTCTGTTGGCCTGGCGGGTAAATTCAAACTGTGCCAGCTTGCCTGTTACATCTACTATCTGCACCTCTACCTTTTCGCTGCTGAACCAATCCGCTTGCGCAATCAATTGGTCTGACACAGGGTTAGGGAAGATACGGATTGATTCATCCAGTTCAACTGCATCAATGCCCACGCATGTTTTAATCACAAAGGTGCGTGTAGTTGAGCCGGTGCAACCATTGGTATCAGTAAATGAATAGGTAACAGGATAGTTGCCCACACCTGATATGCTTACATCAAGTGTTGTTCCGGTTACACCGCTGCCGCTGTAAGTGCCACCCGCAGGGCCTGCTGTTGGAAGTGTTATCTGGTGCGAAGTATTGTCGCAGATAGTATCAGAACCGCCCCATGTGATGGTCGGCAGGTTATTTACGCTGAGCACCAGCGTTACAACGCTGTCGCATCCTGCGGCATTAGTGAGGGTATCAGTATACGTTCCTGACGTAGTAAGTATTTGCCCGTTAAAGTTATATGAGCCACCGCCGCATATAGAAGTGCTTGACGAAGAGCTGCTGGGCTGGTTAACGGTAAGGGTGAGGATATCAATACTATCACAGCCTGTTACTGCCTGTAATGTATCCGCATATACACCCGCAGTGGTTAAGCTTTGTCCACCGAAGCTATAGCTATGGCCTGCACAAATAGTGGCACTTTGAGTTGTTACTATGGGCTGGATAACCGTTAGCGTTAAGGTAATTATACTATCGCAGCCGTTGCTGCCGGTAAGCGTATCGGTATAAGTTCCTGCAGCGCTTAAAACCTGCCCGCCGAAACTATACGTCGCGCCAGCACAAATGCTGGCCTGCGTGTTGCTGCCCGAAGCGGAGTTAACTGTAAGAGTAAGTGTAATGATGCTGTCGCAGCCTGCTGCGTTTGTAAGCGTGTCATCGTAAATACCTCCTTGCGTAAGCTGCGTACCGTTGAAATCATAGCTGGTGCCCGGGCATATTACCGCAGTAATAGTTGAGTACGTAGGGTTCAATTGCGCAAGATTCAGCGTAATAACACTGTCGCAACCGTTAGCTGCAGTTAAGGTATCAAAGTATGTACCTGCATTGGTAATTACCTGGCCTGCAAACGTATAGCTGCCTCCCGGACAAATACCTGCGTTAATGCTAGTACCCGCCGGTTGATTTACAGTTAAGGTTAAGGAGGTTACGCTGTCGCATCCTGCGCTCGTTTGAACCGTATCATTATATATACCTCCAGTAGTTAAAAACTGGCCTGCAAAAGTGTAAGTCTGCCCTGCACAAATCGTAGCACTGATGTTTGTTACGGGAGGCGGCGTTACGGTTAATGTTAGTGTAACAACACTGTCGCAACCATTTGAAGAAACAAGTGTATCAGTGTAAGTACCGCCCTGCGTTAACACCTGGCCCGCAAATTGGTAGAAATTGCCGCTACAGATAGTGGCCGAAATACTGCTTGCACCAGTTGGGTTGATAGTTAATGTAAGTGTAATAACGCTATCGCAACCGTTGCCTGTTTGAAGGGTATCATAGTAAGTTCCTGCAGTATTCAGCAACGTGCCGTTGAAGTTGTATACATCGCCAGCGCAGATGGCACCACTGATGCTTGTTTGCGCGGGCTGGAATACAGCAAGCGTAAGTATGGTAATGCTATCGCAGCCATTGGTACCTATAGCTGTATCGCTGTAAGTTCCGGCTGTTGTAAGGTTTTGTCCATTGAAACTATAACTATTACCCGCGCATATACTGGCCGGTAGATTGGTTATAACAGGCGGAATGACCGTTACGTTGAGGGTAATAATACTATCGCAACCGTAAGTGTTGATTAAGGTATCGTTATAAGCACCTGCTGCATGAATCACTTGCCCGCCAAAAGCAACGCTGTCACCTGAACATATCGAGGTGCTGCTGCTGGATGATGATGTAGGGTTGAGCGACAATGTAAGTGTTACCACACTATCGCAGCCGTTTACTGATGTAAGTGTATCATAGTACGTGCCTGCCGCAGTTAATATCTGTCCGTCAAAGTTGTAAGACGTGCCCGCACATATTGTAGTGCCATATGAGCTTGATGAAGTTGGCAGATAAGTTAATACTGCGCTACCCGAAACCACGTTGCCGCAACCGCTTGTAATAGCAACATAGTAAAGGCCGGTGTCGTTCAGGTTAACGCTACCGATGGTATATGAAGAACCATTGGCATTATTAATCAACTGCCCGCTTTGGTACCACTGGAAGGTAGTATTAGGCCCGTTGGCAACCACAGTAAACGTAACAGAGCTACCTGCACAAGCAGTTTGCGAAACAGGGTCCTGAGAAATGGTAAGTGCTCCTGAAATAGTAAGTGTTGCAGTTTGGGCAGTATCAGTGCCGCATGAACCGGTTATCACCGCAACATAAGTTCCCGCATCACCCGCTTGTGCTGATGCAACGGTATATGTTGAAGAGGTAACGCCCGTTAACACACCGTTCACTATCCATTGATAGGTTAGGTTTGAACCCGTGGCGTTCACAGTAAAGTTCACCGTTCCGCCGGCGCACGATGTTTGGCTGAGCGGTTGCTGGGTAATAGTTATTTGCGAGTTAACCGAAGCTACCACAGGTGATGATACCGCTGTACAGTTGTTACTATTGGTTACTGTTACAGTATACGTTCCTGAGGTATACACTGTGATGCTTTGAGTAGTAGCACCGGTGCTCCATGCATAAGTTAACCCGGGGTCAGCAGTGAGCGTAAGGCTATCGCCGGTACAGAAGCTTGTAGCGCCGGAGAGAGTAACGGTGTTCGACGGGTTAGCATTTACCGTAATGGTAATAGGGGTCGAAACCGCTGTGCAGTTGCTGTCAGAGGTTAAAGTAACGTCATAGCTACCCGCTTGTGTTACAACAATACTTTGCGTTGTAGCCCCGTTGCTCCATGCATAGCTATATCCTGAGTCAGCAGTTAAAGTAACGCTGCCACCGGCACAGAATGTGGTTGGTCCGCTTATCGCAACATGGTTACTTGGTATAGGATTAGAGCTAACAGCCGTAGCGTTTGAAGCAGCACTGCAATTGTTTCCATCGGTCGCTGTAACAATAAAGTTTCCGCTTACCAGCGCATTAACGCTTTGTGTAGTTGCGCTGTTGCTCCACAAATAAGAATATCCTGCTGTAGCAGTTAAAGTAACGCTGTCGCCTGAGCAGAACGAAACAGGGCCTGATGCTATTACACTAACAACAGGAACGGTGTCGACCGTAACGGTTATCGGTGTTGATGCCGCGCTGCAGTTATTGCCCGCGCTCACAGTAACACTATAAGTACCCGCCTGCGTAACCACAATGCTTTGTGAAGTTGCGCTGTTGCTCCAGCTATAGTTAAGCCCCGGTACAGCACTTAGGGTAACACTGCCGCCTGCACAGAATGTGGTAGGCCCGCTTGTGGTAACGTTGCCGCTCGGTGCACCGGTAGCTGTTACGGTAATAGGTGATGAAACTGCCGTGCAGTTATTGCCGGAAGTAAGCGTAACCTTATATATACCGCTTTGAAGAACTGTTATGCTTTGAGTAGAAGCGTTGGTGCTCCAGTGGTAAGTTAAACCCGCCGCAGCTGTAAGGGTAACACTGTCGCCGATACAGAAAGTTGTTGGCCCGCTGGTGGTAACCGTGTTGCTGGGCCCCGGGTTTACCGTAACTGTAATAGGAGTTGAAGTTGCGCTGCAACTGGTGTTGCTCACCGTTACAGTATAAGTTCCGGTTGTTGTAACGTTGATGCTTTGCGTAGTGGCGCTTGTACTCCAGCTATAAGTTAAGCCCGCTACTGCAGCCAGTGTAACACTTCCGCCCTGGCAGAAGGTAGTTGGTCCGCTTGCATTCACAGTGGCCGAAGGCCTTGCTGTTGTTGAAACCGTAGTAATAGATGAAAGTGCGGTGCATGATGTATTCAGGTCGGTTACGGTTACGTAATAGTTACCGCCGCTGGTTACATTAATGCTTTGTGTTGTGGCATTCGTATTCCAGTGATAACCTAAGCCCGCCTGTGCACTTAGCACCAGTGTATCGCCGGTGCATATTGTTGTTGGGCCACCGGCAGTAACGGTTGCATTAGGCGCACTGTTAACCGTTACAGTAACAGCCGATGACGATGCGCTGCAGTTAGTAGTAGTATTGGTTACAGTAACCGTATAGCTACCTGCCGCGTTAACACTAATAGTTTGAGATGAAAGCCCATTGCTCCAATGATATGAAAGGCCTGCGGGTGCGCTAAG
>JADMIO010690474.1_pt1 | contig 16093 bp, 14 predicted proteins | sample 8958161 | NCBI WGS metagenome assembly JADMIO01 (sample SAMN16585339, study PRJNA669376) | soil metagenome | isolation source: Crop rotation soil | place: USA: Cullars Rotation, Alabama | collected 2011
CGTGGCTCTTCCGATCTATGCTTTTCAGAGCAGCGCTCCTCCCGTTGATGCTGAACCGCAGCGACAAACGCTGGACGAGGCGATGAACGATCTCGATCATGTCGCCACCTCCTGCCTCCATTTCGTCAGCACTCGACAGCAGACCGCATCGAGCGATTTGAAGCAGAACCTGGTGATGATCGGTGCGCTTTCATTGGCTGCGGTGCTCGCGGCGATCTGGATCAGCATCGGTCATGACCGGCTCGTGATGGTTCCGCTGCAGCGGTTGCGCGAAGGCGTGCGCCGAGTGACGGCGGCCCAGTTCACCCAAAAGCTTCAGGCATCGGAGATGGCCAGCAGTCCCGAGTTCCTAGAGCTTGCGGAAGAATTCAATCGCATGGCCGAGGAACTGGACGGGTTTTATCATCGCCTCGAAGAGCAGGTTCGCGCCAAGACGCGGGAACTGGTGCGGTCCGAGCGGCTGGCAAGCGTCGGTTTCCTCGCCGCCGGGGTGGCTCACGAAATCAACAACCCGCTGAACATCATTTCCGGCTACGCCGAATTGACGGCCAAGCAGTTGGATCGGCTTGCGATTCCCGGAGACGTGGCCGAGGAGGCGCAGGACAGCCTGCGCTTCATCCGCGACGAGGCGTTCCGGTGCAAAGAGATCACGGAGAAATTGCTCTCGCTGGCCCGCACCGGCAGCGAGCAGCGCGAGAAGCTGGACCTGTGCGGCGTGGCGCGGGACGTCGCCGCCATGACCAAGGGGCTGAAGAACTACCGCGATCGCCGGATCCGGCTGAACCTGGACAGCTCCGATCGCCTGCAGGTGCAGGGCAACCTGACCGAGATGAAGCAGGTGTTGCTGAACCTCACGATCAACGCACTGGAAGCAGTCCCTCCGGTCGAAGGAGAAGTCTGCATCGAAGGACGTCGGACGAAGGACTGGGTTGAATTGTCCGTCCAGGACAACGGCCGAGGCATGAGCCGCGAGGTTCTGCCGCACGTGTTTGAGCCGTTCTTCACGACCCGGCGAGGCAGCAGCGAGCGAGGGACGGGCCTGGGCCTGTCGATTACCCACGCAATCATCGAGAACCACGGCGGGCGCATTCAGGCCGAGAGCGACGGGCCCGGACGCGGTTCGCGATTCACGATTCGCCTTCCGGCACAGTGACTCTCTTGCGATAGGAGTGAAAGTTCATGGCATCTGTGGAAGGGAACGCCCAATGAAACAGACGCGCGGGCCGGCGGGCCAACAGGTGTTGCTGGTGGAGGATGAGACGCGGTTGCGCGAGATGCTGCTTCGGGCTATGCGGGAAATGGGCTTCGAACCCGACGGCGCCGCATCCGCCGAGTCGGCGTTGCGCCTGATGGACCAGACCACCTATCCCGTCGTGATCGTGGACCTGAACCTCCCCGGGGCCGGCGGAATGGAAATGCTCCGCTCCATCCGCCAGCGCTGGCCACAAACGCAAGCCATCATTCTTACCGGGTTCGGCGACCTGGAAGCGGCGAAGCAGGCGATTCACCTGGACGTCGTCGATTTCCTGACTAAGCCCTGCGCCTTAGGTGATCTTGAAATCGCGCTCGGCCGCGCCTTCCAGCGGCTGCATCAACCCCCAATCGTTGACCTGGAGTCTGAGGAAGCGCCGGACGCCCAAGCAACCGCTGCTTCGGATGAGGACGATGCTGCCGAAATCGAGCTCCAAAGCCATGGCTTGGAGTTCACGCCGCGAGAAGGAACCGAGGCGCTTTCGATGGAAGATGTCGAACGTCGGACCATCCTGGCCGCCCTAGAAAAGCATGGCGGCAACAGGACCGCCGCCGCCGCTGAACTGGGAATCAGCATCCGCAAGCTCTACTACCGCCTCGCGCAGTATCAGAGCAAGGGATTCCTCACGCAGTAATGATGCCTGTCTTAGGGGTGTGAAAAGCGGTTGAACGGACGTTCAATCGGCGAGCTTCCAGACCGCGATCAGGCTGCCACGAGCCGCGGCCTTTTCCCACAAGCTGTGAAAGCATCGCGCGGCATGGCTCACCAGGTGCTCAGAATCTCGCTCACGCTGCCCTGCGACACCTCACCTGCTCGCTGAGCCCACATCTTCAAGGGGTAGACCGCTCCTATTTTAAAGTGGCGGACGACCTGCGTCGCCTGTGGTGACACGCGCGGCATCTGTACAGACTTGGCGCGGTTAAATCCGCGAAAGGAATCCCCGGCCGTCAGGCGGATTCTCGCTTTAAGAGTTGATTTCAAAAGGAGTTCCGGCAGGCGAGGATCCACCGACCTTCTGCCAAACTACAGACGTATGATTCATCCGAGAAACGGAGTTCTCTAACCCGGACGGTCATGGCTTTCTCTCTGCTTCAAACGCTGCGCGACATCCCTCTGGCGTTCCTCGACGTCGAAACCACCGGCGCGTCGGCGGACTTCGGGCATCGCGTCATCGAACTGGGGATCGTGCGCCTGGAGCGCGGGCAGATCGTCGCTCAGCACGATCAATTGATCGATCCGCAACGCCGGATCAGCCCCGGCGTCACCGCACTGACCGGCATTAGTCAGCAGATGGTGAATGGCCAGCCGACCTTTGAACAGCAACTGCCACGAGCGATGGAACTGCTGCGCGGGGCGATCGTGCTGGGGCACAATGTCCGCTTCGATTTATCGTTTCTCCGCAAGGAATTCCGCCGGGCGAAGCTGGAGATCACCGCGGCACTCGATGACGCGCCGGTGATGGACACCGTGCGAATCGCGCGCAAGCGTTTCGGGCGCGGCGGCAACGCCCTGCAGCAACTGGCGCCGCGGCTCGGCGTCTTTCCAAGCATCGCCCATCGTGCGCTGGCGGACGCCCAGACGACCGCCGCGGTGTTTGAAAAGCTGATGGAGCCGGTCGGCGGGTGGGAATTGTCGCTGTGCGACGCTTTCCTTCAGCAGGGCGGAGCAATGGGCCTGCTGCCGCTGAACCCTCGGCAAAGCCTGCTGCCGCTGGAATTGGAAGAAGCGCTCGAGCAGCGCTGCCCCGTGCAGATGGAGTACCTCGACGCCAGCGATAACCGGACCCTCCGCATGATCGAGCCTCTGCACGTGCGAAGAGCCAAGGGCGAGTTGCTGCTGATCGCCCACTGCCATCTGCGGAACGACCGGCGGACCTTCAAGCTGGAGCGGATCGTGCGCCTCACACGGATCGACACGCTCGCGATGTCTGCGACGCCCGCACCGTCAAACGAATGCATTGCTGCCGTGCCCGCGCCGCAGCCTCCGCAAGCGGAGTTGATCACGATGGATGCGTCAGCGGATCCGTCGTCCATGTGTACTTGAGACTTTCACAGCGCATCTCGTAGGATCGCGGCACATGCCTGAGCGACTGACGCATCTCGGAAGCAAGTCGATCCTGACGGACGAGCAGATCCGTCAGCCCCGGACGATTCTTGAAACCTTCGAGAATCCCCGACCCGCGCGGGATTACCAGATCGAGTTCGTCTTTCCGGAGTTCACCAGCGTCTGCCCCGTCACCGGGCAGCCGGACTTCGCGACCATTACCCTCCGCTATATTCCCGATCAACGCTGTGTCGAGATGAAGAGCCTCAAGCTCTACTTCTTCTCGTATCGCAACAAGGGGATTTTCTACGAGGGGGTCGTGAACACGATTCTGGATGATCTGGTCGCGGTTCTGGACCCGCGCTGGATCCAAGTGGTCGGGGCCTTCGCCGTCCGCGGCGGCACCGCCGGGACGGTCACGGCTGAACACGATCGGCGTCTGAAGGGTCAGCGACGTCCAAAACGTAAGTCGGGCTCCAACGGGCAAGCGGCCCCGCGCCGACGACGGTAGCATGCCACGTCTTCGTACGGATTGGCCCGCTTGGGTCATTTTACCCAACGCCGGCCTACGCAATCCGTTAAGCCTAGCAGCGTTGTCTTTCGCGCGTTCACCAATCGGGTTCATTCGATGCCCCTACGCACCCTCGGGTCTGTCCTTGGGATCCTTCTCACCGTTTCGGCGTCTTCCAGCCGCGCTGCCTCACCGAGGCAGGTAAATCAGGCGATTGAAAAGGCCCGGCAGTACGTCTTGAGCCGAATGAAGGGCGACAATTGGGAATCGGGCCCGGCGCCCAAGTCCTTCGGCTCGGAGCGGACCGCCAACCGCGACCCGAGTGTCCGACAGTACGGCGGCACGACGGCGATGGCGGTCTACGGGCTGCTGGCCAGCGGAATGAATCCCAATGACCCGCACGTCGCTCCCGCCATCGAGTGGCTCAAAGGCGCCGATGGGCGGCACTTATGCCGTCGGCATGCGGGCGCAGGTCTGGACCTTCCTGCGCGACGAGCGCGAAGCCAGGCTCGCCAGCAAAAAAGACCTGAGCGTCCTGCTGAAGGGACTCATCAGCGAAGCACATAACCGAGGGCTCTATTCCTACTACACTGATTTGGCCACCGGAAAGCCGCAGCCCGGCTATGCGGATCACAGCGCGTCGCAGTTCGGCGTGCTGGGGATGTGGGCTTGTGAGCAGGTCGGACAGGAGGTGCCCACGCTCTACTGGCAGCAAGTCGATGCCAAGTGGAAAGCCGACCAGCAGCCGGACGGCGGCTGGTATTACGATCCGGCGCGGTTCCACACCGTCACGCCGACCATGACCAACGCCGGCGTCGCCACCCTCTTCATCACCCAGGATTACCTGCAGCATTACACCGACTGGGGTGTCTGCAAAGGCGGCGTGAGAAACCAGCACATTGAGAAAGGCCTGACCTGGGTGGACGCACACATCAAGGATGTGCTCGCCGGCAATGGAATGTCGACCCGGATGCAGAATTATTTTTATGCGCTCTACGGTGTCGAACGAATCGGCGTCGCCAGCGGCCGCAAATACTTCGGCACCGTGGACTGGTATACGACCGGCGCCGACCTGCTGGCCCGCATGCAGAACGCTGATGGCTCCTGGGGGACGGAAAATTCCCTGAGTAATCCCAAAGGAATTTCCGACACCGTCTTCGCGATGCTGTTCCTGGTTCGCGGCCGCGCTCCGGTCATGATGAACAAGCTGGAGTACACCAACGAACCGCCGGCAGAGCCGTCGCCGAAGGTCAAACCCCAGGAGGATCCCTGGAACGAGCGGCCGCGGGACGTGGCCAACTTCACCCACTGGTCGGGAAAACAACTCGAACAATATCTGAATTGGCAGGTGGTCAACCTGCGCGTGGCGGCCGATGAACTCCACGATGCGCCGGTCCTGTACATCGCGGGCAGCGAGGCGCTCAATTTCCGCCCCGAATCTCTCCAGAAGCTCCGCGACTTCGTCGAGCAGGGCGGATTGATCCTCGGAAACGCCGACGGCGGAAGCGCGGAGTTCGCCACTTCGTTCATTAAGCTGGCCCACGACGTCTGGCCCAAGTACGCATTCCGCGAGCTTCCCGCGAACCATCCGATTTACACCGAGGAGCAATATCGTGCGGCCAAGTGGAAGACTCGCCCCCGCGTGCTGGGCATAAGCAACGGCGTTCGCGAGTTGATGATCCTGATCCCAGACGCGGACCTTGGACGGGCATGGCAGACGCGCTCCGACAAGACCAAGCAGGAGTCGTACGAGCTCGCCCAGAACATTTTCCTGTACGCGGTGGACAAGAAGAACCTCCGCTGGCGCGGCGAGACCTACATCATCCCAGTCGACAACAAGGCGGTCACCGAGCACTCGCTGAAGGTTGCACGGCTGCTGATCGGCGACAACGCCGACCCCGAGCCGGGCGGCTGGCGCCGGCTGCACAATCTGCTGCACAATTCGTACAAAACCGAGGTCCTGGTGCAGCCGGTCAAACTGGGGGAGGGGAAGCTCAGCGGTTCACGGCTGGCCCACCTCACCGGAACCACGCGCTTCACGCTCAACGCCGCGCAGGTGAACGAGCTGAAAGATTTCTTCGCGGCCGGCGGCACGCTCTTCATCGACGCCGCCGGCGGATCGAGTGAGTTCGCCAACTCCGCGGAAGCGGCGCTGTCGGTTCTGTCCCGCGGGCAGCAGTCAAAGCCGTCGAGTGCCGCCTCCGGCGCCGAGCTTGGCGTCATCCTGCCGCCGGAGGATGCGCTGTACGATCGGCCCAGAATCGACTCGTTCGGCTATCGCTCGTTCGTGCGGGGACGGCTGTCGGGACAGTTGAACGCGCCGCGGGTCCGCGCCATTCGGGTCGACGGCCGAAACGCGATCTACTACAGCCGGGAGGATATCTCCGGAGGTCTGGTTGGCGAGCCGGTGGACGGAATCGTCGGCTACGACCCGGAGACCGCCACCGCCATCCTGCGCAATCTCATCCTGCACCTGGCCGGCGGCCCTTCGGTGGCGACGACCGAAACCGAGCGGCCGCTCCAGAAGCTCCAGCCGCCCGGCGCGAATATGCCGCCACAGAAGCCAAAGAAGAAGCCCGCCGGCAAACCAACGCCGAAATCAAAGTGACGTTCTGAGTGCATCGTCAGCCGCATTGAGCGTCGGGGCGCATCGGAATGCAACATGTCAGAATGCGACAGTATGATCGCAACCGATGAGGGCGTGACGCCGCAGCCCCGCGCAAAAAAGAAAACCGGCCGGTAGCGCGTCATGCGCCCCGGCCGGTTCATCGGCGGATTCCTTTCGCGCCCTACCCCGATCGGCGCCCTTCCATTCCGTCCAGGGACGCCGTGGCTTCATGCCCGGATCGCGCTCTCCCACTCCAACTCTTTATGGCGTTTATTTCAATGTTCCCATCCCGGGTTCCGGCTGCACGACGTGCTGCTGAACCAGCTCATCAAGAAAATCCGCCAGCCCTTCCTCCTGATTGCTCCCGATCACACGATCGGCAACCGCCAGCGCTTCGGGCCGGGCGTTGCCCATGGCCACACCGAGGCCGGCGTTCTGGAGCATCGCGATGTCGTTGATGTCATCTCCGATCGCGATGATCTGCGACGGTTCGATGCCGTGATGGCGTGCGACATGCAGGATGCCTTGCCACTTGTTCACTGAAGGATCGAACACCTCCAGCACCTCAACGTCGTACGCCGGCACGAACAGGCTCTGCGCGGTGACGCGTGGCCCGAACTGCTGGAGCAACTGCTCTTTCACCTCTCGAACTTCCGCCGGCGCGGCACAGATGCCGACCCGAACCGTGTGCTCGTGCGGATGATCCGCCAGGCTCGGCACCAGATGGACCGCCGCGGCGGTGACGTTCATCCAGTGGCGCGTCGCGTGGTTCAGCGGGACCTGTCCGCTGACCAGGTAGTCCACTCCCGCGGCGTGGGTGTCCTGCAGCGCCAGGGCGGCGTGGCCGGACTCCTCCAGGAGCCTGCACACCTCGGCGGCAAGCTGCGGTCCCATCAACATCCGGTGCAGCGTCAGCCGCTTTTCCGTGTCGATCACCATCGCGCCGCCGACGAACACGGCTGTGCCGTAATGCTCGACGGCTTCGATCACGGTGCGGCTCTCGGTCCAGTTTCTGCCGGTCGCGAAGCAGATCAGCAGACCGGCATCCAGTACCCGTCGGACTGCCGCCTTCACCCGGGGCGTGACGTGCCCTGTCGGCGAGAGCAACGTCCCATCCAGGTCAATCGCGATCAAGCGGTACTGCGCCATGTCCCACTGCGGTACGAATCGATGAGGCAGCACCTTAGTCGGCGCCGAAGGAAATGCAAACTCGACCGCCGAAATCGACGCTCTGTACACATGGCGGTATAAGTTGCGGTCGAGTTGGTCCGATCAACCGGTGCTGCACACGGCTTTCCAGAGCAGGAGTCCGCATGAAGCGAGGGTTCATCTCCGTCTGCGGTTTCATCCTCATGCTGGTGTCGCTGACTGCCGGAGCCCAGGAGCAGAAGACCTCTGCAGCCGAAGCAGCGCCCAATGCGCCAACCGGTTCGCTGGAGATCTACTTTATCGATGTGGGGCTCAGTGTTGGCAATGCCACGTTGCTGGTGACGCCCTCTGGCCAATCCGTGCTGCTGGACGCCGGGCCGGAATACGCCTGGCGACGTGTCGCCGGAACGCTCCAGGCAGCCGGGGTGAAGCAGTTGGACTACATCATCATCACGCATTTTCATAGCGACCACTTTGGCGCGGCCCGGAAAATTTCCGAGCAGTTCCCGGTTCGGCGTTTCATCGATCACGGGCAGAGCGTGGAGCTTGGGAAAGGCGACGAATGGTGGCGCCAGCGGCGCGGACCCTGGTTCAAACCGGGTATGGGGGCGAAGTATGACCAGGCGTATCGGGACTATCTGAATCTCTCGGACAAACGTCGTGAGACCGTGACGCCCGGCGATGTCATTCGTCTGGACGGTGTGGAAATTCGCGTTGCCTGCGCCGGCGCCAAGGTGCTCGCTCAACCGCTGAGCGGAGCGGGCCAGCCGAACAATGCCTGCGATGACACTGATCGTCGCGCCGACGACGATGCCGAAGACGGGCAATCGATCGGCGTGCTCGTCACCCTCGGGAAATTCCGCTTCGTCTACCTCGGCGATCTGACCTGGAACGTGTCGAAGGCTTTGTTCTGTCCCACCAATAAAGTGGGGACGTGCGATGCGTACCTGATCACGCATCACGCCCAGAGCCTGCCGAAATCCCTCGGCGAATACTATTACGGTCTCTGTGCCTGTCCCAAGGCGGAGGTCAATGCGCTGCAGCCGCGCGTGGCGGTCCTGAGCCTCGGTGCGCTGGGGCACAAGGCGGGGACGTCCGAAGCGATGCAGAACGTCCGCGGTTCGCCGCGCCTGCAGGATGTCTGGCAGACAGAACTCATCACCGCCGGCGGCGAGAAGGACCATAACTCCGGTCAGGAACTGATCGCCACGATCAAAGGCGGCGGCGGGCAGAATGAGCCGGTGCGATTCATCAAGTTGTCCGCTCACCCGGATGGATCGTTCGCCATGAGCAACAGCCGAACCGGTTTCACGAAAAACTATCCCGCGCCGGATTCGACGCACTGAAAAGCCGGTTGATTCGACCAGGAGAAGCCATATGAATCGCAGGTGCACCTCCGGCGACGGGCGCGTTGTTTGCCTCACGCTGTTGCTCTGGATCTGTTGCGGGAGATGTCCCCGGGCGCTGGGCGCAGAGCGAACGCTGCGCGCCTTTCCGGAAGCGGAAGGCGCAGGCGCATTCACGATCGGCGGGCGAGCGGGAAAGGTGTACGCCGTCACGACTCTGGAGGATTATGAACCACGCAGAGCCAAGCCGATCCCGGGAAGCCTGCGCGCCGCGGTCGAGGCGAGTGGTCCCCGCACCATCGTCTTTCGCGTTGGCGGCATCATTGCTCTCAAAGCCCCGCTGGTGGTGAAAAATCCTAGGCTGACCATCGCCGGCCAAACCGCGCCCGCCGATGGAATCTGCCTGCGAAACTACGAGACCATGGTCAACGCCGACGAGGTGATCGTCCGTTACCTGCGCTGCCGGATTGGAGACGAAGCCGGCAAGGAGGAGGACGCCCTCTCCGTTCACCAGTGCAAAAATGTGATCCTCGATCACTGCTCGGCCAGTTGGAGCATCGACGAAAGCGTGTCGGTGACCGGCGAAGGCTGCGGCAACGTGACCGTGCAGTGGTGCCTCATGGCCGAGGGCTTGGACCAGAGCGTCCACAAAAAAGGCACTCACGGCTATGGATCGCTGATCCGGACCGACGGCCCGGTCACCTACCACCACAACCTGTACGCCCACTATCGCACGCGCTGTCCTCGTCCCGGAACCTACGGCAAGCCGCCGGGGATTCTCTTCGATTTCCGCAACAACGTGATCTACGACTGGATCAGCCCCGCCGGCTACAGCGCCGAGGACGCGGCCACGTTGAATTACGTGGGCAATTACCTCAAGCCCGGTCCTTCCACCAAAGATCGTCGATTTGCGTTCAAGGTCGGCGGGCCGCAGACGCACATGTATGTGGAAGGCAACGTGCTGATGGGACGGGATGTGAAAGACCAGTGGAACCTGGTCGATCGCGTCCAGCCCGGCAACAAATCGGACAAGCCATTCCCGACGCCGGCCATCCAGACCGACACGGCGGAGGCTGCGTACCAGAAGGTGCTCGCCACCGCGGGCGCCACCTTGCCGCGACGCGATGCGGTCGATGCCCGGGTGATCGAATCGGTCCAGGCCGGCACCGGAAAGGTCATCAACTCGCAGCGCGAAGTTGGCGGCTGGCCGCAGTACGCCAGCGGGAAACCGTACGTCGATACCGACGGCGACGGCATGCCGGACGATTGGGAGACACAGCATGGCCTCAACCCGCGCGACCCCTCCGAGGGCGCCAAAGACAGCGGGGATGGCTACACCAACCTGGAGAAGTTCCTGAACGGCTTGGGCACTCAAAAGCCCTGAGGGTCTAACTGAAGATTGTGGTCCAGACGTTTTTGCCAGTCGCGAATTGAACAGTGGCGGACATTGCTATCCTGCCGAGCCGATTCGATGAGCTTCGGATGTTGGAGTACCAAAATCCGAGTCAGACAAGAATGTCTGACCCAGCAATTCCAGGGCCGCACACAGATCGACGCTACAACCAGCCGTGAAGCGCGATCTGCAACGACTCCCTTACGCGCTGAGCACAATCAGGAAGTCTCCTGGCAACCTATAATCGATCGATGGTGATCACCGATCTCGGAACCATGCCTTACCGGGACGCCTGGCGGATCCAGGAGGAAATCCATGCGGAAGTCGTGGCCGGCGGACCGGAACGCATCCTCCTCGTCGAGCACCCGCCGGTCATCACGCTCGGCCGGCGCGAGGGCGTCATCCGGAATCTCCTCGTCTCCGAAGAATACCTCGAGCAACTCGGCGTGGAACTCGTCCAGAGCGATCGCGGCGGAGATATCACCTTCCATGGTCCGGGGCAGGTCGTCGCCTATCCGATCATTCGGCTGAACGACCACGCGCTCAGCGTCGGCGGATACGTGCGCACGCTGGAAGAAGCAGTCATCGCGGCGCTCGCAGAAATCAACATTCCCGCCCGACGCGAGCCCGGCGCCGTCGGCATCTGGGTGGATCCGCCGGCTGGCCCCGCGGCGAAAATCTGCGCCATCGGCGTCCGCATCCGCCGGGGCGTCAGCCTCCATGGCTTGGCCCTGAACGTCACGACAGACCTGAACTACTTCAACCTCATCGACCCGTGCGGATTGGGGAAGCCGGTGACAACAGTGCAGACGCTGCTGGGCGAGAGCACTCCAGACGTGCGACAGATCAGAAGCCTCTTGGCCGAGCGGTTGGTCCTGCGGTTTACGAGCGGCGCTGTGCGGGTCTTTTGAAGCCGCGCTGTGCCTTACGTTGCGATCTTGAGTATTCACGGATCCCGACTACCGGCTGCTCGGGCACCAGAACCTGCCCGTCACAACGAACTCGCAAAGTGATGCGCATGTGGCAACGCCTCGGCAAAGCGTCCGACCCCTGTCCCATTGCCGCCTGCCGTCTGCCGTCCTACATTAGCGGCAGGTGCGTATGCGATTCTTTTCCGCGATCAGCGATGTCGAGTCCTCCGCCGAGGCGGTGGAGAGGGTGATGGAGGATGTTCGGGCTCAGGGCGGAGAGCGGGCGGACGTGGCATTCGCGTTTCTGACAGCTCATCATCGCGACAATGCTGAAGAGATCGTGGAGCGCCTTTGGCTGGAACTCGATCCTCAGACGGTGATCGGATGCTCCGCTGAAGGCGTGATCGGCGGCGATAAGGAAATCGAGCGGGAGCCCGGGATTTCGCTGCTTGTCGCGGAAATGCCGGATGTGCGCACGCATCCTTTCCACATCGGCGGGGACACCGACTGGCGTCGTGTGCTGACGGACGCCGATGAGTTCAGCGAACGGATCGGCTACGGCCCGGAGACGCGCGCGGTAATCGGCTTTGGCGATCCCTTCAGCACGCCGACGGATCTGTTCCTCAAAGCATTCGATGAGAACGTGCCCAACGTGCCGCTGGTCGGAGGCATGGCCAGCGCTGCTTCGAGGCCGGAGCAGAACATCCTTTTTCGCAATGATCAGATTTTCGACGGCGGTTTTGTCGGCGTGAGCGTCAGCGGGCCGCTGCAGGTCGAGACGATCGTCAGCCAGGGATGCCGTCCGATCGGCCGCCCGCTGGTGATCACCAAGAGCCACGACAACATCATTGAAACGCTCGGCGGAAAGCCCGCGCTGGATGCACTGCGCGAAACGGTCGTCGCACTAACCGAGCCGGAACGGCAGCAGCTTTCCAACGGGTTGTTTCTTGGCCGGGCCATCAGCGAGTACCGAGACGATTTCGGGCGCGGTGATTTCCTGGTGCGGAATGTGGTCGGCGTGGATGATGAAACCAAGAGCCTTGGCGTCGCCGACTACGTGAAAACCGGTCAGACGGTACAGTTTCATGTGCGTGACGCCGCGACCGCGGGCGAGGATTTGGCGACTCTGCTGGAGGCCCAGAAGCGCGGTAGTCCGGCGGCGGGGGCGCTGCTGTTCAGTTGCAATGGCAGAGGGACGCGCATGTTCAACGTCGCCTGCCACGACATCGGCCTGGCGCGCCGGGCGATGCCCCGGACGCCGGTCGCGGGTTTCTTCGCGGCGGGAGAACTCGGGCCAGTGGGCGGCAAAAACTTCATCCACGGACATACCGCGAGCTTCGCGCTGTTCCGGGGGAGTGCTGAGTAGGTGCACCATGGAGGGCACGGAGAGCCCGGCGAAGGTCAAGATTGAAGAAATCGTTCGGATGTGCGGCGCCTGCGCTGGCCAGAGAACGCGAATCGATTATCTAACGCATGTCCCCTCAAGTGCAGCATGGATTGCAGAAACCTTCACATCCGCAAGCGCGGTTCGTGCTGCGGGATGATCTGGCGTATCTGCTGCCGATGGCCGTCTTCCTGATCTTCACGCAAATCGGTGTCTGGTGGCCGGCGGCTTATCCGGCGAGCTACGTTCTCAAGACTTTCCTCGTCGCGTTCGTCCTGTTCCTCTGCCGTCGACATTACACGTCGATCCGTTGGAATGGCTGGTGGCTCGGCGCGCTGCTCGGCGTCGTCGGGATTGTCCAGTGGGTTGCGATGCAGCATTGGCTGCAGCGACACGTCTCATGGTTTCAGCCAGCAGAGCACCCGTTCGATCCAACACAAGCCTTTTCATCGCCCGCTGCCCGGTGGAGTTTCATCGCCGTTCGTCTGATCGGTGCGACGCTGCTGGTGCCGGTGATGGAAGAACTGTTCTGGCGGGATTTCCTCTGGCGCACCATCGTCGCACCGAACGATTTCAAACTGGCGGCGGTGGGGGAGTGGGACTGGAAAGCGTTCCTGATCGTCCCGTGCGCCTTTGCGCTGGTGCATGGGAACTGGTGGCTGACCGCGATCGTCTGGGCGTTCCTCATTGGCGGCCTGCTGGTTTGGACGCGCAGCCTTGGGGCGTGCATCGTGATGCATGCCGTGACAAATCTTCTGCTGGGATTACACGTCCTGCGGACGCATGAGTGGTACTTCTGGTAGTGCCGGGGGTATAACATCGGCATGGCAATCGACAGCAACGCCGCGGGCCAGACGCGCGATCAGGAAAAGCCGATCACCTGCCCCAAGTGCAATGCGCCGATGGAGAAGGTCACGTTCCAGTCGATCACCATCGACCGATGCACCGCCTGCAAAGGGATCTGGTTCGACGCGCTGGAAAAAGAGCACCTTAAGGCGCTGGCCGGTTCCGAGAGCATCGACGTCGGCGCGCCCGCCGCGCAGCGCCGCGACCAGCCGGTGCGGATCAACTGCCCCGTCTGTCACACATTGATGATCCGCATGGTCGATCACGAGCAGCCGCACCTCTGGTACGAGTCATGCACAGTCTGCTACGGCGTCTTCTTCGACGCTGGCGAATTTCGCGATTACAAGGAGCACACAGTCTTGGAACGGCTGCGCGACGTCTTCCATCGCGAGCGAAAATAGCTGTCTAAGTTTCTCCCGGTCGTTCTGCAAAGCATACGATCCCACGATGTCGCACCACTCAATGGATAGCACTCCCCGCCGGCTGTACATGGACAACGCTGCCACCAGCTTTCCCAAGCCGCGCGCGGTGATGGACGCGATGACCCGCTATGCGACGGAACTGGGCGCCAGCGCCGGCCGCGGCGGATATCACGAAGCCGTCGAAACCGGCGCCCTGATTGCAGAGTGCCGGCGACGCCTCAACAAGCTCTTTCATGGTGAACAGCCCGAGCATTTTGTCTTCACGCTGAACTGCTCCGATGCGCTGAACCTCGCGATCAAGGGGTTGATCCATCCCGGCCGGTCGAATCACGCCATCTGCACCCACATCGATCACAACTCGATTCTCCGCCCGCTGCACGCGCTGGGAGATTATGGATGGTGTCAGACGACGCGCGTGCCGGTGGATGGCAAGACGGGGCTGGTCGATCCGCAGGAGATCAAGAGGTCCATCCGCCCGGATACGCGGCTGATCGCCATCACGCATGTCAGCAACGTCACCGGGACGGTGCAGCCGGTCCGGGAAATCGGTCAGATCGCGCGCGAGGCGGGGATTCCGTTGGTCGTCGATGCGGCACAATCGGCCGGGCATCTGCCGATCGACGTGCAGTCGGACTACATCGATCTGCTCGCCGCCCCCGGACACAAGGCGCTGCTCGGCCCATTGGGGACGGGTTTCCTCTACATCCGCCCGGGTGTTGAAAAGATCCTTCGTCCTCTGAAAGAAGGGGGCACCGGCTCAATCAGCGAGCAACCGGTGCAACCGCCGTTCATGCCCGACAAGTACGAGCCCGGGAGCCACAACGCGATCGGGATCATTGGGCTTTCAGAAGGTGTCCGCTGGGTGATGGAGCAGACGATCGAGAAAATCGCGGCTGATGAAGCGGACCTGGTCCGCACCTTCATCGACGGCGCCAGCGACATCCCCGGCCTGACCTATTTCGGCCCGCAGGGCATCCGTCATCGCATCGGCGTTTTTTCCGTTCGACTCGACGGTTACGACCCGCACGAGTTGGCCAACATCCTCGAGACGCATTACGGCATCCTCACCCGCGCGGGGATTCACTGCGCTCCCCTGGCCCACAGCGCCATCGGAACTGCAGATCGAGGCGGCACGACGCGGCTGAGCTTTGGCGCCTTCCTGAGCAAACAGGACGTGAAGTACGCGACGGACGCGCTGGCGGAAATCGCGGTGGGCGCGGCGGTGGAGAGGTAGAACGGAACGGAGTTTTGTTAAAAAATTTCAGCCCGCAGCGGGTCGTATGAAACAGGCGCGGTACGCTCTGGCGCCGAATCGCGTAGATCAGGATTCATCCCGCGCTCGATCATCGCCATCCGCTCGCGATGGCGGATCAGCAGATCGGTCATGGCATAAATCCCGCAAACCAGCACGGGCACTCCGACAACCCAGAACCAGAAATTCCCGATGAGCGGCATGAACCAATCCATCTTGCCTCCGATCTGCGCGGCAGCGAACGACGGCGCGATGATCCGTGGCCGATTATGATCAGTATTACAGGATCTTGCAACCTCAGAGATTCTTCACGCACTGCCGCCGGCTACTTGTAATCCTCCGCCGCAAGCGAGCCGCAGACGATCTCCTTGTCGTTGCGGACGTAGACACATCGATTCGCAAACGCGGGATGCGACCAGACGACGTTGCGGCGCTGGGCGGTATTGGTCGGCTCCAGCAGGTGGACCCGGCTTACCTCGTCGTACCCCTTCGGCGTGAGCCTCGCGATGATCAGGTCGCCTTTTTCGTTGAAAAGAAAGAAACGGTCGGCGTTCTTCACGATGAAAGCGGTCGCCCAGCGATCGAAGGTCGTTCCCTTGCTGCCCGTGGCCGCGAGCGTTTGCCACAGGCGATCGCCGGTTTTGGCGTCGAGGCAGCGCAGTTCGCCGTAGCTGTCCACGCCGTAGATGTAGCCGTTGTCGAGGAAGGGTGTGTTGATCAGGCAATGCAGCGCGTCGGTGCTGCGCTCACTCTTGCCCTTGCGCTGCCAGAGGACCGTGGCCGCGGGCTTCTGCGCGTCGAGCTTCATCATCAGCGAGCCGTTGTAGAAGGCGCTGACGAACAGCAGGTCGTCCATCTTGCGCGGTGTGGCCAGCGAGAGCCCCGATTGCAGCCGGAAGGGTTGCTCCCACAGGACCTTTCCCGTTTCCGGATCGACTGAACTGAGCGCCTCCGGATGCCAGACGATGAGCTGTCG
>JADMIO011081507.1_pt1 | contig 16093 bp, 20 predicted proteins | sample 8958161 | NCBI WGS metagenome assembly JADMIO01 (sample SAMN16585339, study PRJNA669376) | soil metagenome | isolation source: Crop rotation soil | place: USA: Cullars Rotation, Alabama | collected 2011
CGGCCGAGGTGAAGCTCGACGCCGCCGACTTCGCCACGCTCGACGCTCTGCCGCAGGCACAGGGCAGTCGCTACTAGCGGTTGTCGCACAATGCTCAGGGAACGTAGGACGACATTCGCGAGACGCAGCCGTCCAAGCTCACATCGACTGGCTTGCCGTCACAGTACTGCCCTAGGGCCGCGGCGCTGATGTGAAATTCAATCAGCACGTTCTCGCTGCTCGGTGGAGCCTCAACGAGCGCGATCTCGCCCCCCTGAACGCAGACGTACTGATTCGCGAGCGAGTGGGGCTCAGCCACGTAAAAGAACCCTGAGGTGATGGCCGCCTTGCTTCCCAGCGCCAGATTGGTGTCGTAATGGAGCTCGTACTCATTACCGAACATGCCTCCGACTACCTCGCCTACGCCGAAGGTGAGGGTGCCGCTGCGCCAGTTCGAGGGAGGCGCGCCGCCTGCGTAGGCCTCATTCGCGAGCATGCCCGAGACATGGCTGAAGCCCGTTTGGCAGGTGGGCGCGTTCGGAAAGAAATCAACGACCGAGCCACCTGCTGCACCGCCGGAACTGCCGCCGCTCGAGCCGCCGCCGGTACCGCCGGCGCTACCTCCGACGGAGCTGGCGCTGCCACTGACGCCCCCCGCTTGCTCTTCACCCGTGTGGCCACTGCCGCAGCCGATCGAGCTCAGGGCAACGCCCACAACGATTCCCCTCAGTACCTTTACCCACTCCATCGCCCCCAACTAGCACTAGTCCTTCGGGGTTGGAAGCCGACTCTGGCGGCCACTAACCGATCACCGGCGGCAGCGATTGCCAATCGAACGATGAGGAACCCGACGCTTAAACGCACCTTGACCCGTCCGCCCCCAACGTACCGCCGTTAAGCAGCGATCGCATCACGAAACCTAATCCGAGCGCCACGGTCGGAACGCGTAGGCAATCCCGGCCAATACCATCCAGGTACCCGGATCCGCGAGCCACGGCACGCTGAGCCAGACGTCGACCGACCCTCGCCACAATCCAACACCGATCGAAGCGAGGACTGGCCCCGCGATTGGGACCATGGAGACGTGGCCTGGGATCTTACGAATCGCCCGGAAAGTATTGACGAAGATCGACGCGAAATTGGCCACCATTGGGATGGCGCCAGTCAGCAAGAAAACGCATGCGGCGATGTGGCGAAGGAGAATCATTCGCGGCCCAGGCCCATGGTGGTTGGTACCAACGGTGGTGAGCCAGTCGCCATTCCCTCACCCGCACAACTTGTATTTATGCTGCAGCCCCACACCCCCGCGCAAACGCAAACGCTGCACCCTGCGCGCTGACCCTCACCCCCGCGCCTCCAACACCAGCCAGCTGCTCCGTCCCCCCGTCGTGCAACCTCCTGAGACCAGCCACCTGCTCCCCTCCCCCATCGTGCGAGCGTCGCGTTGGGCGGGGCGAAAAACCATAGGAGTGAAAGATGGACAAGCAAAACGAGACGCCGGCGACGTCGCCGGTTCAACATGAAATGAAAGAGTTTTTGGCTGGCTTCGAACGAGTCGAAGCCGAAGTGCGCGCGGTGCCGGAGCGCGACTTGGTACTGGTGAATTTGGATGTGCCGAGCGCGGTCGCGACAGCTCTGGGCTCGTGGCCAGAGATTGTCCAACGGCGTGAGGAAGTGGCGGCCCTGAAAGGCGCCGACATCGCCAAGTTCGACAAGATTCGCGACTACGCGTTCGCGCTCGGGCACGCGCATAGCGAATATCGGGCGGCGCTCGGGCCCGCCGATCCCATTGGCACCCTTGCAGAAGAGGTCACCGAGGCGCGCGAGCAATTGTTTGCGGACGGCAAGGCCTGGGCCGGCGCGGCTTGCTCGAGGCGAGTCGCGTCGAGAAACTGCGCTCAGGTGTCGGCTACAAGAACGTGGCGTTCGACGTCCTCGGCCTGGTCGGCTTGTTTCGCGAACGCGCGCAAGAGCTGGCCGGCAAGACCGCCGTAGCCGCACAAGAGCTCGACCAAGCCGCCGAGCTGGCACAGCGCCTCGTCACCGCCGTCGGTCTGAAAGAACAGTCACCCGCAACCATCACCGCCGCCGCCCTCTTGCGCCAGCAAGCGTTCACGCTGTTCACCCAAGCCTACGACGAAGCCTGCCGCGCGATCGGCTTCCTGCGCTGGCACGCCGGCGACAGCGACTCCATCGCTCCGTCCCTCTGGGCCGGCCGCGGCGGCCGCAAAGCCCCCGAGCCCGACCCGACCGGCCCCGTCGTCGCGCCCACCCCCACCGACCGCACGACCAAGCCCTCAGCCGGCACCGTCACCAACACCGCACCGTCCACCACGCCCGCCGCGGGCCTGCCCGGTGCCACCCCGTTCGCTCCCTGATCGAACGGAACGCGACCCATGACCACCTCCTCCCTGTTCCTGGGTTCCTGCTGCCCGCTCGACGGCGGGCAGCAGGCCACCGCGTTACACGTCCCCGCCCACCACCTCGCCACCCACGCCGTCGTCGTCGGCATGACCGGCAGCGGCAAAACCGGCCTGCTGACGGTAATGGTCGAGGAGGCCCTGCGCGAGCGAGTGCCGGTCCTAATGATCGACGTGAAGGGCGATCTGCCGAATCTGCTGCTCGCATTTCCGAGCTTCGCCCCGCAATTCGTCGAACCCTGGTCGAGCCGGGGCCGGGCGACACGCGCTCGGTGAGCGAGATCGCGACGGCGCTCGCCGCGGAGCGGGAGCAGGGCTTGACGGCGTGGGGATTGGGCGAGCGCGAGCTCCGCACGTTTGCTGAAACGACGAGCGTGCGCGTGATCACGCCGGGCAGCACCGCGGGCGAGCCGTTACATGTCTTGTCGTCACTGGAGAAGCCGGTAACGGATTGGAACAAGGACCCGGAGGCGGCGCGCGCATCACTGTCGGCGGCAGTGTCGTTGTTGCTGCGGCTCCTGGGGCGAGATGCTGATCCGGCTTCGAGCCGCGACCACGTCTTGTTGTCGGTATTGGCGGAGCGACGGTTGCGCGCAGGCGCGCCGTCGGACCTGGCGTCGCTGTTGGAAGACTTGGCGCAGCCGCCGATCGACCGTATCGGAGCGCTAGCGATCGACAAGTTCCTACCAAAGCGCGAGCGCGCGGCGTTGGCGGCGGCCTTGAATACGTTGCTGGCGTCTCCGACGTTCGCGACGTGGCGAACAGGGACTCAGCTCGACGTGAAGAGCTGGTTGACGGTGAAGGATGGCAAAACGCCAGCCGTGATCGTCAGCGTGGCCCACCTGGACGACGACGAGCGGGCGCTCGTGCTCGGCGTGCTGTTGGAGGAAATACTGACGTGGGTGCGCAGCTTGTCGGGGAGTAAGCGGCTACGCGCCTTGGTCGTGTTCGACGAGGTGTACGGCTTCTTGCCTCCGCATCCGGCGAATCCGCCGACGAAGCGACCGCTGGTATCGTTGATGAAGCAGGCGCGCGCGTTCGGAGTCGGCGTCGTCATCGCGACGCAGAATCCGATGGACCTCGACTACAGAGCGCTCGGCAACGCGGGAATGTGGTGCGTCGGGCGCCTGCAGACGGATGCGGACCGCGCGAGAGTGCTGGAAGGGCTTTGTAGCGCGACAGACGGCGGCGGCGGCCGAGACGGCGATGGGACGAGCCTGGCCGAGCTGTCAGACATCACGAAGAGATTGGCGCCGCGCTGGTTCTTGATGCGCGATGTGCATTCGAAGAGTGGGACGGTGCTCATGCAGCCGCGCTGGGCTATGACTTTTATGAGAGGGCCGATGACGGGAACGGAGGTTAGGAGAGCGAGGGGTGCAGCGTAGTGAGCGGGCGGCGAGAGGGCGACCACGAGAATCACGGCCCTACTCACTTGGCGACGGGTGAGATCGCTATACATCAACACGAGCAAGAGGGACGTGATGGTGTCGACGAGGCGCGAGCGATTGCTTCAGGAGCTCTGTTTGGGCACTCGCGTGCTGTTCTGCGGATGGCAAAGTTCGACCGACTTACGGGCGACATTCCGACAACTATTAAACGCGATCGTCCCGTCCACCCAACGCAGCGCCATTCAGCCACGGCCGCATCAGCAAACCTAGGACAGCAGGTAAGCGAGGAGCGAGCCCTACGTAGTCCATTACGGGCTAGAGCACCGGCGCTGCATTAACGGAGGCGCGGCCGCGTGCTGCAGTCGCCTGTTCGGGGTCCGTCAAGCACATGGAGCATGGTCCCGACAAGGGGCGGGGAGATCTTGAATTCCCCAAGGGCTGCTCGGGCCCGAAGTCCAACAACGAGAGTCGTGTCGCTCAGTCATCCCGACGCTGTTGGCCAGGGTGCGCGATAAGGAGCAGCCCGGGTTCCTTCACCTCGTTAGGCACGTTTTTCTTGAACCCAAACTCCACAGAGGGAACATTAACACGTAACCTGTTGTAATTACTAAATTAACAATGATTCAATAAAATATTATAAAGCTATTGATCATGCGACTAACGCGGGCTATGCTACGGCTATGGGTAGCCAACTATCAGAAGCTAACGCCGAGCTGGAGGCGATGAGGACGGTCAACGATGCGCTCTTGCCCCTCGCGCCAGAGGCAAAGGCTCGAGTGCTGGGTTGGATCTTGAGCGTACACCAGGTGGACGGCGGCAAGCCCGCTCGGGTCGTGAGCGCAGCAGCGCCAGCGGCTGTCGGGAGCGCGACGCAGAACAGCGATCCCGACGAAGTGGAAGATCTGGCGAGCTTGTACAATCGAGCGAATCCGGACACCGATGCGGAGCGCGTGCTGGTGTGTAGCTACTGGCATCAGTACGTTCAGCAGCGACCCGAAGTGACCGGTCAGGAAGTGAATGATGAGCTGAAGAATCTCGGCCACGGCGTCGCTAACGTCACGGTCGCGTTCAACCGACTGAAGGAACAGCGACCAGCGCTCGTCATGCAGGTGCGCAAGGACGGCACGACCAAGCAGGCGCGCAAGAAGTATAGAGTGACTGTCGAGGGCAAGAAGGCCGTCGAAGCGATGTTCCGAAGGGGGGAGCCAGAGTAGCCACCCAAAACCGTCGCTCCACAAAACACTCAAACCCATGGCGGTGATCGCCATGGGCCGAGGTGTGGCCGCCCACCGAGGCGGGACAGACAGCTTGAATGGAACCCGAGTATGCGCATGCGCCCCACTCGGGTCAAGACACCTGCCCCGTTAACGACGGCCGCTTGTTCTTTTACACGGAGGGCCCAATGGCCAAACTGTCGAGGAAAAGGCGCTTTGTAACGTGGTACCGCCACTACAGAACCGGCAAGGTGATGTGGGCAAGGGACTACGGCTACAAGGCATGGCCGTTCTAATAGAGACCGAGACGCCCTCGCGGCAAAACGCGGCGAGGGCTCTCCCTAAACGCCGGCAGAAGCTCAGAAGCTGCGCGCCTAACGACCACTGTTGAGCAGTGGCGCAGTGGCCACACCCAGGAGCGGACGACAGCGGTAAAGCAGTACGGCGAGAGGACAGTCGTCTCAGATGACGATGAGCCACGCCCGTTAATAGCGCTGCGCCCCCCTTGAGGTTGCTCGATGCGCTACGCGTCTAGCTCAGCGTTACGGCGTCAACCAACATCTTCAAGGTATAGACGCTGATGCTGCCCTCTCTCTCCAAAATCGACCTCAGCGTCGCGTCGACAGCTCCCTTCTTCTTGACGTGTTCTGGATCCCAAAAATCGCTATCCTCCGACACGATAGCCCGGTCGGTGGTGTGCAAAGCAATCGCGACTATCAACTTGTCAACCGTGTCGTCGAAGCCTGCTTGCCGCAAGGATCGCTTTAGCTGCGGCGGCACCTTCGGCTGAAACTTCAAGAAACAGAGCGCCCCCAAATCACTCCAGGTAACCACCAATTGCTTCACTAACTCCGATCCACAAGTTCTCTCCCACTCATCGATGAGATGCCGTCGATTGTCGATAACGATTCGCAATAGTTTTTTTGAAGCGCGAACAGTGATCTCATCAACACGAAAGATCTTGCGACCGCCGCCGCGCAAATCCTTCACAAGAGGCGCTAGAGCGCAAGAATCCAGGACTATATCCAAGACTACCGCCTTCGCTCCTGCTGAACCGCCGATAGCTGAAGCGTCGCCCGGTACCGCTCGTCGAAAAACCCGTCAGGCCATTGACCAACGAAATTGCCTTCTTCATCGAGAGCTATCGGCGTGACAATTGACCCGTTCTTGTTGCGGTCGACATAAAGAACTCCGACGTTCTTCGCCGCCAGTCGCCCAGACGCGATCAGAAATCGCGCGCGGTTTATCAAGTGTTCAGAATGCGTTTCAACGATCACTTGCCGACTCTCGGACATTAACGAAATCATTTCCCCAAGCTCGGACTGCGCTCGGGGGTGCAGATGCACTTCCGGTTGCTCGAGATACAACGGCCCGCTCCCATGCCCCAGTATACTTTGTATCACCGGGAATACCTGCGATATCCCAAAGCCCACGTCGATCAGGTTGGCCTCCACCCCTGTGACAAAATCAACCACCTGAATTGCGGTATGATACGCTGACACGTCTTCGACGCGAACGTCCCGGCATATGCCGATGGCTTTGAGCCCGCGACCGAGCGCTTCGTGCCGAAAATGTTGTTCAGACCTCGTGATATGACTGGGTTCGACGCCATCCCAAACGACCCCTCTCCCTGAGCCCTGATCTCTTCCCGGCGCTCCTCGGTCATACCATCTCCGTGGTGGGAGTCGACCTGACGGAACTCGGTGAGTGCCGTCACTAAACTGATCAAGCGCCCTGAGCGCGGCCGCGAAATCCTTAATGCGCCTTTTTGCCGCGCGACTGCGACGAGTCGTGCTGTGCACCAGTTCTTGTAGTTGACCGTACCTCATTCGATAGTCATCAGACTCCAAATCCCACTGCCGCTCCCGGCTCAAGAACCGCATCTCGTACGCAAGGCGCTTACCTGGCTTGTGCTTCACCGTTGCAGAAAGATCTGTATCAGCGTACTCATACGCCAAGCTCCAAAGACGGCCGGCAGGTTCCTTGCTACTGCGGACTTGTGCTTCTAAATGCACATCATGGAGGCGCTCCGTTCGGCGCGATTGTGAATACCAGCTACTATGATAGAGCGACGATACAGTGGCTCCAACAATGATCGATCGAACACGCTCGTGACGATATACCGTGTCGTTAAAAGAGCCCAAATCAATCAGGCGACCGTTCCATATCGGTCGATCACCATCGCCGTCCAAGTAGCCACTCTGGGCGAGGAACATCATCGCCGCTGCCAGCGACGACTTCCCCGAACTATTCGGTCCCACGATGAATGTCAGTGGATACAAGGTAGTCGAGTCGAGATGCCGAAAGCCTCGAAAATTTCGCAAGTGCAAACGGGAAACGAACGTTGGCTCCTCCATTGGGCCCTTCCTACAGTATAGCGACGGTCATTGGTGCAGACATTGGTTCGATAAACTCAACCCACCGAAGCGGCAAATCGTTACCAGCCAACGAGGTTGCCTCAGAAGATCGCCAACGCCTTGCCTCTTACGCTCGCGCTGTCTAGTTATCGTGTCCATCATTATCCCGTGGGTTCGCATCTGATTCATCACCTTCGCGGTGCGTGGCGAAGATGGCATCCACAAGACGTGTACACGACGACGTTACGCGAGCGAGGACTTTGATTTGCTCTCGACAAGCCAACTTTTGTGACGCTTGGGGATAATTGATCGAATGATCAACCTCGCCCCAAAGCTCTTCAGCCAGTGTCCGAACCTGAATCTCGGCGGTTCGCTTGGTCCTCGTATTGCTCGCAACCACGTAGTGTACACTCGTATACATTCGCTTGCTTACCACCGCAGAAACGCCAATACTGCCGAAGTACTCGCGGTATTCGTCATCCCAGGTCTTCGCCTCGGGACCCTCAAGGATCGAGTACCGGTTTTCTTCGAGTAGCTCACAGAGCGCAGCATTGATGCGTGAAAACTCGGACGTATGCAGGTGAAGCAACCTGATACCCGCTAGATCATTGATCTTCTCAAAGATGTTTGCGGCTGATACGTCAAAGGGCATTCCCTTGAGTCGACACTCTTTCGCTTTTCGGAGCAGTTTGTCCCTGAGATGCAGCGGATCCTTCACGCGCCACTTCATTGAGTGATAGAGATCTTTTAGAGGGCGGGTCTCGACTATCGTGCGAAGGTTTGCCGCCAGGCCTTCGTAGACACCGATATCTCTTTTAAAAAGAGAGACGAGGTCGTCGATCACAACCAACTCTGGATCGTTTGGCGACAAATCCGAGGTCATGGCATGGCCTAAATGCGCTCGACGATCGCCTTGGCGAGGTCTTGGAACGCAACCTTTGCCCAATGCCGCTGCTCCGGGGTCCCCGCGTTTACTTCAGCCATCGACACCCCCTGCTGTTGGCTCGCATTGGCTAGCGCGCCAAACTCCTTAACTTCTCCAACCTTGAGCGGAGATCTAGCCGCGGAAACCAGCGCCGGATTTACTCTCATAAGAACAGCCAATACATCCTCTTGAACCGCGCGCTCTATTCGCGGAAAAAGTACAAGAAAATCAGCGGCTGGACGCCCAGCATAGACCTTGAATCGCTGCGGAATGTACCCAAGCAATTTCGGGACGCCCGGCAGGAGTTCCGTGCCCATTGGAGCAAGCTCGGCGATCGTGTGCCAGTCTGTAATCCAGTCCGCGAGCGTGTGTCCCAGCGTCTTTATCGCGCGAAGCGAAAAGTGATCAGACGCCGCTGGAATAATGAAGTAGTCGGCATCCAGCAGTATTACTCTATTGAGTGCTCCAATATTGGGCCCCGTGTCGTAGAAAACAATATCCGCATCGATGGCGTTCGCGGCGGCATCAACGAGGGACGCGAGGGCAGTCGTCCCTCTAAAACCACGAGCCCTTCGCTGAAAGCATTCCGCCCAAAACGTAGATAGGTGCGCTTCGAACTCCGCAAGACGGATATCCCCTGGCAGTAGATATAGTCGCGTCCCTCGTTCAATCGGAGCGATCGGCTTTATTGCTCCCGTACCTTCGACGATCGGCTTCAAGGCAGACCAAACAGTGGCGCCGTCCGGCCCATCGGATTCGTCCAGAAGACTATCAACGACGGCGTCGTCTACTAAGTACGAAGTTAGGTTGGCTTGCGGGTCTGAATCGACAAGCAGAACCTTCGCTCCAAGCTCAGCGAGCGCAAAAGCAATGTTGATCGTTAGTGTTGTTTTTCCAACGCCTCCCTTATGGTTGAAAATCGCGAGTCGCGGAGCTCGCTTCGGAGGGTCGGTAGCAATCGTGCTCATGTATCGTCGTCAGCGAGGTGGTCAGTTTCCGCGGCCTCGTTTTTGCTCTTGTCGGTCCGGCGGCGCTTCTTCCGCTTTCCGTGAGCGATGGCTTCCCGCGCTGCTGTGCGGTCCGGCAATGCTTGGACGTAGAGTTCTCCCAACGCAGAAATCTGCTTGCTTCCCTTGGAGGCTGGCACAAGGAGGCCAGCCTTGGTCGCGTTGTCCACGGCGTAAGCGGCGTTGGAAAGCTTCAATTGGGCGGCTTCGGTGTTGAGCTTACCCAGATCGAGCGTCTTGAAATGGGGCGTTTCACGGTAGTGCGTTAGATAGTACGCGAGACAGGCAATGCGCTCCACGTCGGTCTGCGGCTTCTTCTCAAAGAGAAATTCTTTGGCACCAGGCGCTCTGTCTTCAGAGAAGTCGGCGGGACTTGTCGATCCTAAGCGCTCCTCCACCGTGTGCGTCGCTGCGCCGTATCGGACGTTCGCAGAGCCTGACGCGATGCCGAGAAACGTACTCACCGATGCCAGCACACGCTGACGAGCCTCGTGGCTCAGTCCCTGGAGTGCGCGAACGACGACAGACAGTGCCTCAAATTCCTCGTTGTTCGGCGATTCTACCGTCATTTGGTGATTCTCTCTCTTGTTCCTGGCTCCATTTGGGGCCAGGTGCGCGTGCGTACGCAGCGCCACCGGCAGTCACTTGCGCGACATAGCAGCTTAGGAGAGGCGCTCCAATGCTGCAACAGAGGGTTGGCCCGCCTCGTCGCGCGAGAACGGTCGGCTCACATTCGCCTCTGTTTCCGCCGGATCGGCGCCCTGGCGACGCCCACGCCGCATGCACCTGTCTGTGAGCGGGCCTCCACCCCGCTACAACGCGAGCCCTACCTACCTACCTACCTCCCTTGCTCCCGCTCGAAGTGCCCCGTCATAGTAGTAAGTCCAGCGATGTGTCCGGGGGTCTCGCGCCACCCGCGGACACATCGCTGCCTTCGCTTACGGCAGCCCGGCAGCCGCCTTGGAAGAGAGATCAAAATTTTCGCCATATTCGTTCGGTCAGCAGCCGTAACGGATTACTCAACACAGCAACTCCCAGGCGCGCCCAACTCGCAACATTTCAGCTGTCACGCGGCCATATGGCCCATATCGAGCAATCGACACCGGGATTGCTGAGTAACACTGCAACGGCAAGCGCCCATATTGGTATGCGGTGGCGCGACAGCGAGCGGCATCTCTACTTGGTGCGCGAGCCACGTCTGGATTTTTTCTTCCTGTTGCTGACGGCCCGCGCCCTGCCAATTAGAGCCGCCAGCTCTCCGACGAGTTTTTCCTCAAGCTCGGTTGCGTTTTTGAAAAATGTTGTTCTCCACGTCTTCACGTCAAAGTGGAGCAAGGTACCTGCTCGCGCGGTTTGAAGAACAGGTTTTCCGCAGCCTCGAGCAAACCCTGCTTCAAAGTAGACGTTCTGTGGCGACCGTGTGAAGTCCGCAAGCACTATGTCAGCATCGGCAATCATGTCCATCACGGCCTGCGAAATTTCGTAGTCGCCTGGGATGAGATCGACACGCTTGATCTCAAGCTTGCGGGGGGCGCGCCGAACCGCTCTTCGGATCGCCTCAAAGTAGTCGACCAACGATGGCTCCTCTTCGAATGCAAACGACATGGCCACAAACAACTGCAGCGCGCCAGCCTTCCTTCTGCTCGTCTTGGCCCGAGTGGTGGAGTTCAGCGGACGTCCTGCGACCGAACTCGTGCTGTTCCGTGCAGCCCGGATTAGCTCTTCACCGTCTACCTTCTGGTAGGTGCGTCCCTTTCGAACGAAAAATTCCCCTTCCGCCGTCGCAATTGGCGCGAGGTTCGGCGGCGCCTTGAGGACCTCGACGTAGACGACAGGACGGCCGCCGATGTCCACGATGCCTACCGGCGTTTCCCAGGGGAGCATTGATGAGACCAGGTCGCGTAGTCGCGCGTGCGTGCGAACCGCGTCCTCATTCGAAAGGCCGACAGGACTTCCGCTATCGTCGACACCCACGACAAGGGTTCCACCGTCAGAATTGGCGAACGCAACCAGAAGGCGCGCCAAGAGCTTAATGTCTGGTAGCCGGGTCTTGAATTCTACAGTCTGCGACTCGCCTTCAGTGAGAAGCTTCTCGATTCGAGGATCAACGACGACGGGCTGAACAGGTGTCACAAGCGTCAGAGGCTAGGCCACATCGCATGCAAGTGGAATGGTGACCATCCGGACTCAGTGCCATCGGTTCCTACAATAGGCGGGCCGGCTTCCACTGGCAGCCAAGACGCCGCCCGGCACCGGTATAGAGCAAAATTCCGCGAAATGCCCGTTTTCTCCAGCGCATGGCTCGCAGTGGCTGCCTCTCCGTGAGAGCTAGACTCAGCCGCGCGCGATGACCGAACCTGAGGCGACGCTCAAGGACGTGTGGACGCTGCTCTGCAGCATGGACCGATGCCTCAACGAGCGCTTCGACCGCATTGAATGTCAACTCGTCGCATTCGACGGCCGTCCTGTTGCTTTAACAGCGCGTCTCTCCGCCGTCGCCGAAAAGATCAGCGCGATCGATATCCCCTAACCCCGCGTTAGCGACCAAAGCATTGCGATGACGCTGGTGCTACTCACCAGGGCGTAACGGTGTGGCACGCGCCGCGGCACTTTGCCGTGCCGCGGCCTGTACGCGCGCTACGTGCGCGGATCGCGGAGGAACAGCCACCAGTAGTAGGGAATCGCGAAAGGCCCGGCCAAGAAAAGGCTCAGTGCCCAGGGAATTCGTTGGGAGACCGGTAAGCGTTGGTTTCGAATGGCGGCGGTTGCGAAAGCCAGCATGAACGGCAACGCCAACCCCAACGAGCCGAGAAACAGAAGGGCTTGCAGGTTGGCGCTGACACGAAGAGTACAGGTCGCGAAGTAGCGAAACGACGCCGGCGGAATCGCAATCGTGACCAGGGCGATGGCGCTCAGGCTCGTTCCCGCAATTGCCATCGCTTTCCACCAACCCGCCGCGTTCACACGGCAAGGATAGCAGCGGCAGGGGGTCGCCGCACAGCGAGGTGCCGCGACCAAAGTCGGCTATGTCGCACTCTTCGAGCTTGTCGACCGCCTCGTCTCAGACGGACTGTGCGTCGCAACCACACAACCAGCTTAGCCTTGCTCGCTTGACGCGCGTCAACTTGCCGCGGCAACGCCGTGCGCGGCTACCCGGGCCGAATGCATCAGGGGATGCTGGGCGGCGGGCGGGCGGCACATCGTCAGTCCGTCTTCCATCCCGGGGGTGCATATTCAGGATAGTCGTTCCAGACGGCCCGCGTGAGGTTGATGAAGACGGACCCAAGCACGTCACCGACCATCAACAGGAAAGGCCGGTACTGTTCCTCAGGCAAGCAAGCCCTTGCCAATTCGATGAGGTCCGTGGGAGTTCCCCCAAGCCGGTCGCAGTGCAATTTGACGAGCGATGCAAGCGCCCGGCTGGGCTCCTTCACGGGCACCCAGCGTGAGTCGGAACGCTCGCCAAGCGGAACGTCTCCCGCGAGAATGCGCCGCGCAAAGGCGAGGGTTTTCATGGTGTCGTTTGAGGCTTCAGCGAGCATGAGCGAATCGCCATCCGGAAGCTGGCTTGCGCTGGCTTGGAGTGCTGAAACGCATTGCTCGAGTTGACTGAGCCACCGCTCGGCGTCCCCTCGAAGGTTCGCGGGAATGGTCGATTCGCACGCGGTCATGTCGCGCACCCAAAGTACCGCCGCTAAGCAGCGGCCGCATCAGGAAACGCGCTTGCTGCAATGCGCGGAACTGTGCTCGTGGGCGAGCGAGCCGACGACAGTCTAAGTCGTTTTCCTTGCCTGGGTTTCCCATTGTGCCTGCTCGCGCGTGCCGCTTCCAGGCCGCGGCCGGCGAAGCCGCCGGTGCCTGCTTGCTGGCGCGCGCAGGCAGCCTGGACCCGGCACGCGCGAGCAGGCGTCGGGATGGGCGGGCGTGCGCGGTCAGCGCGCCTGAAAGGGAAAACATGCTCAGAATTTATCCAATCGTGCTTGAGGTGTTGAAGCAGTTGCAGCCGGCGTTAGGGCGCATTGAGGTGCAGGACCGCGACCTTGCGCGGCAGTTACGGCGCGCAAGTGCGTCTATCGCGCTGAATCTCGGGGAAGGCATGTACAGTCGCGGGCAGAATCGGCACGCGCGCTATCACAGCGCGCTCGGCTCCGCGCGCGAGACGCTGTCGTGCTTGGAGGTCGCAGCGCTCTCTAGCTACGTGGAAGAGGACGCGCAGCTCTGGGACCAGCTCGACCGCATCGTTGGCACGCTGGTCTTGCTGGTGCGCGCGTAACGGACGGGCTGCGGCACTTTGCGGTGCCGCGGCCTGTGCGCGCTCGTGAAGGCCAGACTCGGGGCGAAATTCTTATCTCTACGGCGATCCCGAGGCGTCCTTCGAGGTCACCGGGGCGCCATCCACGACGTTCATGATCCACGAGGCCGTCGAATTGTTGAGTACATACGTCGCACGCCGCTCACAGCCAACAACGCCATAGGACGTGACGAAGCCGTTACTGGTTTCCAGCGGTTGCACCTTCAGGTCCTGACAATTCAAATCGAACTTGGCACGGTTCTCCAACTTCGCTCGGAGCTCCTCGTTCGTCGTACCGCATCCCACCAAGACCCCGAGCACCGCAAAAACTACAGTCGCCCTCATGCATAGAAATCTAGGCGGTCGTGCCTACGGGGTCCAGTTCCAATGGCAGCCAAGACGCCACCCGGCGCCAGGAGTGAGGGCAAATTCCCGCGAGAAACGCCCATTTTCTCCGGCGCATGACTTGCAGTGGCTGCCTTCTCCATAGGAGCTAGACTCAGCCGCGCGCGATGACTGCGTATTCCGGACGCACTTGAACGCTGATTCCGAAGCGACTTGAACAGCTGTTCCGACGGCACCTGAACGCTGATTCCGGAGCACTTGAACACCGATTCCGGACGACTTGAACGCCGATTCCGGAGCACCTGAACACTCTGGGCCGTGAGGCCGGAGCGCAGGGACGAGGTCGAAGCCAGGGCGAAGCAGAAGCCGATCGAGCGCGCCGCGAAGCGGTGCGACGGCGGCGAAATGGATCGCCTCAGCATGCGCAAGATTCGAGAAATCCTTCGCTTGAAGCACAGCGGCCGCAGCCAACGCGAGATCGCGAGCTCGGTCGCGGTCGCGGTCGGCACCATCAACGGCCACCTGCAGCGCGCCAAGCAGGCCGGGCTGACGTGGGATGCGGCGCAGTCGATGACCGACGCCGAGGTCGAAGCGGCGTTGTTTCGCGATGTGGGTCGGAACGAGGGCGCTACGCGCGCCGCAATCGACTACGCCCACGTGCACGCGGAGCTCAGTCGCCCGGGAGTGACGCTGCAGCTGTTGTGGTTTGAGTACCAAGAGAGCGTTGCGGCCCGCGGCGACGGCACGAAGCCTTACCAATACAGCCAATTCTGCGAGCTTTATGCGGCGTGGCGGGTGCGGCTCAAGCCGTCAATGCGGCGGGTGCACCGCGCTGGCGAGAAAGCGTTTGTCGACTACTCGGGAAAGAAGCTTCGCCTGACGAACGCCGCCACGGGTGAGCTGATCGATGTCGAGCTATTTGTGATGGTGCTCGGTGCGAGCAACTACACCTACGCAGAGGGCACGCTGACGCAGAAGCTGTCGGACTTCGTCGGCGCGACGATCCGCGGCTTTGAGTACTTCGGCGCGGTGCCGGAGGTCGTCGTGCCCGACCAACTGCGAAGCGCGGTGAAGGGACCAGACCGCTACGAGCCCGACATCAACGCGACGTACCTCGAGATGGCGCAGCACTACGGCGTGACGGTGATCCCCGCGCGACCGCGGCGACCGAAGGACAAGGCGAAGGTCGAGACGGCCGTGCTCATCGTGCAGCGTTGGATTCTGGCAAAGCTGCGCAACAGGACGTTTTTCGAGCTGGATGAGCTGAATCGAGCTGTGGCGGAGCTGCTCGAAGAGCTGAACCAGAAGCCCTTTCAGAAGATCGACGGCTGCCGCGCATCGGCCTTTGAGAAGCTCGAACGGCCGGTGATGCGTGCACTCCCACCCGTGCGCTACGAGCTTGCCGAGCGCCGAAAGGCCCGTGTCAACATCGACTATCACATCGCCTACGACGGTCGGTACTACAGCGTGCCGCATCAGCTCGTGCACCATGCCGTCGAGGTCCGCGCCACGGGCGGCACCATCGAAGTATTTCTGAGCGGTGAGCGCGTGGCGACGCACAGGCGGAGCTACGCGCCTCGAGGTGCCGCCGTAACCGACCCGGCGCATCGCCCGGCGAATCACCGTGACCAGGTTTGGCCGCCAGAGAGGCTGATCGGTTGGGGCGCGAAGTATGGGCCAGCTGTGGCGACCGTCGTCGAACGGATGCTGCAGCGTTACGTGAATCCAGAGCAGGGCTATCGCGCCTGCCTCGGATTGATGCGCACTGCTGAGAAGTACGGCAGCGCTCGCATGAACGCCGCTTGCGAGCGCGCGCTGAGAGCCGGGACCATCGGCGGCCCGAACCGGCGGAGCATCGAGGTGATCCTCAAACGTGGGCTCGATTTGCAGCCATCAGCCACACCGACACGCAGCACACCGCTGCAGCACGAGAACGTGCGCGGCGGCGACTACTACGACAGAAAGGAAACAGTGCATTGACCACCATCGAAGAAACACTGACCAAACTGAGCGAGATGCGGCTCCCGAGCATGGTGCTCGCGGTCCGCGAGCTCATGGACACGGCGCCCGGGCATCAACTCTCCTTTGAAGAGAAGCTCGGCATCGTCGTCGACCGCGAGTGGCTCGACCGCGACAATCGGCGGCTCGCTCGACGGCTCAAGGAGGC
>JADMIO010941454.1_pt1 | contig 16092 bp, 11 predicted proteins | sample 8958161 | NCBI WGS metagenome assembly JADMIO01 (sample SAMN16585339, study PRJNA669376) | soil metagenome | isolation source: Crop rotation soil | place: USA: Cullars Rotation, Alabama | collected 2011
AACGCCTCCCTTGTTTCAAACGCTTGGGGGGGGCCCCCTGGCCCGGGCATTCTAGTATAAGCGCCGAGAAGATAGTCCTCTTCCGGCGCGCCGGAAGAGGATCGGATCTGCACGCCTCCGTGGAGATCCAGCTCTGTATGCTCCGTCCGCCAGAAGTAGTAGCGGGTGATCTGGCCGTAGGAGACCTGGGACTTGTCGGGCTCTTCCGGCAGCTTCCCACGAGGTCATTACCAATCCACTGGCACCAGTCCGGAGGGAGCGGACCCGGTAGCCCACGGCCAGGATCGCCTCCAGGCTATAGTGATCGAGGAGCCGGGTGACCTCCCATGTGCCCTTGCGGCGAACTATCCGGAATTTCCGGATAGTTGCCCCTGGGTCAAGCTCCCCTTCTTCGAAGATGTTCCGGAGGTGCTCGTTGATGGTCGTACAGAGATGTCGAAGAGATCCGCCATCCGTGCCTGTGTGAGCCAGACCGTCTCGGCGGCGAACCGGCACTCCACTCGGCGCGGCCGTCCTCGGTTGAGTCGAGAATGATCTCGCCAGTTGGGGGTAGGGGTTCCTGAAGCATGAGTAGTGGAGATGCTCTGCGGAAGATTCTATCTCCCTGCAGGGTTCAGCGCGGGCGGGCTAAAACCTCCGAGCGTCTTCAGCGGTAGACGTCCGCCGATCTGGCTTTCCTCGGCCGTCTCCTGAATGTCTTCCCGGCGAACTATTCGGAATTCCCGAATAGTTGCCTCTGGGTCCAGAGCTTGTTCACATTTCTGAGGAGAGTTCACACCGGAAGAGTTTCCCTACTTTTCTTGGAGAGCCATGTCGATGTCTCGGAGTTGAGGATCGAGATCAAATCCCGAGTCCCGAAACTCATTGAGGCTGCGCCGGCATCGATGGAGGAAGCTATCCGCCAACTCTAATTCTCCAGTCTCTAGATAGGAGCAACCCAGCATCCAGGTCGCACCGATCAGATCGCGGAGCAGATTCCGATCCTTGGGATAGGCCAAGAGAGCTGCACCTATCAGTTCTAGACTTTGCTCGAAGTGGGGTTGAGCTTCAGCCCAGGCTCCTTCGTGGACACAGCAGTTGCCGTACCTCATATGTCCCGCGGCGAGGTCTCGCAGTGCGGTTGCGTCCGACGAGCCAGGAGTTTGGTAGGCCGTTGCCGCTTGGATCGCGCGTGCGTACGCTTTGCGGGCGTAATCGAAGTCCATCCGGGTCTCGAACAGACACCCTATCTCGATCTGCGAGTTGTAGATGTAGTGAAGGGTGTCGCGATTGGAGGGGAAGTCGGCCTGTACTCTTTCGATCTCCAGAATTGCCTTCTCGGTAGCGAGGCGAAACTCTGAACCCCTAGGCAAGGAGGAGCACTTTAGCATGCCAATTAGCGCTCGCCCGCGGTGCATCCTGTTTCCAAGCTTGCGGTTGTCCTGATCCTCGTCGGGTAGCAGCAGCGAGGCTCGATCGAAACTGGCTGCGGCTTGTTTCGTGTCGCCATTCTCGAAACTGGCGTCGGCAAGTAAAAGAAGGACTCTGGCGAGGATATCCTGATGGAGGGTGGATGTGGCGTTTTGCGACAGGAGCTGGCTGCGGAGGTCGACGGCCTGCTGGAGCAGCGCGATCGCCACGTTGCGGTTTCCGGTATCGTTCTCAATACCGCCAAGAGCTTCCAGAGCCGTCGCGAGGAGGGAGTCGCGGACCTCCCTCGATACCCCAATTACTGGGCGTTGCATCAAATCCCGTGCTTCTTTCAAAAAAATCTTGGCTTCATCGAACCTTCTGAGCGCTCGGTATACACTTCCCGCTTCTATACAAGTCTCGGCGACATCGACACGTACTGGTGCCGAGTCGTCCAGGAGCCTGAGCTCCCGTGCGACCTTCAAGGTCTCCTCCAATGTCTGGGCTGCGCCCGACAAGTCGCCCAGCCCATGAAGCGTGATTCCGATTTTCGATCGAATGATCACTAGGTCATGAAGAAGGATGCTATCCTGCGGGCTGCTTTCCCATCGCTCCTTGGCTCTACGCTCGCCATTTCGGTAGCTTTCCAGAGCCGAAAGATACTCACCAGCCCATCGTTTTAGGTCCCCGGCTCGGAGATAGCTGTCGATCGCCCAGCGTTCATCTTCCATGGTCGCGGTCCGTTCGATCGACTGCTCGCGAACTAGCCGGAGGCCCTCGGCAAGCGCAGACAGACTATCGATGTCTGCTCTGTCGGTCAGCACCTTGGTTAGAGGTCTCTGAAACCATTCGCAAAGGGTTCTTCTTTCCTCTACATCGGCTTCGTCAAGGAGAGACAGAGCCCAAGCGACACCATTTTCGCGGCGCAAGACCTCCTCGGCCAGAGCTTCGTTGGCGCGACGGAAGGGCTCCGCTATACGTTCCGACTCCATTCGTTCTATAGTTTGGTCGAGATCAGGCGCCAGATTTTCCTGAAATACTAGAAGATGATCGGGAGTGTCAAGCGAGTCCTCGGTGTGTAGGTGGGAGAGATGTGCCTTAACTGCCGTCTGCATTAGCTCGAACAGATTGGCGAGATGCCGGACGAGCCGACGCCGATCACCGGCGTGGATCAGATGGTAAGTTGTTTCCGACTCCCGGAGCGGGTCCGCCTTGCTCAGCTCAAGGAGATGTTCGGCCAGTGCTTGATGGAAGGAAAGAGCCCCGCCCGCTCCTAGTCGGCCCAAGACCGCTCTCCGGAAACCAGCGTCGAGGATAATCCAGGCATCACTCCTCTGTCCAACGAGGGCTCGAAACGTGCGGCGTATCGTGGCAAAGCGGGTATCATCCCATTCCTGTCCCAGCATCTTCGGAATGAGGACGCGCAGATCTCTCTCCCGGAGGCCGATCCGGCTTATGGATAAGAGACCGAGAAATACCCTGCACTTGTGCGCGTCGTGGAGCCGGTCGGCCCGTTCCAGTAGCCAGCGGTAGATTCCCTCGAGTGTCGGCGGAAGCTCCTCCACGACGGATCGGAGCAACCTGCGGATGCGGTCTTCGGGCGAAGCTGCGGATATGTCGTGCTCGGCCTTGGCAAAATCATCCTGGTCGATCAAATTTAGAGCTTCGACGGCCAGCCGCAGCCATCTCGGGTTTCCGGCCGCTCGCTCCTTTGCCAATGTCCGTTTCTTGAGCAGCACGCGTCGGGATTCAGGAGGCAGAATCCGATGGTATCGGCGACAAATCGACTCGATTAGACGCCTTTGCGCGGGAGGTTGGAGTGGGCCCAACTCAACCCTCTGTAGGCCTCGTGTCCGCTCCAGAAGAGCAGCGGTTGGTCCAAGCGACGAGATCACCAAGCGTACATTGCGCGGCCAGTGCGGGGCCAACCAGCTCAGGAGTTCGCCTTCCGAGCGGGCGTGCACAGACTCTAACTCATCGAGGACCAATACGATCCGACGGCTCAATGCGACTTGGCGTATGAGACTCCAGAAGGTGTGTCCAACCTGCTTTAAGCCTGCGCCTTCCAGGGCGGGCTGCTCCAGCTCCAAATATTGGGCCAGGGTATCGGTCCATATGCGGAGTATGTCGCCGACCACTTGTGCGCGCACCGTACGCCCAGCGAAATGCGGAAGCAGCACGACGTTGGATTTCCGGAGTTCTTCACACAGAGCTGCGAGAAGAGTGCTCTTTCCATGACCTTGGTCAGCTACGATGCAGATCCCCCATCGCTCATGGTCGCTGGAGTGCACGTGCTCTAGCAGCCGTTCCAACGAAGTGGAGCGGCTGTCGAGGACTTGCGCTTCATCCCGAATGAACTCCCAGAAGAGTTCTCGCTCTGTACTTTTCCAGTCTGAAGGAACTTGCCGCACGAGTTCGCGTGTCTCGCTCTCCAACACCGTCCAGAGGTGCTCGCCCACTTGATTACACCAGTCCTCCAGCCCATCCACGCGCTGGCGCTCGGCGTTCCACCTGCCGGAGTAACCCAGCGTGTACGGCCTGACGCTCTCCTTGAGATCTTGAAGGCGATACCGCGCGGTGAGCGCGCCAGCATCCCGCCTGTGGTCCTCCGAGAACTCGGCGGCAGTCTTTGAGGCCATCTGGCCGGTCTCGACAAGATGCCTGTAATCGAACGGCTCGCGGACGCAGATGAGGCAATTGTCACGGATCCGCCGATCATTCAGCGCACAACGAATCTCAAGTTCTGTGACGCTCCAGCCGCTGGCGTCCTCTCTGATGCCGGCCTCTCTGGCGGCTTCGATGAGACTGTCCACCGGAGGCACCCATCCGTAGCGATCTCCAAGCAACGCGATAAAGATGGGCCGGCTTCGCTGGATCTCGCCGACGCAGACCTTTAGAATCTCCCGCCAACGTTGCTGCTCGTCGGCAGAGGAGGCGTTGACGCCCCACCGTAGATCAATCAGTTCGATCTGTACTCGTCGGTCGCTGAGGCGTTCTTCCAATTGCGGAAAGATGACGTCCCGGAAGAGGTCTCGCTCCGATTGCATATCTCGAAACGTGCTGGCGATGAAGATCGATTGCGTCCGGGACGGACTGGGACGGGCGTAGGCTTTTGGGTTAGAGTTCGGCTCGCCTTTGGAGACCACCAGCTTTCGCAGCGCCTGACCAAGGATCATGGCGGTACCGGTGTAGCTTCCAGCGACAGCCATATCCAAGGCTGCTTGCCCCAACTCGTCACGCAGTTCCAGGTCTGCGCCGGCCTCGATCAGAACCCTGACCAAGTCCGACTGGCCATGTCCAGCGGCGCGCATCAAAGGGGAGTAGCCGCGGTCGGAAACTAAATTTGGATCCGCACCGTGGAGCAGAAGAAGTCTCGCCGCGGTGAGATTCGCGTCGGACGCCTCCAGTAGCGGTGTCCAGCCCTGCGTGGAGCGGCAATTGACGTCCGCTCCGCGGTTGAGCAGAAACTGCAGAGTGGGAAGGTCCCCGCGGGCAGCGGCACCGAGAAGCTGCGCGTCCTCTTCGGTCAGGGGCAGGTACTTGGCCTTGGGAGTCATTATGGACCAGCGGCCGGACACTTCCTCACTTCAACCCGACGTGAGCGCGGCAAGGACTTCCCGGTGCCCTAAGGCTCTCGCGATGTCCTCCGCCGTCTGTCCGTCGCTCAGACGGGCCAAACGATCAGCCCCGGCTTCAAGAAGGAATCTAGCGGCCTCCGCGTCTCCTTCGACGGCTGCAAGATGGAGCAATCCCACCCCGTTCGGAGTTGTCCGCCGGGCGTCAGCACCGTTCAAAACCAGCAGCTTGATGATTTCGCGATGCCATTCGAATGCCGCCAACGCTAACGGCGTATAACCCAGATTGTCTTCTAGGTTCACATCCGATCCAGCTTTGATCAGGATTTCCACTATCGCAGTCAAGCCGCGCTGCGACGCCCAATGGAGTGCAGTTTCCCCTTGCTCTCCCGTCTTTTGGACGGCCTCTTTCGTGATTTGACGCCGGACTTCCGAAATATCGTTCCTCTGTACAGCCTCCAGAAGAGAACCGCACTGGCGATTAAGTTGTTGAATTCGTGACTTGACTTCCGCAGTAAGCTGATTAGCGTAGTCCTCATCCCCGAAAGTTCCCCTGAGATGCTCAAGATGCTTCAAGCTGAAGCGAAGTGCGGGGATAGACCGTACATCGGCGACTTGGCACAGGAGTCGTGCTGCCATCGGTTTGACCGAGTCGAATTCCTCACTCTCTAGATAGGCGCTCAAGAGGTCGGCCACCTCCGGGCGATTCATCTGTTCAAGCATTCTCACTGCGGCGATCCGGTCCATGTAGTCTTCGGAGCGCAACTGCAGTCGCAATCCGTTGAGTTTCCGCGGGTCCCAATTGGCCATCGCCGCCGCAACAAACCGATGGTCGTCGATGGGCTCACCTGTACGAACATTGACCATGAAACGCCGGCAGCGCCGATTAATGCAGAATTGCTCGAGCCCTGTCAGGCCGTTCGCCAGCTGGCGCTGGCAGTCGGAGCATGTCGTAATGGCCATAGATACCTGTAACCTAATCTCTAATACTGATATCAGGCTGCGTTCCCATCCGAGGCTTTCGCAACAACCTTTTAGTATAGCGTGCTTCAAGAGTAAATTGGGAGGTGATGGATGACGGGGTGCTCAGCGGTAAACATCCCGCCCGATCTGGATCTCCTCGACCCACACCAGCTCGCATGCCCCGGGGCCGTCGTCCTCACGGGTGAGCGAGCTGTTCCAGTAGAAGCCGTCGTCCCGCTTCACGTTGACCAGGAAGCCGCGCACGCGCACCGGGTCGCCGGAGCCGGCCTTGAGGAGCGCCTTGCGGACGTTGTCGTCGGCCGGGATCATGTGCATGTTCGCGGAGTGGGCCTGAATATAGTGGAGGTCCAGATCCGGGTGATCCGTCCGCCAGAAGTAGTAGCGGGTCATCTGGCCGTAGTCGACCTTCGACTTGTAGGGCTCCTCCGGCAGCTTCCCCCAGGTCATCACCAGGTCCACCGGCACCAGGAACGCGCCGTCGTCGAAGCGGTAGTGCTCGTCCGACGCCACCACGGCGGAGATGTCGAAGGAGGCTCGTGGGTCGAAGGTGATCCTGCCCTTGCGGGTGTCGATCTCGAACGGAGGACGCTCGGTCGGCTCCTGGATGGGCTCGCCCGTCCAGTCGACCGGATCACCGGAGCCCGAGGCGCGCGGGCAGGAGAATCCCCAGTACCCCAGTGCGACGATCGCGAGGAACGCCAGCCAGAGCTTGTTCATGACTCTGGGGGAGTGTAGCCCGGACGGCTTGCCGAAGCCCAATCGAGCCGGCGGCCGGTCCGTTCCGCGGAACTGTCGGTCCGTTCCGGCCGGCAGAAGGCCCATACCGCGGAAGGGTTCAACAATTCCGCGGAACGGACCGACCGCCAAGGCCGGCGGAAGGGCTTTTGAGCGGAAGGGTTCGACAATTCCGCGGAATGGACCGACCGCCAGGGCCGGCGGAAGGCCTGCTGAGCGGAAGGGTTCGACGATTCCGCGGAACGGACCCACCCTCCTGCGGAACGGACCAACTATTCCGAGGAACGGACCGACCATTCTGCGGAACGGACAGGCCATTCCGCGGAACCGACCGCCCGCCGGCCCTGGCGGAAGGACCAGACCGCGTAACAGCTCAACCGAGGCGAGCGCGCGTTGGCGCGTTCTCAGCGCCCGGTGCGCCGGCCTCCTCCACGTCCCGGACCAGCCGCTTCACCATCTCCGCCGTGGCCTTCTCCCGCTGGGCGGCTTCGACGAAGAGGTTCAGGGAGGCCAGCGCCTCCCGCGCGATCCCCTGGGCCTTGAAGACCTCCACCGCCTCGCGGGCCAGGTCCTTGACGTCGGCCGCGCGGCCCTCCTCCAGGTAGAGCATCGCCAGATCGAGCGCGGCGAGGGCGGCATTGTAGGGGTTGTCCCGGGCCGTGAACTCCCGCCGCACCCGCTCGAGGCCGGCGACCGCCTCCTCCCGCTTCCCCAGGCCGGCCTCGACCCGGGCCTCCAGCCAGCTCACCTTCACCTGGTCCAGCGCGTTGCCCAGTTGGACGGCCATCTCCCGCACCTGCGGCAGCAGGCCGGCCGCCTCGGCGTGGCGCTCCAGGTGGTAGAGGTTGTTGGCCGCCTTGAACCGCAGCGCAAAGAGGAGGCGCCTGTCCTCCGAGGCTTCTACGAAGGGAGTGGCCTGCTGGAGCGCTTCCAGGGCTTTGGGAAGGTCACCCATCTGCTCGTAGACGGTCTCCTTGTTGAGGAGGACCACCGCGGTCGCCTCGACGTCTCCCTGGGCTGATTCCAGTGCCCGGTCGAGCCGTTCGAGCGCCTGGGAGAATTGCCGTTCGTCTCTGCGCAGGGAGGCTTCCAGAGAGAACAGGCGCCATTCTGGAAGCAGGTCGGACTTCGCGGTGGCACCCGCCTGCCAGTGCATCCAGGCCCACACCCATGCCTCGTCGGCTTCAGCGCGTTGGCAGGCCACACGGAACGCGTTCCCTTTGTATCCCCAGGCATAGCCCACGAGGAGGGAGCGGCCCTGTTCTCCTCCTCTTTCGCAGCGCTGGGCGATCCACAGGGCCAGATCCGCCAGGTCGAGGGATTCCCGGACATCCGCTGCCGCGGTCCTCTCACTTTCATGGCAGAGGTGCCGCGCCAGGGCCCAGCTCCGGGACGCGCAGGGTGAGAGCTCGACGACCCGCCGGCGCCGCGGCCGGGGGAGGCCGGCGACCACCTGCCAGAAATGCTCCGCCTGGGCGATCTCGTCCGCTGCGGAGGCTTCCGCGGCCGCGTCCTCCAGCTGGTAGGCCTGCCCCGCCAGCCGGAACTGCGCGGCGGGCGGGGCGTCCGCCTCGACCGCTTCACCTCGGATCCTGGCTTCCAGGAAGGCGGCATAGAACCGGCGCAGGTGAGCCACCAGGGGCCAGGGGACGTCCGCGGCGGCGGCCAGCCGGCGGAGTGCGTCCTCGGAGGGGGTCTTGCGCCCGGATTCGAACAGGGAGAGCTCGCTCTGGCTCACCCGGGCGGCGCGGCCGAGCTCAGCCTGGCTCAGCCGGGCGATGTCCCGAAGGAACAGCACCACCAGCCGCAGGACTTCCGGGGGCTCCTTCGCGAGCTTCATGAACGGATCTCCTCTCTTCGTGAATCAGGTATTGTCGTTTGGTGCACTTTTTCCGGAGATGCCGCCCGTGCGGCCATGGGGGCCGTGATGGAGCGGCCTTGGAGGAGCTTCCATGCGTACCCCCCTTCGTCGCCTCGCCTTCGTGCCGTTCCTGCTCGTTCTCTTTTCGCCTCCGTGGGAGGCGTCCGCCGGCCCGCGTACGGGGAAACCCGCACCCCCTGCGGTCCAGACGGCAGTACCGGCCCTCCTGAGCCGGGCCTGGGCCGCCCTGACGGATCTCTGGACCAAGGCAGGCTGCAATATAGATCCCCACGGCCAGTGCCTTCCGGCGCCCACCCCGGTGAACCGGGTGGACGAAGGCTGCCACATCGACCCCACGGCCGCTGCGCCAATGCACTCTCTCCGGTGAACCACCCGGTGGAAGCCGGCTGCCACATCGACCCCAGCGGCCGCTGCACCTCGTAGGTCACGGCCTGCGGCTCCGCGAGCCGTTTTCCGGCCGCGGAGCCATGGGCCGAGCCTCCCTCAGATCCTGGATGACGCGATAGGCCAGCTCGACGCTGGCGGTCTCCTGCTGCGCGGCTTCGACGAAGAGAGCTGCCGAGGCCAGCGCCTCGCGGGCGATCCCCAGGGCCTGAAAGACCGGCGCCATCTCGCGCGCCAAAGCCTTGACCGCCCCGGTGCGTCCCGCCTTCAAATAGACCACGGCCAGATCCAGGGAGGCGAGCGCCGCGTCGTAGGGGATGCCCCGCACCGAGAACTGGCGGCGCACCTGCTCGAGCCCGGCGATGGCTTCTTCCCGGAGACCCTGACCCGCGGCGATCCTGGCGGAAAGCCAGAGGACGCGCAGGAGGTCCAACTCGTTGCCGAGTCGCTCGGCCGAGTCCCGGGCTTGCCGCAGCCAGTCGGCAGCCTCGGTGTGCCGTTCCAGATGATAGAGGTTGTTTGCCATCTTGAACCGAAGCGTGAAGGCGAGCCGGGAGTCTCCAGAGGCTTCCACCAGGGGGGCTGCTTCGCTCAGGCAGGACAAGGCGCCTGAGAGATCACCCATCTGCTCACAAACGAATTCCTTATTCAGGAGGATCACTCCTCTCGCAGCAACGTCTTCGGCTGCGACCCGCTTCGCCCGGTCGAGCAGCTCCAGGGATTCGCTGAACCGCCGCTGGTCCCGGCGGAGGGAGGCTTCGAGAGACAATATGCGCCACTCGGGCAGCAAGCCGGCTTCCGAAGCGGCGCCTTCCTTCCACAGCGTCCAGCCTCGCTGAAAAGCTGCGTCCGCCTGGAAGAGCTCGCTCGCGACCCGCAGGGCGTTCCCTTTGTGGGCCCAGCCGTAGCCGAGGAGCCGCGAGCGCCAGGCCTCCCCGTCCTGCCCACAGAGCCCGGCGACAACGAGCGCCAGATCCGCGAGGGCCAGAGCCTCCCGAGCCTCGTGCGCCGCTGCTCGCTCACTCTCGAGGCACAGGTGCTCCGCCAGCGCCCAGCTCCAGAAATCCGGGGACTCCTCCACCAGCGCGCGGCGGGCGGGGGCGGTCAGGGTCTTCAACCGGGCCCACAGCTCCCGGGCCTCGCGGCGGGCGGCCGTGGCCTTCTTCTGCTTCTTCTCCGCGATGAGCTGGACGCGCAGGTCGGCGGCGTGGGTCCAGCCGCCGGCGATCACTGTGCGGTCGATCCTCGCCAGCTCCTGCGGGCGGAGGGCCACGGGGGAGGGCGGCTCGGGGGAGCTCGGGAGAATCAGGGAGTAGGTGAAGAGGAGGGCGTCCACGGCTTCGCGCGAGAAGCCCAGGAGGGAGGCGAGCTCGTCGAGCTCGGAGCGGCTCAGGGCCTTTTCGCCGGTCTCATAGCGGGAGATCAGCCGGTAGCCGGCGTGCCCCCTGGCCCTGGCCAGCTCCGCCTGGCTCCAGCGGCGCTGTTCCCGCAGGTAGAGCAGCGCCAGCGCTTCCGGGGAGAGTTCCCTCTTCGTCACACGCGTCTCCTTCGCCGGTCCCCTGGATCAGATGCTGCCCGGCATGCCTTCATGGCTTCCGATCGCCGGAACCGGGAAAACACCGGATACGGCGGTCTCCTCATGGGAAATTTCAGCTCCGGGCCCGGGCCGGCAGGAAGGCCACCTAGGCTCTCCCCGGCAACCGGTTCTAACTCCCTAGTTGCCTGCGGACCGCAATTTGAGACAACCGCAGACTCTTTATCGTGATCCCGGAGATGGAGACATGGACTTGGATCTCATAGGTCTGGAAAAAGATAATTCTCCGCCAGAGCTTCCAACTCCGGAAACGCTGGACCACCCGGACCCGGACCTGCTGCTCCGGTTGATGCAGGGGAGGCTTTCCAGACCGGAGGCGGCTCGGGTGGTGCGTCACCTGCTGAAGGGTTGTCCGCTCTGCGCCGCCGAGACCCGGAGGTTGTGGAGCCTCGGCGAGCAGCCTCTTTGCCGTCTGCCGGATCTGGAAGGATCGCTCTCTTTCCCGGCTCGCGAGGTGGGTCTATGGACGTGACGCCGCCGTTGGCAGCCGCTCGCGGAAGCCTTGCCGTGGTGGTCCAGGTTCTCGAAGCCCTTCAGGCCTGGATGGAGGAGATCCGGGCCACCCTGCCGACCCACCCACGGAGGGAGGACCCGGAAGAGTCAGACGCCGCCGCGGATCTCCGCATTGTGATCACCTGCGTTCTGAGGGACTGGATCGGCCCGGCCATCAGGGACCTGCGCGACGTGCTCGTGGAAACGGCGCCGGTGGAGGAGTCGTGAGCGATCCGCTCGGAGGAAGGAAGTCCGGCCTGATCGGGATGAGCCGCCGGGTTTCTTCTGGGTTTATCCCCCGCCTCCCGGCGTCCTCGGTTTCACCACCACCCGCTTCGCCGGCACGTCAGGGAATCCCACGAAGCGGATGTCCACCGACTCGTAGCCGATCCGGGCCACGATGAACTTGCCGTCGATGACCTCGCCTTCCTGCAGGTTGAAGACCCGCGCGCCGCTGGTGAACACGGCGATCTGCTTGTCCGGCGGGCCGAAGCGGCCCAGATAGCGCAGATTGAACTCTTCGGGATGCGGACCAGGAGGGGCCGGGGCGGATGGCTCAGGCTGGGCTGCGGGCTGCACCACCGGTCCCTGCGTGCCGGCCCGCAGAGTGTGGATCGGCGCTGGATCGACGAACCGCCAGGGATCGCGCCCGCCCAGCCCGCCGGAGCGGACGCGTTCGAGGTCCACCGTGTTCAGTGAGGCGATCCGGTCCCCTGAACGGATCCCGGCGCGGCCGGCCTGGCGATGCGGAGCGATGGAGACGGTCGCGGTGTTCTCGCGCCCCAGGCCCAGCGGCCGGATCCACTGCCGAGCGGCGGTCAGCAGCGCGGCTGCCAGGGCGATCAGCAGGATGGTCTGTCGGGTTCTGCCGCTCACGAGGCCCTCCTTTTCGCGGTGCTTCGAATAAGCCGTATACGGACGAGGAGAGCGCCCCGTCGTCACCCCGTTGAGGAGAGGAGCGCCAGCCAGAGCTTGTTCATGGGTGGCGAAGTTTCATACCGGCGCCGGGAGGACGCGAGCCCTCCCGGCCGAGCTGGTGGGAGACAGGGAAGAAGGCCGGTCTATTTGGAGCCGCAGGTGAGAGTGCCGCAGACCGACATCTTGCCTTCGACGGTGGTCTTCCACTGGCCGTTCCAGGCGCCATTGACGCCCTTGGCCACCGTCGGGCAGATCTTTTCCGCCTGGCCCTGGTTGAAGATCGGTCCGGCCTCGATGTCGACCGCGTTGCCCTTGCACCCGCACACCGAGAGCTGATTCTGGATCACCGTCTTCCACTGGTTGTTCCAGCCCCCGAAAGAGGCGCAGGTCTTGGGACACTTCGCATCCGCTTCCTGCTGGTTGAAGATGGGGCCGGCACCCACATCGCAGTGCAGGGACGCGGCCAGACCCGCGGAAACGCCCAGCGCCAACAGGACCATCAACATCATCGCGATCCGCCGTCCGTTCATTTCGCTCTCCTCTCGATTGTGCCGTCCGCCGAGCGAGCTCCACCGTGGAGAGCAGGAGCGCTCTCAACGGCGTGCTGCCTTTCGGGCGACAGGTTCTTCAGGCTTCGTTCTTGGTAAATTGCAACGGCAGTGCCAGTGGATTTCAGGCTCCGTGGAGATCTTTTGCCGCGACAAAAGCTCTTCCGACATGCCCGGTGACCGTCGGATGAATCGTCCGGCAACCGTCGGGCGGACCGTCGGACGGTATGCGGGCGGACGGAAGCGGGTTTGAAAGCCTTTGACATCCCCTTCCCCTCCCGCTATGCTGTTTGCTGCATTACGAGCGGTCCGGCTCCGCCGGGCTCGGCAACCTGGGACGGACACCCAAGGTGCCCTCTCGCCGCAAGGCGAGGATGCGGTCGCGACGCGACAATTAAGTGTCCGGAGCGGAAAGCCCGTCTCGTGATGCTCGCGAGTCGGGTTTTTTGTTTTGTCCGACGAGGAGGAGAGAGTGAGCGACCCGGTCTTCGACGTTCCATTTCCCCCGCGGCCCGCCGACGTGGACGCGCGCACGGTGCTCCTGCTGGCGGCCCTGAAGGAGCGCATCCTGGTGCTCGACGGCGCCACCGGCACGGCCCTCCAGGGAGTGACCCTCACCGCCGCCGACTTCGGCGGTCCCGAGCTGGAGGGGTGCAACGAGAACCTCTGTGCCACCCGGCCCGACGTGGTGGACGGCGTCCACGAGGGCTATCTATCGGTGGGCTGCGACATCGTGGAGACCAACTCCTTCGGCGGCACGCCGCTGGTGCTGGGCGAGTACGGCCTCGCCGGCCACGCCTTCGAGCTCAACCGCCTCGCGGCCTCGATCGCCCGCGCTGCCTGCGCTCGCCACTCCACTCCGGAGAAGCCCCGTTTCGTCTGCGGTTCCATGGGGCCCACCACCAAGGCGATCTCGGTGACCGGCGGCATCACCTTCGAGGGACTGGTCGAGACCTTCCGCGTCCAGGCCCTCGGGCTGATGGCGGGGGGCGCCGACTATCTGCTGCTGGAGACGGCCCAGGACACGCGCAACATCAAGGCCGGGCTGATCGGCATCGAGAAGGCCTTCGCCCAATCAGGATGGAAGATCCCGGTCGCCGTCTCGGCCACCATCGAGACCACCGGCACCATGCTGGGCGGCCAGGACGCCGAGGCGCTCGCCGTCTCCCTGCTGCACGCCGACCTCCTCTACGTGGGGCTCAACTGCGCCACCGGCCCCGAGCTGATGACCGACCACGTGCGCACCCTCTCCGAGATCTGCCGCACGCGGGTGGCCTGCGTTCCCAATGCCGGCCTGCCCAACGAGGAGGGGTGCTACACCGAGGGGCCGGACGTCTTCGAGCGCGTGCTCGGCCGCTTCCTCGACGCCGGCTGGCTCAACGTCGTGGGCGGCTGCTGCGGCACCAGCTCCGGCCACATCGAGACGCTGGTGGAGCTGGTCCAGGGGCGGGCGCCGCGGGCCATTCCGCACCACCGGCGCGCCCTGGTCTCCGGGCTGGAGGCTGCCGAGCTGACCGAGTCGAACCGCCCGGTGCTGGTGGGGGAGCGCACCAACGTCCTCGGCAGCCGCAAGTTCAAGCAGCTCATCCAGGCGGGCCAGCACGAGGCCGCCGCCGAGGTGGGGCGGGCCCAGGTCAAGGCCGGCGGCCAGATCCTCGACGTCTGTCTCCAGGACCCCGACCGCAACGAGATCGCCGACGTCGAGGCCTTCCTCGACCGGCTGGTCCGGCTGGTCAAGGCGCCGCTGATGATCGACTCCACCGACGCCGCCGTCATGGAGCGGGCCCTCACCTACTGCCAGGGGAAGTCGGTGCTCAATTCGATCAACCTGGAGGACGGCCTCCATCGCTTCCAGAAGGTGGTCCCCCTCGCCCGGCGCTTCGGCGCCGCCATGGTCGTGGGCCTGATCGATGAGAAGGGGATGGCGGTCGATGTCGAGCGGAAAGTCGAGGTGGCGCGCCGCAGCTTTCAGATCCTGGTCGAGGAGATGGGCGTCCAGCCGGAGGACATCTGGTGGGACCCGCTGGTCTTCCCCTGCGGCACCGGCGATGCCGCCTACCTCGGCTCGGCCGCGCAGACGATCGAGGGGGTGCGCGCGGTCAAGGAGCTGTTCCCGGACAGCAAGACGATCCTCGGCGTCTCCAACGTCAGCTTCGGCCTGCCCAGCGCCGGCCGCGAGGTGCTCAACTCGGTCTTCCTCTACCACTGCACCAAGGCGGGGCTCGACGCGGCCATCGTCAACACCGAGAAGCTCGCCCGCTACGCCGACATCCCGGCGGAGGAGCGCGAGCTCGCCGAGGCGCTGATCTTCCTCCCCCTGGGGGACGTCGAGGCGGGCAACCAGGCGGTCGAGGCCTTCACCGCCCACTTCCGCGGCAAGAGCTCGGCCGCGGCCCGGCCCCGCACCGAGCTGCCGCTGGAGCAGCGCATCGCCCGCGCCGTGGTCGAGGGGAGCAAGACCGGGCTGGAGGACGACCTGGCGGCGGCTCTGGCTGATTCCCGCTGGCCTGAGCCGCTCGACATCATCAACGGCCCGCTGATGACCGGCATGAGCGAAGTCGGCCGGCTGTTCAACGACAACCAGCTCATCGTGGCCGAGGTGCTGCAGAGCGCCGAGGTGATGAAGGCGGCGGTCGCCTATCTGGAGCCGCACATGGAGAAGGCGGGCGGCTCCACCCGCGGCAAGGTCATTCTGGCGACCGTCAAGGGGGACGTCCACGACATCGGCAAGAACCTGGTGGACATCATCCTCTCGAACAACGGCTTCACGGTGGTGAACCTGGGGATCAAGGTCCCCTCCGAGCAACTGATCCAGGCCGTGCGCGAGCACCAGCCGGACGTCATCGGCCTCTCCGGGCTGCTGGTGAAGAGCGCCCAGCAGATGGTGCTCACCGCCGGCGACCTGGCGGCGGTGGGGATCGACACCCCGCTCCTGGTGGGCGGCGCGGCGCTCACCCGGCGCTTCACCCACCGCAAGATCGCGCAGGCCTACACCGGCCTCTGCACCTATGCCAAGGACGCCATGCACGGCCTGAAGCTGGTCGAGCGTCTGCTCGATCCCGGGCAGAAGCCGGACCTGGAGCGCGAGGTCACCGACCTGCTCGCCTCCGACAACGCCGACGCCGTCCAGGAGACCGCCGAAGCCGCGGAGGCCGGCCGCAACGCCGCGGCCGAGGTGCGGCGGGACCTCCCCGTACCCGCGCCGGCCGACCTCGACCGGCACGTGGTGGAGCTCGACCTCGACAAGGTTTGGGACTACCTGAACCCGCAGATGATCTACGGCAAGCACCTGGGGCTGAAGGGCTCGGTCAAGCGGCTGCGGGAGGAGGGAGACCCCAAGCTCGCCAAGCTGGAGGCGGTGATCGACGAGCTCAAGGCCCTCGGCCGCGACGGCGCCCTCCACGCGCGGGCCGTCTGGCGTTTCTTCCCGGCCGAGGCGGACGGCAACCGGATCACCCTGCGCTGTCCGGAGACGGGCGGGGTGGCGGCCTCCTGGGACTTCCCGCGCCAGAACCGCGAGGGGGGCTTGAGCCTGGCCGACTACGTCCTCCCCGGCGATCACGTGGCCCTCTTCGTGACCACGGCGGGAGA
>JADMIO010849051.1_pt1 | contig 16090 bp, 9 predicted proteins | sample 8958161 | NCBI WGS metagenome assembly JADMIO01 (sample SAMN16585339, study PRJNA669376) | soil metagenome | isolation source: Crop rotation soil | place: USA: Cullars Rotation, Alabama | collected 2011
CTTTCCCATACAAATCGTGATCCTCCAGCTCCGCCGCGAAATACAGATACTCGTCGTCCCACAACAGCTTCGCGCTCGTCTTCGTCTTTGCCGGGCGAGCCTTCTCCCGCAGCCACGACACCGTGAACGAATCGATCGCCTCGGCCTTCTTCCAGGCGGCGTCATCCAGCTTGCCGTCGATCGCGATCTTGCCTTCCGCGCGGCGGCATTCGAAGTCGGCGGCGAAGAGATTGGGGGAAAATAGAAGTAGCAAAAAGCAAGAGAGGAAGCGTTTCATGATGGAAGCTCGTGGAGGAAAGAGGGCTGGCAGGCGAGCAAGATTGTAGCAATGCTGATAGCCACCTGGCGACCGAAGCGGAACCTGAGCGGGGGGCGTGAGCCCCCTGAATGCGTTCCGCGGCGCAGTCGTACTTTCCATTTTGCAACCGCGCGAAGTCTGGGACCTGACGCCCGCTAGTTAAATGCTCATCGGCATCATCTCCGACACCCACGATCAGCGCGAGCGCACGCGGCGCGCGGTGGAAATGCTGCAGGCGAAAGGCGCGATGGCGCTCTTTCATTGCGGCGATATTACCGAACCGCCGCTAGTGCCGATCTGCTGCGTGCTGCCGTGCTACTTTGTGCTGGGCAACAACGACAGCGACATGGCGCCGCATCTGGAAGCCGCGATCCGCGAGCACGGCGGCACATCGCTCGGCTGGGGCGGCGAAGTGACCCTCGCCGGCCAACGCCTGGCGATGACGCACGGCCATCTGACGAAGGAAGTGAAGCCGCTGTTGGCCGCGAAGCCCGACTATCTTTTCAGCGGGCATTCGCACGAAGCCTTCGACGACCTCCGCGACGGCGTGCGCCGCATCAACCCCGGCGCGCTCTTCAGGGCGAGGACCTACTCGGTCGCGCTGCTGGATTTGGAGAGTGGGAAGTTGGAGATGGTTGCGGTGCCGCGATAGGTCTCGTTTAACCCGGAGCCAGCGGCGACGGCGTTTCGGATCCATGTTAGCTCGTAGTATGTCAGCAATCTTGAATGGTGCGCTGCTTGCGAGTTTTAGATAAGTGACGCATGCTAAGAGCGATCGCGTATCCGAAACGCCGTCGCCGCTGGCTCCGGGTTAAACGATTTCAGTCCACTACTTTTGCCGTTTGCTCCGCCGTCGTCAGGCCGGGCGGCAGTTCCAAGATGCGAATGTTGCGGAAGTGGATCTCCGAACCTTCCGATTCGAGGCAAAGGTAGCCCTTGCGCACGGACGAGTTGCGAATCGAGTTGACGAACTTGCCGTTGATCGACAGCTTCACCGTGCCATCGACGCAGACGACATCGTAGACGTTCCACTCGCCTTTGGGTTTGCAGCGCAGCTCGACCGACTTGCTGCGCGAGCCGCGCGGATTGTCGGGCGTCGCGGTCAGACCGCCCGCGCCGAAGAGCTCGCCGGAGATGTAGCCTTCGTCCTGCGGGTCGCCATTGGGCTTTTTGTTGAGCTTGATCCAGTCGAGTTCCAGCATCTGCACTTCCATTCCCTTGGGCAGCCGCGTCCCTTCCGGCACCTGGCCTTCGCTCCAGACAAAGACGCCCGAGTTGCCACCCGCCTGCATGTGCCGCCACTCGATGTGCAGCACGAAATTCTCATACTGCTTTTCCGAACGCATCACACCGATCGGCTTGCCGGCGCAGACGAGCAGGCCGTCCTTCACCTTCCATGTGTCGGGACTGGTGTTCACATCCTTCCAGCCAGTCAGGTCTTTGCCGTTGAAGAGATCGACAAAGCAGGTCTTCTCCGCGGTCGTTTCTTCGGCGAGCGCGGGCGAGCAAGCGAGGCAGACTGAAAGGAAGATGGCGAGGCGAGGGTGCATGGCGGGAAGCTCCTGGGTGGCGGGGAAGCGTCAATTCTGAACGCTGGCCATGGTGGTTGCAATAAAACTTGCGGGAGAAGACGAATCCATCGCATTGATCTCGTTTGGTCCGCGACCACGGGGCTTGCCCCCGTGGAGCGCTCACTTGCAGCTACCCGACTGCCCGCGGAGTGTCCGCGTTCTCTGTTGGGACCGAGGCGAGCTTCGCTCGCCCCGGTCCAACAGGGATGGGCGCGGCATTTTTCTGTAGCCGACCAGTGATTGCCCCACGGGGGCAAGCCCCGTGGTCGCAGGCAATATACGCAGGAGCCATTCCATGCGCCCGCGCCGACCGGCGTCCGACGTCAAATGCGATATTCAGATGACGCCGATGATCGACATCGTCTTTCAGCTTCTGACCTTCTTCATCATGACCTTCAACATCGTCCAGGCGGAAGGAGACCTGGCGATCAAGATGCCCGCGGAGAATACCGACGGCCCGCCCGCGCCCACGACGGCAGTCGATATCTCCGTGCGCGTGGTGCTCACGGCGGCCGCGGATGGCAGCCTGGCGGGCGTGCGCGTGGGAGAAGAGCCGCTCGCCGACACCGCTCAACTCCGCAAGCACTTCGAGCAGATGGCCATTCGCGAACCCGATAGCGCCGAGCGCGTGATGGTCGATCTCTATTGCGACGACGACCTGCGCTACGAGCACATGCTCGCGGCGCTCACCGCCGTCAGCGGCAAGCGCGCAGGAGGGAAAGTCGTGCCGCTGGTGAAGGATGTGAGGATTCGGAAGAGTGGGCAGCGGATTTAAACGTAGGTCCAGTGTCAATGCTGCGCCCTATTTTATCCTCTCCACCACTTCCCTCCCCATCTCCTCCGTCCTCAACTTCCCGCCCAAATCCGGCGTGCCCACGCCGCTCGCGAGCGTCGCCGCCACGGCGGTGCGAATCCGCTCCGCGGCCTGCGGCTGCTGCAAATGATCGAGCAGCATCGCGGCGCTGAGGATGGCGGCGACGGGATTCGCAATGCCACGCCCGGCGATGTCCGGGGCGGAACCGTGCACCGGTTCGAACATCGATGGAAAGGTGCGCTCGGGATTAGTATTCGTGCTGGGCGCGAGGCCCAGGCCGCCGCTGATCACGCCGCCGAGATCCGTGAGCAAGTCGCCAAAGAGATTCGAAGCGACGACCACGTCAAACTGCTCCGGTGAGCGCACGAAGTTCATGGCGGCGGCGTCGCAATGCTGCTTGTCGGCGGCGATGTCGGGAAACTGCGGCGCGAGCTCGACGAGAATCTCGTCCCACAGCACATAGCCATATTTCTGCGCGTTCGACTTGGTGATCATCGTCAGCTTATTCCGTCGCTGCCGCGCGAGCGCGAAGCCATAGCGCAGGATGCGCTCGATGCCCCGGCGCGTGTGCAGCGCTGTTTGCACCGCGACTTCGTCCGGCGTGCCGCGCTTCAGCCGCCCGCCCTGATCGACGTACTCGCCTTCGGAGTTCTCGCGAATCACGACGAAGTCGATGTCTTCCGGTCCCTTGCCCGCCAGCGAGCAGCGCACGCCGGGATAGAGCTTCGCCGGGCGAACGCACGCATACTGATCGAACGCCTGGCGAATCTTCACCAGCGGCGCAAGCGTGACGTGATCGGGCAGCAGCGCCGGCCAGCCGACCGCGCCGAGCAGGATGGCATCGAAGGTGCGGAGCACTTCGAGGAAGTCCTCCGGCACGACGCTTCCATGCTGCTGGTAATGCCGCAGGCCCCAATCGAGTTCCGTGAACTCGAGTTCCAGCCCTTCGGCCTGGGTCCCTCGCTCGCGCTTCGGGCTGCCATGCGCGGACGCCGCTTGCAGCGCCTGCACTGCTGGCGGCGTGACTTCCAAGCCAATGCCATCGCCGGGATAGACTGCGATGCGATATTTCATTTCACCCTGCCGCAGAGTTGTAAGGATGTCGGTTGACCGTTTTGACACACCTTTGTAGCGTCCGCCCTGCCTCATGGGAAATCACACGAGCTCTTGGATTCTGCTTACGCTCGCGCTCGTCGCGGCGCTCGCCGCGCCGTGCGCGGGGCAAGATGCGGAACCGGAAGAGCCGCCTTCGATTTTGGAGCGTTTAGAACAGCAAGAGCGCGAGCTCGATGAGCTGCGCGGCCTGGTCGAGAAGAAAGCCGCGCCTGCGCCGAAAGCGTCGCCGCCCAAGTGGGGCGGCCAGATCGTGATGGACGCCCTCTGGTTCGACCAGAACGCCGCCAGCCGGGCAGCGGTCGGCGATGTGGACGATGCCTTCGGCTTCCGCCGCGCGCGGCTGTATGTGAATGGCGAAATTCACGAGATCTTCACCTACGCGATGGGCTTCGACTTCGCACAAGGCTCCTCGACCGATGGCCGCCCGACGTTCCTCGACAATTACTTGGGCGTGACCGATCTGCCCGTCGTCGGCAACTTGCGGATCGGCCACTTCTTCGAGCCCTTCATGCTCGAGCGGAGCGGTTCCAACCGCAATACGACTTTTATGGAACGCTCGCTGGCTGATGCTTTCGCCCCCGCGCGAAATCTCGGCATCATGATCTTCGATCAAACTGAGGATCAGCGCTTTTGGTGGGCGCTGGGCAGCTTTCGCGGCGCGAGCGATAACTTCGGCGACGAGTCGGGAGATCAGGAGGGGCAGACTGCCGATGGTCGCCTGGTCTGGCGGCCCTATTACGATGAACCTTCCAACGGCCGCTACTACATGCATCTCGGCGGCGGCTACAGCTTCCGCCAGGCGGCCGATGGCGAAGTCCGCTTTCGCTCGCGGCCCGAAGCCTTCGGCAACAGCGACGCGAACAATCCCGCCACGCCTTACTTCGTGGATACCGGCGTATTAGCCGCGCACTACGCGCAGCTCTTCGGCGGCGAGTTTTTGTGGGTGCATGGCCCGCTCTGCGTGCAGAGCGAGTACGTCGCCTCGCCTGTTAATCGCACGACCGGCAACGACGCGCTCTTTCACGGCGGCTATCTCAACGTCAGCTACATGCTGACTGGCGAGCATCGCCCTTATAATCGCGCGGGTGCGATCGTCGATCGCGTAATCCCGTTCGAGAACTTCTTTCGCGTGCGAACGCGCGACGGCGCGATCGAAACCGGCCGCGGCGCGTGGGAAGTCGCCGGGCGAATTTCTTACATCGACCTCTCCGATCAGGATATCGACGGCGGCCGCCTGCGCGATGTGACCTTCGGCGTGAACTGGTACGCTTCGCCGCATCACCGCTTCCGCTTCAACTACATTCAAGCGCACCTAAACCGCTTCGGCGCGATCACTGACACCAGCATTTTCGGCGTGCGGTTCGATATGGATTTTTGAGCATGATCTCCCATCCAATCATGCTCTTTCGTTGATCCTGCGCTTCACCGCAGCGCTGCCCCTCGAAGGTTCTAGGCTGGCGAGCAACGCTAGCCCATCAGTGAATCTTTTTAGTAATTTTCTTGAGAGTTGGTTGCAAACACACAAGCGCTTACGTAAATTGTGCTGAGCAGCGGTTGAACAGGATTGGCCGCTACGCATCCGCCTGGCGATAGGAGTTCACACCCATGGCGAGCGTTTTTCGGATGAAGCAGATTCCTCTCTTGTTGATCCTCTCGAGTCCAACCGAGCGCGTTGGCACAGTTGTCCCGCGGCGATCGATGTCTCGATAAGCCGCGAACAACCTGAATCGATTCGGGCCCGTCGGCCGCGCAGGGATTGAGGCGCGGCGGACCAATTTTCAGAGCGCAAGGACGCCTTCACCACAGCCACGCCCGGAGCACGCCGCCGCCGCGCGCGGTCAGGCCTCGCGCCTGGGCTGGCTCATCCGTTTTTCACTTCTCGCAAGTGCCGCGCTCGCGGTGCGCGCCGGCGGTGAACTTTGGCATCAGGAGTCCTTTGCTATGCAGAATCGTCCCACTCGCATTCAGAAGTCCCGGCCCGTCCGCCGCAAGCTCGGCGAAATCGAACGCCTCGAATCTCGCCGCGTCATGACGTCGGTGCCGCCCGACGCCATCAACGACTTGTTCCACGTGCAAGCCGGCCAGGCCCTGGAGATCTCCGGCCCCGGCGTGTTGGCCAACGACATCAGCTTCGGCGGCCCCCTCGCCGCGCATCTTTTCAGCGGCCCGACGAGTGGTGAAGTGACGATGGCCGAAGACGGCTCGTTCACCTACACGCCCGCCGACGGCTTCACCGGCATCGACAGCTTCATGTACTGGGCGAGCGACGCCGACGCCGGCAGCCTTCTGGCCGCGGTCACGCTGCGCGTCAGCACCGATGGCGGCGGCCCGCTGACTTCAGCCGATAGTTATGCCGTGAACGAAGACGAAGTCCTCGGCGTCACCGCGCCGGCCGGCGTGCTCGACAACGACACCGCGATGTCGGGCGGCAATCTGACGGCCGAGCTCGTCACCGGGCCGGAGCACGGCACGCTCTCGCTGGCCGAAGACGGCTCGTTCACCTACACGCCCTCTGCCAACTACAACGGCGCGGACAGCTTCACCTACATCGCGCACGAAGGCTCGACGAGCAGCGCGCCGACGGCGGTTTCGCTTACCGTCCGCCCGCGCAACGATAAGCCGGTCTCGGCGAACGACGCGTTCAGCATGGACGAAGACGGCTCGCTCGTCGTCGATACGACCAGCGTCCTGGCCAACGACAGCGACGTGGATGGCGATACGCTCACGGCGAACCTGGTGCGCGGCCCGCTGCATGGCTCGGTGGAACTGCACAGCGACGGCACCTTCACCTACACGCCGACCGGCAACTTCCACGGCGTCGATGGCTTCAGCTATCTCGCCAGTGACGGCACGAGCAGCAGCGAAGTCGCCACGGTGACGATCAACGTCGCTTCCGTCAACGACCTGCCCGTGGCGAGCAACGACGAGTACACGCTCGACGAAGACACGTCGCTCACGATCGACGCCAGCGGCATTCTGGGCAACGACAGCGACGCCGACGGCGATGCGCTCCTGCCGGTGCTCGTCAGCGGCCCGCAAAACGGCTCGCTGACGCTGAACGATGACGGCTCGTTCATCTACACGCCCAACGCGAACTTTAATGGCGTGGACGGCTTCAGCTATCTCGTGAGCGACGGCACCGATCAAAGCTCGGTCGCCACGGTCACGCTCAACGTCAATTCGATCAACGATGCGCCGGTCGCGAACAACGACGAGGTCACGATCGATGAAGACTCGAACCTCACCATCGATTTGCCTGGCGTTTTGGCGAACGACAGCGACGGGGACGGCGACGCGCTGACGGCGGTGCTGGTGAGCGGTCCGCAGAATGGCACGCTGACCTTGAACAGCGACGGCTCGTTCAGCTACACGCCGAGCGGCGACTTCAACGGCGTCGATGGGTTCAGCTATCTTGTTAGCGACGGGACCATGGAGAGTTCCGTCGCCACGGTGACGATCAACGTCAACCCGGTAAACGACGCCCCTGTCGCGAACAACGACGAGTACACGATCGACGAAGATGCCGTGCTCACCGTCGACGCCAGCGGCATCCTGACGAACGACACGGATGGCGATGGCGACGCGCTGTTGCCGGTGCTCGTCACCGGCCCGCAGAACGGCACGCTCACCTTCAACAACGACGGGTCGTTCGTCTACACGCCAAATACTGACTTCAACGGCGTGGACGGCTTTAGCTACATGGTGAACGACGGCACGATGGATAGCGCCGTCGCGACGGTCACCATCAATGTCAATCCAACGAACGATGCACCCGTCGCCAATAACGACGAGTACACGATCGACGAGGACTCGAACCTCACCATCGATCTGCCCGGCGTGCTCGCGAATGACACCGACGGCGATGGGGATGCCCTCAACGCCGTGCTGGTGAGCGGCCCCCAGAACGGAACGTTGAGGCTCAACGCCGACGGTTCGTTCAACTACACCCCCAGCGCCGATTTCAGCGGTGTGGATGGGTTCAGCTACCTCGTGAACGACGGCACGACCGACAGCTCCGTCGCCACGGTCACCATCAATGTCAACCCGACGAACGATGCGCCGGCCGCCAACAACGACGAGTACACGATCGACGAGGACTCGAATCTCAACATCGATCTGCCCGGCGTGTTGGCGAATGATACGGACGGCGATGGCGACGCACTCACCGCCTTGCTGGTTAGCGGCCCGCAGAACGGCACGCTGACGCTCAACGCCGATGGTTCTTTCAATTACACCCCGAGCGCGGATTTCAGCGGCGTGGATGGCTTCAGCTACCTGGTGAACGACGGCACGACGGACAGCGCCGTGGCCACGGTCACGATCCACGTCAACCCGACGAATGATGGCCCCAGCGCGGCGGATGATGCCTATTCCGTCGAGGAAGACAGCGTGCTCGCCGTCGATCCGGCGGGCGTGCTCGCCAACGACACCGATCCCGATGGCGACGCGCTGACGCCGACGGTGGTGACCGGGCCGCAGCACGGCACGCTGGCGATGAACTCGGATGGTTCCTTCAGCTACACGCCAGAGGCGAACTTCCACGGTTCCGACAGCTTCACCTATGTGGTGAGCGACGGCACGACCGACAGCAGCCCGGCGACGGTCTCGATCGATGTGACGCCGGTCAATGATGCGCCCCAGGCGGCCGACGACAGCTACACGGTCGATGAAGACCACGTGCTGACCATCGATGCGCCCGGCGTCTTGGGCAACGACACCGATCTTGACGGCGACGGGCTCACGGCGGTGCTGGTGAATGGCCCGCAGCACGGCACGCTCGCGCTTAACAGCGACGGCTCGTTCAGCTACACGCCGGACCACAACTACAACGGCGAGGACAGCTTCACTTACCAGGCGCTAGACGGCTCGAGCGCGAGCCAGGAGGTGACGGTTTCGATCGTCGTAAACCCTCTGCCCGATGCCCCCACGGCGAACAGCGATTTCACCAGTGGTGGCGAGGACTCCTCCATCTTTGGCAACGTCTTAGACAACGATTTTGACGGGGAAGACGGCTCGCTGACCGCGACGCTCGTCACCGGCCCCGCGCACGGCTCGCTCACGCTGAGCGAGGACGGCTCCTTCAGCTACACGCCCCAGGAAAACTGGTTCGGCCAGGACACCTTCACCTATGTCGCCAACAACGGCGAGGAGGACAGCGAGCTCGCCACGGTCACGCTCAACATCGATCCAATCAACGATCCGCCGGTCGGCAGCATCGAAGGCTACAACATCGGCGCTGGCGAGACGCTCGTCGTCAACGCGGCCGATGGCCTCTTGAGCAACGACACCGATATCGAGAGCGACGCGCTGATCGCCAGGCTCGTGCGCGGGCCGCGGCATGGCACGCTCACGATGAGCGACGACGGATCGTTCACCTATACGGCCGACGATGGCTTCCTGGGCGAAGACAGCTTCACCTATCAGCCCAACGATGGCCGCGCGGATGGCGCCGTGACGCGCGTCAGCATTCTCGTCGGCCAGCCGACGAGCGGCGGGAACGAGAATCATGCGCCGATCGCCGCCGCCGACAACTTCGTCGTCGCGCGGGACCAGACGCTGGCCATCAACGCGCCGGGCGTATTGGCGAACGACAGCGATCTCGATCTTAACGCCTTGACCGCGCAAATCGTGACCGGTCCCACTCACGGCGCGCTGACGCTCAACAGCGACGGTTCATTCAGCTACACGCCGGAGGCTGGCTTCATCGGTGAAGACAGCTTCACTTATGCGGCCAGCGACGGCACCGCTGCGAGCGATCCTGCAACGGTGACGATCGCGGTCAACGACATCTCGAGCGGGAACGTCGCGCCGACGAGCGCCGATGACCAGTTCATCACCAGCGTCAACACGCCGCTAAACATTCCGGCCGCCGGAGTGCTCGGCAACGACAGCGACGCCAACGGCGATGCGCTCTCCGCGGTGATCGTTTCGCAACCGACCCACGGCACGCTGGCGCTGGCGGCGGACGGCAGCTTCGCCTACACGCCCAATGCCGGCTATAGCGGGACCGACGCCTTCACTTACCAGGCGACCGACGGCGCGCTTGCGGGCAACACGGCCACGGTGACGATCACCATCGCCACCACCGAGAACACCCGTCCCAATGCGGTGAACGATCAGTTCACAACGCCGGCCGATACGCCGCTGACGATCGCTGCCGCCGGCGTCTTGGCCAACGACAGCGACGCCCAAGGCGATGCCATGACCGCGCTACTGTTCAGCGGGCCGCAGCATGGCACGGTGAGCCTGGCAAGCGACGGCAGCTTCGCTTACACGCCGAGCGCCGGCTATGTGGGGATCGATTCGTTCATCTACCGCGTCTTCGACGGCCAGAAGTACAGCGCGCTGGCCGCAGTCACCGTGCGCGTGACCGCTCGGCCCGTCGCTCTGCATGCAGGCGCGCTCGAAGCCGTCGCCGCCGGACGCGACGACGACGGCTGGCTGGCCGATGCGATCGATGGCTTCTTCAGCAGCGAAGAGGGATGGGCGTAGAGTAGAACGGAGCCGCGCTCCGCTTTTCGACTGAACGAAGCATGGCTTCGTTCTACAGCTGACCCGCTCAGTTCGCAGAGCAGGTCGTTCGGGGTCGTTGTTCCGCGTAAGGAGGTGCGGGACAACGACCCATTTTGTGGAGAACGATGTCATGTTCCACTACGACTTCCCCTGCGTCACTCGTCAGGAAGGACATCACCACGAAGACAGGGAGGCACGGAGAGGACAGAAAAGGACGACTTTCACCGCAGATGCACTTAGACAGATGCGGGCCTGCACGGGCGTGACTTCGATTCGACAATCGTGAGCTGAGGCGGGAGGCAAGCGAAATTTCAATTTCAGGCGACATCCTGCAGCTTGTTAGCGAAGTCTTTCCCGGATGTTGGCGGCGGCAGCGGATTGCCGTCCTGCTGGTAGAGTTCAATCGTCTCGTCAACGATCTGGCACGGTTCCTCAAACGCTTGGCGTTCGTCATCGCCATGGCATCCGCCATACAGCAGTCCGGGCGAACTGCCGACATAGCATTGATCCTCTTCGGACCATTCGACGATTTGACGTAGCGGGCACTGGGTTTCATTGCATCCACTTCTTGAAGCGACCTCCAACCATCATAAGACCTAGTGCGCCCCAAACTGCGAGCGACATTGGTTCAGGAACGACGGTAGCATCCTGGATTGTGATTGAGAATTCATCGAGCTGGGTCGTAAAAGTCGGCAGCACCGGGCTGGGCGTGGCAACGTGAATCCCAAGATAGAGGTCGGAGAATGCATTGAGCCACGGTATGGCCACAAACGGGGATGATCCGGAGCCCGGTTGAGACAAGTCCTGCCACGAAAGTTGCCAAAGGCCGCTTGTTCGCGTGAACGTGAGACGTAGATCATGCCCCGGTGCGATGAGTGGGATGCCAGGGCCGCTATTGTACAACTGAGTGTCTCCGCTCCCTTGATTTTGGATGATTGCGAACACTGCCGGATCGTTAATCCCCGCGAACGCCAGATGATTTTCGTCAACGCCTGCATAGAGCGAGATGAAATCGCCGCCGGTTCGGACGTCAACATTTCGCACAATGGCGCTTATCGTGAAATCGCGAGTACCGATTCCTGGAACAAAGAACCCTGGGGTCTCAAGATTTCCAAGGTTGTTTCCGATCGGGCCAGGGAATTGATTCACTCCGCCATTTGTAGATTGAATCAACAGCGATCCGGCAATTGTTGAAAGCGAAAGGTTTGGATCGTTGCTCGGCAAAGAGAATCCGGTCCCCGGCAGGCGTGTTAAGAATCCAGTGCCTAACCCATTACCGTCCTGAATCGTCCCCGGCATAGGACCGTTGAACGAAAGAGAGATCGTGGCAGCGTGAGCTTCCACGATAAGCCCCAAAGACACAATGACGAACGCGACAACTGTGGTTCGCATGACTTCCACTTTCGGTCCTTTGATATTCGTGTTTTGGTTTTCTTTGGAATTTTTGCACGGCCGCATCCATATCTCAATAGTCGATGACCGACCCATCCTGATTCTTCGGCGCGGGCCATTTGAACTTCCTTTTCGGATCGGCGTTCACTTCGGCGAATTTGCTCTCGTCGATCTCGACGCCGAGGCCGGGGCCTTGGGGCAGAGAGGCGAAGCCGTCTTTGTCTACGTCCCAGTTCTTGCGCGCGACGCCGGGCGGCATGATGTGGCCGTCGAGGTAGGCTTCGTGGATCAGGAAGAAGGGGACGGCGGCGGTGGCGTGCAGGCTGGCGGTCAGGCCCAGCTCCGAGCAGGTGCAGTGCGGGGCGATGGGTGTCATGTAGGCTTCGGCCACGGTGGCGATCTTCTTCATCTGCGTGATGCCGCCGGTGTGCGCGCCGTCGGGCTGCAGCACGTCAAGGCATTTGTTCTGCAAGTAAGGAAGCATGCCCCAGATCGTGCGGTCGCGCTCGCCGGCGCCGAGCGGGACGTGAATCGCCTCCTTGATCCGCATGAAGACCTCGACCGTGCCGGGCACCGCGGGCTCTTCGATGAAGAGGACGTCGTAGGGGCCGATGGCATTGGCGAATTGAATCAAGAGCGGAGGCGGCATGCTGCTGTGGGCGTCGAAGATCACATAGCCGTCGCGCCCCACGCGCTCGCGGGCGTCCTTAACCATCTTCACGAGGTTCTCGACGCGCTCGGGGGTGCCGCTGAATTCGTGCGGCCCGCCGGTGCCGGGCTTGGTCGCCTTGGCCGAGGGATAGACGCGGATTTTGTCGCGCGTCGGCCCGCCGAGCAGGCGATAGACCGGCACGCCCCAAAGCTTGCCGGTGATATCCCACAGGGCCATGTCGATCGCGCTGAGGCAATGCACCATGAACGCGCCGCCGCGCATGTCGCGGTGCGAACGATAGACCTTCTGCCACAAGTGTTCAATGCGCGTCGGGTTCTCGCCGTCGAGCAGCTCGAACAGCGACTCCAGCAGCTTGCAGGCGACGTTCGGATCGAGGCCCGTGATCTCGCCCCAGCCGAAGATGCCGTGGTTCGTCTCGAGCTTGACGTACGCCTTGGTGCCCACGCGCGTCGCCTTGAGCGCGGTGAGCTTGATGGTGGTCGTCTTGTCTTCGACTCCCGCCGCCGGGTTCTGGGCGGCGGAGGAGACATCGGCCAGCATCGCAATGCCGGCGGCCATGGCGGAGGAGGAGAAGAGGAGGTTGCGGCGGTTCATAGGGGCAGAAAGGGGTGAAGGGAGGAAGGGGCGAAGGAGTGGACTGGACACTTAGGATGTCTGTTGCCTTTCTGTATAATATCCGCATTCACTGCGATCCCAGTGCGCGCTCTTTCTCAATTTGTTCATCGATAGATTGCTGCGAACCGGACTGCGACGCTGGTAGCGCTTGTGGGCCGTTATTTTCCCTTGCTGGGACGCTTTTTGTGGTAATAAAATTTCATGCGGCCCCCTGTGCGCCATGTTGATAGCGTGAAAGAAAGGCACGATGCAACTGGAATCGGCAGCGAGACTTGCGTCGACCGTCGTCGCCGATCGCTGCGGAAAAAATCCCTGTGCGCAACCCGGTGCTTACCACCCGCGAGAGGCGTTATAAAGACATTGTGTCTATAACTCGACAATGGATGTTCTTGAGCCACTAACGAATTGCTGAGAAACTCATGCCAACCCTGGCAGCTTCCCCTCGAAGCGCTGGTGCTTCGAGCTGTGGCTCTCGCCGAAACGGTCGGTTTTGACGCCCATGCGTTGGGCCATTTCGAGGTAGAGGTTCGCGACCGGCGTTTGCTTGGGGAAGGCGAGATGGCGGCCGGTCTTGAGGGTGCCATTGGCCTTGCCGGCCAGCAAAATCGGATAGTCGTCGCGGCCGTGGCCGCCGTCGGCCATGTAAGAGGTGTAGAGGAGCTGGCAGTGGTCCAGCAGCGGCGCGCCGCATTCTTCGACGTCCTTGAGCTTGCGGACCATCTCGGCAAACAGCAGCGTGTACCACTCGTGAATCTGGCGGCACGCCTCGCGCGCGATCGGGTCGGCGTCTTCAACCCGCCCGGCGTTGCCTTGATGCTCGAGCGTGTGGCAATGGCGCTCGTAGCCGACAGTGACGACGCCGGGAAACATCGCCTCGTCGCTACCTGCGGCCAGCGTGACGACGCGCGTGGTATCGGTCTGAAACGCGAGCACCATCAGGTCGGACATCAGGCGGATATAGTCGCCGTGCTTTTCCGGGTCGCGATGCACCGGTTGCGTGATCTGCCATTCGTTCACGCCGGGCGCGGGCAGGTTCTTGGGCAGCACGAGCGATTTGGCTTCGGGCGAATTGACGAAATCAGCGGCGGCCGCGCGCTGCTGCTGTTCGACAAAGGCGATCCGCTTCTCGATCGCACGGACGGCTTCCAGGTATTCATCGACGCGGCGGCGATCGAGCTGACCGAGCTTGCGCTTCAGGCTCTCGGATTCTTCCTTTACCAGGTCGAGCACGCTGCGGTCGAGTGACTCACTGCCGGCCGTTCCGCGCACGTTGTCGGCCGACTGCGTCGCTTGCTTGCGGAAATCGGGCAGCGTCGGGCGTCGGCCGCGAAACATCCGCTCGAAGACGAGCCGCGGATTCGCTTCGTAGGGCACCGGCGTGTCGGCGTTGAGGAAGGAGTACTTCGTTTCGTGATTGCTGAGGCCGAATTCGAGCGATGGCAGAAAGGTCTCCTCGCCCACGCGCTCGCCGACGAGTTGATCGATCGAAACGCTGGCGAACGACTTGCCATCCTTCTTGCCCGCGCGCTCCGCGCAGGTCAGATGCAGGTAGGCCGCGTGCTCGTGCCCATTGAGATTCTCGCCGTGGCCGGTCTGCGAAAGGCCCGAGAGAATCAGCAGATGGTCCTTGGCGAACTCCAGCGAGCGAAGAATCGACGGCAGCTTCGCCAGCGCGCCTTCCTCCTTCGGCTTCCACGATTCAAGGACCGTGCCGCCGGTGACGGTGAAGATGCCCATGCGCAGCGGAGGCTTCGCCTCTTCCGCACCGCGAGCGCGCTGGGGCAGCATCGCGTCGAGCAACGGGAGAGCCAGAGCGGCGCCAGCGCCGCGAAGGAGGGATCGTCGGGTCAGGGGCATGGTGGTGTGTGGTTAGTTGGTTCCGCGACCACAGGGCTTGTCCCCGTGGGGCGATCACTGGCCGGCTACCTGCGGACTCGCGCCCACAATTACTGTCGCGGTCGGGGCGAGCAAAGCTCGCCCTGACCGCGACAAATGGATCAAGGCGCGCTGCTTGATGTAGCTTCCCAGTGATCGCCCCACGGGGGCAAGCCCCGTGGTCGCGTGCAAGTCAGCTACTTCACCGTCTCATTCTTCCGATTGCCAAACGCATAGCTCATTGCGATCCCGCGGACCAACGCCCGCAGGCGGAAGTCGTCCTTCGCCATCGCGTTGTAGATCGCTTCGAGCTGCGGCTGGTCATGATACTCGATCTCCCGTCCCAAGGCGTAGATAAACATTTGCTCGGTCAGGTTGCGAAGGTACTCGTCCTGCCGGACGAGGATGATCTTTTTCAGCTCCTTGGGGCCGCTGAACTTCTGCCCGCCGGGCAGGACGCCGGAGGCATCGACGCGGTCATTGCCGTGCATTTCGCGATAGCGGCCGATAGCGTCGAAGTTTTCCAGGCCAAAACCGAGCGGGTCGATCTTTTTGTGGCAGGCCGCGCAGGTGGCGTCCTTCGCATGCTGAGCCAGGACTTCGCGAAAGTCCTTCGGCTCCTTGCCGGGTTCGTTTTCCTTGAGCTGGCTGGCATTGGCCGGCGGCGGAGGAGGCGGCGCGCCGAGGACGACTTCGAGAATCCACTTGCCGCGCATTGTGGGGCTGGTGCGGAAGGTGTGGGCATTGATCGTGAGAATGCTCGCCATCGAAAGGACGCCGCCGCGAACATCGCCTGACTTCAACTCGACGCGGCGGAATTCATTGCCGCTCACGCCGGCGATGCCATAGTGCTCGGCCAGCGGCGCGTTGAGGAAGGTGTAGTTCGCATCGAGCAGCGTCACCAGGCTGCGGTTCTCGGTGCGGAGGCTATCGAACAAGAGGAGCGTTTCCTCGGCCATCGCCTGGCGCAGGGCGGGGGTCAACGTGGGGAAGAACTCGGTGCTCGGCCGGGCGGCGGGCAGCTTGCGAAGCTGCAGCCACTGTGCGGCGAAGTTGTCGGCCAGCGCCCGCGCTTTGGGATCGGCAAGCATGCGATCGACTTCAGCGGAGAGGATCTCGGGATCGGAGAGCTTTTTGCCCGCGGCAAATTCGAAGAGCCGCTCGTCGGGCATGCTCGACCAGAGGAAATACGAGAGCCGTGTAGCGAGTTCGTAGTGGGAAAG
>JADMIO011135893.1_pt1 | contig 16089 bp, 17 predicted proteins | sample 8958161 | NCBI WGS metagenome assembly JADMIO01 (sample SAMN16585339, study PRJNA669376) | soil metagenome | isolation source: Crop rotation soil | place: USA: Cullars Rotation, Alabama | collected 2011
CTCCATCGTCAAACCCTTCAGCGTATCCTTTTTCTTGCACTTTTTTCCAAAGTTCAGGGAACTTGACTAGTACCTTGATACTTTTTCTAATCAATAATAATAATTCTTTTGAGGGCGCCTTATCCTGTTTTTGTATACTCAATTAACTAACTTAAAATCTTGGAGCAGCCAAAAAAGGAGGAGGGTCACGAACATTGAGCTGGAAAGTGTAACTTAATGCATATTCTCTAAATATCACCAAATCGTGGTTGTACCTTATTTCATATGGGAACATGTCATGTCATATCTCCCCAACCCGATCCCGTGAATTCGGGCAGTCGTTGGTTCAATACATTCAGTTGTTCTAAACGTATTAAAATAAATATTTTTATAAATTACTATAATAGTTTAAATCTATTTTTTTCTGCTATCTATTTGCATCACTGGCGTCTAGCTTCATTGATTTTATCATTTCCTCGACGATGGGTAAGAAGGTGTAAAATTTTGAGCTTTCCGTACTGTATAATAAAAAGTATATCTTATTACCTATTGCAGTCCACATTTGCATCACACTGAATGGCAATGGACTCTGCATTGAAGGAAGCGTCGACAGTGTTATCTTATAGGCAGGTTTACCGTTTAGGGTAGTAGGTCCTGAATTGAGAACCTTAAATTGCTGAGATGCATTTAATGACGTAAGGGTAAGGTTTGTGTAATCTTTTAAAGATACATTTTGCTCATATCTCAGCACTGATATAGAGAGTCGAGCAGGGATCGAGTCAGTTATGTTCGTTAATGGAGAATAAAATGCCACCACTTGACTATATTCTGGAAGGCCATTGGTAGAGAAGGTCCAGTTTGGAGGGTATTCTATAGATATACCATTAAATTTATCCACATAACTGAGCATGGAAGAATCGGAAACATTTTCCTTATTTGGCGCATGCCCGGCTGTTTCATTAAAACCGAATGAATTTCCAGGATTTTGGGCTCTGGCTACTGAGATGACATTACTGGACTGAGTAACAATAAAAGGCATTAGAACAATACATATAATTAGTGCCTTAGAGTACAGAGTCATTTTCAACACTTTTTAAAAGTATTAATCAAGTCACTTAAGAACCTTTGTAACTATAGGTTCAGGGAATTTCCAATTTGTTAAAATAATTCTATAATTTACAGATTCTGAGATTGTTACTGTAGCTGTTGAAAAAAATAAATAGTAACGATGGATGATGCATACTACTTTTCGAAAGATTTTAAGAATCCCAATGTGTGTAAAAACCAAAATTAAGACATGATGTTCGTGGTTGACTTTTGCCATTTCTTATTACAATCGGTAAACTAACCCAATCGAAGTATCGCGGCCTTGACGATTACCGAACTTGTGTTAGGTTGGCCGTGCTATTGCTTGTTATAGTGGTATTTGTTGTAGGATTTGTCGGCTGCCGCAGTTTCACCAGACCGGCAATTTCTCCGCCTGGGTGGTCCTTTGTAAGAATATTAACAAAAGTTTGTGAACTATTCATCTGGGATTTAAGGGCTTCCAATGTTTTTCCTTGCATGGGCCCTTGCAGGTCGCTAGGAGTAATTAACCCATTCATTAAAAGACCTGTCGTAGTTTTTGAAAGATTGCTTACTTTGATAAGATTGACAATAGGCTTTCCATTAAGACTATTATTCCCTAGGTAAAGATTAGCACCGGTTATGTTACTTAATCCAGTAATGTTGACCTTCCAATTTATTGATTCCTTCTTGGATTTAAAACTCGCTGAACCTTTAGCAGTCGATTTTACTTTTGGGATCTCGTTCTTTCCCGATAGTTTTGCTTTGTATTTTTCTTTTGCTCCATTTACGAGCGTTGAGCCTACCGCGCCAATTACGATCAAAGATGCTAAGGCTATTCCAATAACAATTAGAGAAAGGTATCGCATAATTGAAGTAAATATAGCTGCCTTTATATCTTTTGTAGGCCGCTGTTTTGTACCGAATATTTCATACTGATGTGACAGGGGCATAGTAACCCAGCTTGGCCCGCAGTCGGTTTTCTTATCTCCCTCTCGCCATGTAATTCTATTTAAGCAGAGTGCGATAGTAGTTACGAACATAAGTAGTCCTCCATGCTCATCGCTTCGATAGACCGGTGCTCGAATCCATCGTCTCAAACTTATGGTAGCCTTAAATGATGCGAATCGTTGATTCTATATTAACCATAAAATACTTGGTTGTAGTAAATGGTACAGTTGGAGTTAGGGGGAGTCAAAGACAATAATTCTAGGTTATTGACGAAGGTGGTTGAAGGACCGCAGGCGTCAGAAAGGCTAGTACAGCCGATAGAGGAATGTGAATGGCTTTATGGTTGTTCGTCATTTGGCAGCTTAAACCTACTTGGTAGGCTGGTCGGAAAATCACTTACAAAAATTCTGAACAAGCGTAACAATGGTAAACACAAGGGGGTTCGATGGATAGGGAAAATTGATACTAAAGAAGATATAGAAATTGTCAAAGATTACTTGCACATAGGCCTGGAAATTAAGCACGTAAACTCAATTCCCGTCAACTTTATTGTAACCGACAAGGAATTCAATTTGACAATTGACAACATATTGGATGGCAAACATAATCTCCCTTCTACCGCCCTGGTAAGCAATGACCCATCCTATATCGAACATTTTAATTCTCTTTTTGAACGGTTATGGAATGATCGGTCTAGCATAAATGCTTCAGACAGAATTCTAGAAATAGAGGAAGGCGTAGAACCTGAAGAAATAAGGATACTGTCTGACACAAGAGAAGTGCATAGGCTGTACGTTGATCTGATTAAATCTGCTTTATCGGAAATCTCCATAATTATAGCCACTCCTAATGCGTTACATCGGGCTAGGAAGATAGGCATTATCGATCTATTATTTCAGGCTGCAGATGAGCGTAAGATAAAAGTGAATATGATTATTCCCAATTATGAAGAGGGAGTTGCCGATCGTGACGCAGGACTAAATTTTGGACATGAGGTATCTGGAATAGAAGAACTATCACAAAATCATCCAAATTTTGAATTTAGGAGAAATGTACCTTTCGTTCATCAAAGCAGCAAGATCAAATCAACATTTTTACTAGTTGACAGGAGTTCATCATTGATTATTGATCTCAAAGATGATACTCAAAATGATTTCATGTTGGCAACTGGTTTCGCGACTTTTTCCAGCAGCCTGTCGCGTACTCAGTCCTACAGTTTTGTGTTTGATACTATATGGAGGCAGGCTGAATTATACGAAAAACTAAAACAACATGACGCAATGCAGAAAGAATTCATAAATATAGCAGCGCATGAGTTAAGGACGCCTGTCCAAGCAATTGCAGGATACTCGGAACTTTTAGACAAATTCCCTGAAAAAAGTACGGAGTATAAAAATGCTATCGCTAGAAATGCCGATAGACTAATGAAATTGTCTTCTAATATCTTAGATGCAGCAAGAATAGAATCTCAAACCTTTAAACTGGAAAAGACTGAATTTAACCTCGATGACAAGATCCGAAATGTAATCAAAGATATTGAGGGAGCAACTCGGAAAGGGGATGGAGATAGATTCAAAAATGATGTTTCTCTAATTTTTGAGAAACCCCAATCAATAAAAGTCCTGGCAGATAAGGTGAGGATATTTGAAGTCATTTCAAATTTGATTAACAATGCACTGAAATTTACAGAAACTGGATCGATAATTATAAGCGCATCAGTGCGTGGGACAGAAGCATTGGTAACAGTCATAGACTCTGGGAAAGGCATAGATACGGAGTTATTTCCTCGTCTATTTACAAGATTTGCATCCCGGTCTAATCACGGAACTGGGTTAGGCCTGTTCCTCTCTAAAAAAATTGTAGAGGCCCATGGCGGTAAAATATGGGCACATAACAATCCGAACGGAAAAGGGGCCACTTTTGCATTTACGTTACCGATTCAGACAAATAGTTAAACAATCCAACTCTAATGGCGAGTCTGCACTTGATCCAACCGAATACTTAAAGTAGTCTTTAGAATGACAAGTCTGTCAATCTCAACAGCCTATCAATCTCAACATTTAGGATCCTAGTCTGACGTATGCAATAGAACATAGTTAATCAAAGTATGTTAGTCAGCGACGAACACATCTAGACAATGGTAGTCGTCAAAGAAGTTATCTCCGCACTTCAATGGCGTTAGGCCCTTAGGGATCTCCTTCCCGCATGAAGAACAAACAAACTTTGTTTTGCTTACAAAAGAATTTATTTTTTCTTGTAATACAGTTATAATCTATTTTGAACATTAACTATCTATGCGTACTTCACCTATGTTATTGGCGGTTTTCATAGTTGCTTGTACAACAAGCTCTTATACTACTTTTGCGCAGCTCGGTGTGGACAATCCTGTAGACAAAAAGGCCCTCTCCCAGGTCGGACTTAGTAATCCTTTGATTTATAAAATATCTGATAAAGGAATTTACAATATAACGGTCAAATCAGGTCAATCATCTCCTTTAAGCGGTCTGAATTTTGAGATTGTTTTTCTAAACGCAAGTTTCAAAAATACAAACGCTCCGCTGCCTGGAGCTGAATCGAATATTACACTCGACAATCCAGCTGCTATAGGATTAACGGTTCCATCCACAGTCGAACATGTGATCCCTGTAAAGAGCTTTAATATGGTATTAACATCCAGTGATGGAAAGGAGCTTTCAAAGAAGATAAATGAAGTTCCAAGGGGTGGAAGAATTCTTGAGAATATTGATTTGAAGGGATACATAGGGAATATAACCATAAATTTGTACGACATTGTTCCTGATCCTGTCGTTACTGATTCTATAAAGAAGCAATTGAATACGTCCAACGATACAGCGATCGTTGATTCTGCAGAATTGCAGGCCCGAGTACAGAAATCATAAGTACGCAAATGACTAAAGCATAACAGGACATAAACTCTTGCGAAAGTATTTTCTATAAGTCAACTTTGCACACGATCGGCATTTCTTTTTTGTGTGTGTCCTTTTCAATTAACTTCCGAGTTCGGGCTCCCATTTTCTTTTCCTGTGGACTACTAAGTGGCTCGTTATTCTCAAGTTTTTGCAACACCTTATCAATGACTGCGTAGTTGAGCCCTAGCTCTTTTTCAGCCGTATGTCCCTTCCATAGACGAGCGGTAATATGACATTAAATGTCGCGCCGGCCTCATTCTTGTTATTTTCGCCGCGTATCGTCCCCCCATGAGCCTCTACGATGCTCTTAGAGATAAACAGTCCAAGTCCTGTACCGGTAGGGGATGTTGTCGCGAACTTGCTAAACAATCGTGGCGCAACTTCGGAATCGATTCCTTGACCCGTGTCTTTGACAGAAATAACAATTTCATTCTTGATCTTTCTGACAATTACTAGTATAATACCATGTTTGGTAAATCTAACTGCGTTAGTCACTAGGTTTGAAACAACCTGAGATATTCTGGTCCTGTCAACTTTCATATGAATATCGCCAGGAAAGTCTAAATATATTTTAATATCACCTCCTTTACGTTCAATTTGTTCTCTGAATTCTGTTACTATCTCTAAAAGTAAATTTTTAAGACATATATTTTCAAAATTTAGATTAAGGGTTTTACTTTCGATCCTCGTCACATCGAGTATATCCTCTGCTAACTGTTGGAGACGCTCTGCATTTCTAATCACGATGTCAAGCAATTCTCTGCCTTCTGTGGTACTTATATCAGATTTCAAGGACTCTGTCAGACTTAGTATTGGTTGTATGGGAGTTCTCAGCTCGTGGGCAGCCACGTTGATAAATTCCTTTTGCATCTTGTCGTGAACCCTAAGCTGTGTCGTTAGGTCAGTTTGGGTCCAAAGGTTCTCAAACATAGCAACATAAGACAGGACCCCTGCTTTACTGCTAGAATACGTAGACAGCCCTATAGCGTCAAAGAAATTGTCTTTAGAATCGTCTTTAAGCTCCATCACCAAAGAACTTTTTTTATCAGCCACTAGAACTGTGGCTCTGCCAGAAATGGCTTCAATATACTTGATATTAATTCCCTTCCGTGTGTAAACTTCTACGGCTGCCGAAGTTCCTGACGTCATAAGCACCCTAGACTTGACACCGTTATCTAATACTACTTTTGCCAATTGATCTAGTATTCCTAGTTTTTTCTGACGCATGACAGAATTTTCAGTTGGAAAAATTAGTAGGATTTCATCCGTTGCGTTCATTAGTGTTGCGACATATATCTCATGTGCCCTTTTTGGGTTTTGTATTACTTCAATTTCATTTTCAATTCCTTCCTCAATATCGTTTATTCTCAGATTTGCGTCGATACCATCTTCCCACAATTGCTCGAATACGGCAGCGAATTGTTTGACATAAATGGGTTCATTACTTGTTAATAGGCTTTGGATCATTTTTCTTCCCCTAAGATCCTCCAGATTTACCTGTATCTCTTTGTCAGTAACGACAAAGCTTAAAGGCAGTATGTTTTTAACATGCCTGACCTGCACCCCAGCCTCTACAAATTTTTTTACTAAAGTTACTACATTCTTGTCTATAGTAACAGCCATCCTGATACCTTTATGTTCTTCCCGGCCTTGTCTTGTGAGTACGTCTTTATACATTCCAAAAAAGGTCTTATATATAAGGTCTAATCGACCTGGCTGAGGGCAAGACATTATCTCATAAGAATTCAATATTTCAGTCTTGATCCTGGCAATTATGCTCTCATCGTTTTCGATCAAGAGTGTTTCTATTGGAACTTCATCTTCTTCAATTTCTTTTATTATCTTTTCGCCATTTATGGAGTTGTTCCAAAGATTCTCAAAGATATAATTTTGCTGGTCTACAATCTCCTCTTTGTTGCTATAAATAAGGTGGGTCAGAAAGTCTTCTCCGCTTGCCTCACCCATGTACTCTTTTTCGCTTACTGCAAAAACGCCTACGACTCCGGCCAAGTGGCGTACCTGGCTATATTTCATAAGCTCTTTGCAAAATTTCAAGTTATCCTTTGTAATTTCCGTAATATATCTGATTGATATGCCCCTCGCTTTGGCATTTACATAACCTTGCTTTATCCTCTCTGACATGGAAAATGGGGGAACGGCCGAATCAACACACAAATTCCAGCATTTTTTACTATTATGCTGCCAAGCAAGGATTGTATTCACCACTTGTTCCTTCCCGTATATGACCTCAGTCTTTTCGGCTGGAAGTGATTGCTCTATTCGTTTTATCGCTTCTACCGCGGGAACAGCCTTGTTCCAAAGAGCTTCAAATATGAACTGCTGTTGATCCACTATTGCTTGAAGATTACTGTAGATAACTTGGGTAACAGGGGTCGCATCTTGCAACGATGTCGATGCAATAAACTCGCTTTCACTAACGCTGAAATTACACTTTATTCCTTCTAAATGCCTCAAGTCCGCGATCGTTGCTAATTCCTTACTGTATTGTAAATTTGACTCATTTATTTCAGTAATTATTCTTAACTTTAATCCTCTTTTTAAGACACTATCCAGACCGTCCTTATAAACTTCCACCGCCATCATTACAGAAGGACCATTCGAGTCGGTGCATGAAGAGATCAATCCCCTTGCGTTTCTTTGAAAATTCAGAATTACCTTGCTGACGGGCTCTGGGCCTTCTACTACTGTGGTATATTTCCTTTGATTCTTTTTATCTAACTGTGCTCACGTCCTACTCCAGTTTTGACCTTGTCTCTGATCCATTATTTTCAACTATGTTACTGCAGAAGAATCGCTGTTGAGAATCTCGTATATTTTTTCCAGTAGATCCGCATTCGTAACGGGCTTTCGAATAAATAACTTTTTATCCAGGTTTGAGAATTTCTTCTCACGAAGCTTCTCAAAAAATAACTCGCTGGCAGTCAAAAAACAAATCTTTGTATCATTGTCGATCTTTTTTATCTCCTGATAAAGTTCAAAGCCATCCATCCTGGGCATTTTAAGATCCAAAATTGCCAAATCGTACGTTCGCGCCTTAAGCATTTCCAGAGCGTACACCGGATCTTCAAAAGTGTCCACGTTGAAGCCTGCACGACTTAAAACTACCTTCAGTGCGGCATTTATGTCCGGTTCATCATCAACAAGCATTATCCTTGTTTTTCTTTTTTCATTTTGCGTATCTTTACCATTAATCGGTATTTCTGTTTCTTTCTTTCCCATTTAACCGGTCATTTTATCCCCCTCAGTTACGCCTAGTATCCTTTTAACAGTGGTAATAAAATAGTCCCTCGGTACGGGCTTTTTGAGAATATTTTCAATTTGGATGCCTGGCAAAATGCTTATCAGTTCATCCGATGCCTCGAGGGCACTTACAAAAAGGACTTTAATATTTTTGTTTAGAGCCTTTAATCTGTAATAAAGTTGTAATCCATTAAGTCTTGGCATCCGGATATCTAAGATAATTAAGTCATAAAGGTCGGGTCTAGCCAAAGCAAATTGTTTGATAGATTCATTTGCATCCCTGAAAGTCTTTACACTGATACCCTGTGAGTTCAATATTGCTTCGAAGGTAGTGAGAATATCTTGGTCGTCATCTACGACCATGACAGTATATTGACCAGGCAAAAGATTCTTACTCTTTAATTCAGATCGGTTTTCAATCTGATTGTGGAAACTTGAAGCAGAATCAGAAGAAGTAGTAGTGAGCGTACTAATTCCTGACGGTTTTAATTCAGGGATTTCCATAAAATCCCCGATGGTAGGACTATCGTACCTGCTGGCAACGCTGTACAGAGGATAGCCGCCCGCTATACCAACTGAATACTGTCCTGCTGCCTTCAGTTCATAGTCGTTCTTGAGCGAGGCTATAGACTTTATAACAAGATAAAGATCGCTTCCTATGATCATAGTATTTGGTTTTGCGTACCGGTTTATCTTGGCACAAAGGTTAATGGTAGTACCGAATAGATCATCTCTATCTGACGTAATAGATTTAGCAACAGCTACTCTTCCATAGTCGGCGCTGACTCGGTATGCCATAGAAGGTAGCGATTCTTCATATAATTTATCGTTAATAACCGTATTGGCAGCTATCATGGTAAGACAGCACTCCATTACGTTTCTGAATGCGCATTCATTAGACGAGTCTGAGGTATTTGGGAAATAGTAAACTACACTATCTCCCGAGTTTTTAATTACCTTTCCTTCAAAATTTCTGGCAATAGTTGCCATAGTATTAATGAAGATTGTATAATATTTTTTAATATCCTGAGAATCGGTCATTCTCGCAGTAACAGATGTAGAGTTTACCATATCTATGATGCAAACGCAGTAGTTCTCAGAGCGGCCCGAAAATTTGATTTCATCTTCTGCGGCCATTTTCCCATCAGGATATCTCCTTCTGTACGTAACGAAGCAAGCCTATTTTTGTTGAAAAGACGTATACTCTCAGGTTTCTCCATCGATCTTCTCTACCCGCCTCCCTTACTTTTTGCTCGCCGATAATTCCTAAATCTTTTATCATTATGACAATTCTTATTGGCCTTCCTACGTTATAGGCTGTAATAATAAGCAGTACGGAGTTGTATTCTATCTTCCTGAGAAATAAGCTTACGTTATGACTGCTCTAAAAAAAGGGGTAACCTGATTGTGAAGGCAGCGCCACTAGCCGGCTCAGAATTATTTTCAGCCCATATATCTCCCCCGTGAGCCTCGATAATGCCTTTTGAAATAAATAATCCCAGGCCAGTCCCTGTGATCGACTTTGTTGTAAATTTAGTAAATAATTTTCCCATCATCTGCTCGTCGATCCCGCTACCCGTATCTTTAACTTTTATGAAAACAGATTTAGAATTTCCTTCTTCGCTGCTACCCGTGAAAATGGAGACATCTATCTTTCCCTTTGATGTGAATTTCATAGAATTATTTAGTAAGTTTGCCAATACTTGGGCGAGCCTGCGCCGGTCACCTTTAACTACGTAGTTTTCAGTTTTGTGGGAATGCAAAACCAATTGTAACTGGGGATTTTGGAGTCGATCTTTTGCGTCCTGAACTGCTCGAAGTACCAGTTCGTGAAGATCAATTACTTCTGATTTTAGCTGCAGCGAATGCATCTCAATTTTTGTACTATCCAAAATATCCTCAGTAAGCTGTTGTAACCGGGACGCGTTCCTAACTATTATTTCCAAGTACTGTATTCTCTGATTATTTTCCAGAGTAACATTCTGTGATAGCAAATGTTGTGACAATGCTAAAATCGGCTGAATCGGAGTTCTTAATTCGTGAGCTGCCATACTGATAAACTCGTTTTGGAGTCTATCATGAATCTTCAGCTTCTCAAAAAGGGCATTTTGATTCCACAGGGTTTGAAAGATAGATACGTAAGAACTTACTGTGGCCGTACTGTTAGAGTAGGTCCCTAACCCTATCGCCTCTACTGAATCTTGTTTACTATCGTCTTTGAGTTCAATTACAAGGGAGATTTTTCTATCTATTACCATAACGGAGACTGTTATTTTAGATTCTTCCTCTATTCTTCGGATTTCAAACCCTTTTTCTTCACGATATAAAGCTTTTAACTCAGTTATTTGCTCGTCGAAAGGAACGAGGATTTTCACCTTGACGTTACGATTAAGACAGGCTTTTCTGGCAATTGAGATCATCCCTGCTCGTGCTTGTCTATGAAAGGCGTTAGAAGAAGAGAAAATGCCGAAGATCTCTTCATTGGCAGAATCTATCAGGTCTCTGGTTAGCCTCAGTATCTGATTTGGGTCGTTTATGACTTCTATAGTATCTGCTTTCATTACAGATCCGCCTTTACTTCACCAGCGACCTTATTTTCGTTTTTCCTTTTAATAAAAAAATGTACATCTGTTCTTGTTACCACCCTGCCTAGTTCACCATCGAATAAACTTGCTCCAAGAGTTCAGTGTTGGTTACTGGTTTTTGAATAAAATGCCTTTCTCCTAATTTTGGGGCTACGTCATCTTTGTATTTTCCATAGGTTTCTAGGTCCTTTAGGGCCGTAAGAAAAAGAGTTTTAAATTTAAAAAGAGAACTTTTTGATTTCATTTTCGAGTAAAGTTCAAATCCACTAATTCCAGGCATTCTAATATCAAGTATTATCAAATCGTACAATTGAGGGTCGAAGCTTTTTAGTGCACTGGCAGGGTTGGTGAAAGTATCTACTGAAAACCCATATTTTTCCAGCACTATTTTTAAGGAAAGTGCGACGTCAGCCTCGTCATCGACTAAAAAGATTTTCTTTCTCTTCATTATTATTAACTCATACCTCCATGTTTAGATTGATTGTGGCTGCTACTTCATTCTATGTAAGAATGCGTTATGATTTGTAAATACTTTTCTTGATACATGATCGTTGAAGGCACAGCAGGTGGCTCTTATGACCATCGATGGGTGATGAAGGATATGAGGCATATGTTTTTGATACAGACAGGAGAATTTTTCAGGTCTCCGTGGTTGAAGGTATTTACAAAAACGGTACGCCCTACTATTGGACCGATCAGCCCTGGAGGGACCGCATCAGAATAAATGAATGTATATCTACCAACGCAACTCTACTTGAATCAATAAGGATTGATTCTAGGAAGGGGAATAATATTACCAAGAAGTATCCCGATATTTAGGCCAAAACCTGAGATCTTGATCATCGCTAGCTAGAAAATCTAGCTTGACTGAATAATAGTTAAATAATCTTCTGTAATAATCTTACTTAACATAGAATTGCAAACGACGATGAGATGCCAGATTTGTGGTAAGAGAACCCATGAGCTTCGCAATTGGTTCGATAAGATGGTTTGCAAAAAATGTCTCGAATCAACTTTAGACCTGAAATTAGAAATTAAAGGCTAAATGGCATCATATTTTTTCTCTCTCGTGCCCTTCCAAACATCACGTGCGTACCTATTTGCAGCTCTGAATTCGTTCAAACTAGTCTAAGATTGCTATATCTTTTTCAGCAACTATTTTTTCCGGCCTCATGCGAACAAGTACCGTCCCTTCTCCACCATTGGTTTTCCCGTAAACTGCTGCTTTTTTCCTACCCATATATCGAGCAGCAATTTTAGTTGCCCAACTTATAGTCTCCTTTTCTTTGTATGAAAATATCTTTGCTTTACCTCTAAGGAAAACAAATGAAAATGGCGGCTCTTGATCGTCGACACATAGGCTCACCGCGTTATTGCGTTCTATATTTTGGGCTTTAATTGAATCAACACCAGTTGTAAAGTAGATGTCACCGATTTTACCCCTCTTAGTCCCACCGTCTAATACAAACCAAATGGGAACTACATGCGGATTTCCGTCTTTATCAACTGTTCCAAGCTTACCAGTAAACGTACCTTTTTTTAGAAATCCTCTGATCTCTCTATTGGACATTTCTGTCATTGGGAATACGGATCCTACATACAATATAGCGATGTCTATCTAATATACCTACAAATTATAAACTAAAGATAACGAACTTTTAGTTGCTAATTCACGTACAAACTTTTAGAAACCCATAACTTTATCAGAACGGTTGCGCGAAAACTAATTGTAATAGATAAAATGAATAGATATTGTGGAGAAAAACCAATTGAAATTACAGCGGCAAATAACCAAACAGAGGCGACCATAATTTTATTCAATGTCCAATCGTCGTTTTGAAAATTTATTAAAGTATTTCTAACTATTATGTTATACTTATCATAAGTTATCGTTAGATCATTTTTCGTAGTTATTAGGTAACGTTCAGACATGAACAATAATGATGAGAGTGCAATATATGAAAATGTAAAATATTAATGGATTAAGAAATAATTTTTTTGACTGACATCTTTATTTATTGCTACTTACAATACTCGGGCTTCTCAACGCAAATAAGGTGCTGTGTTCCATAGATCACTGTATCTCCAAAATGCTTTTCGGTCTTTACTGGATCAAACCAAAAGCTCACCGCGCTATTGCCCATAAGTTTAACGCTTATCGGAACATCCTTTACAGGTCCGTTCTTCATAGTGACAGTAACTGTTCCATTTAAAGTGGTGCTATTGTTGCTAACTGTCGGACTGCCATTTATCTTGAAGTCGGAGATAGTATGAGTGTGAGGAGAGGTTCCATCGAGTTTTATCATATAAAACGAGGCATTTATGACCGGAGAGGAGCTATTAAAATTCTCAATTCTAAAAACCCCGGATATTATCCAAGCTGGTTTACCATCTTCACCATTCTGCAAGCTCGTTAAAGCCCCTTTTAAAACGTTCCCATTTGTCAATCCAAAAATGGCGTTAATCGGAATAAAAATAGAAAACACTGATGATAAGCTGATTATAGCAAGCATAGAGATTAATCTTTGGCCCATGCAATTAGGTTGGAACACAAGTATAAAAGTAGTTTCAATTCATGCGTGGAACTATTGGTCAACCAAATTTGTAAATAAACAAAGACAGATTTCAATCAAACAAATAATGCAAAATTTGATGCAACATTTTAAATGGTTATGCTGATAGGTCTGCTACACACCAGCACCGTGCTTCGAATTTCTCTCTTCAAAAAAGAGAGATCGGAAGAGAATTTAGTCTGTCGCAGATGGGGGTGAGAAGATAATATTGACGGGCGTTTATCTGGAGATTCTTGTCCGGTTGTGATATTGAATCACTTGTAAAGGAATTTGTACAAAGTATAAAGCTACCGTAAGCCTGCGACTTGCAAGCAGCCTAGTTTTTCGTATGGCATGATCTATTGAAACTCATTTATCTAATGTGAACTTTATGATGTACAAGATCCATTAGTCTTCTAGGTTAATGGATTGGTAGGTTGGTGATGGAATTCTTGTGCAAACGAGCGTTTCCATCGACCTACTCTCTATAACTTTAGCGTGTTTATCTCTTTCATTGTAGCTTTTACAACTCTTGGTTTTTAAATAGTCATGCGGCATCTAAAAATAATCTAGACTAAAATTGTTCCTCTAAAGTGGTTAAGCTTTTTGTCACAAGATTGGTTGCTCGTTAATTGCTAATCAACCTGCGAATCCAAAGGGGTTGGTATTTCCTACCTCCAAAGGGAGAGTCAAGCTTGTCGAAACAATTATGTAAAGATTAGACAGGCTGGGGTATAGGTTCATTATTGCCTTGAGGTTCTCTGTGTTGTTACCACTCTGGGATAGTCCTGAGCCAAAGCAGTTGTCCATCTGTTTTCCAATCTCGCCAAAATCAAGGCTTCCTGATTGAAGATTTTTCATTAAATTAGACATGCAATCTGCTACGGAATTAGATGCTTGGGATCTTATGATAACAGGACTGCCCGCAATATATCTTGCCAAGTATAATTCATGCGTGTTTCTGGTACGTACATCTGAATTCAGAAATATAGATACTGTAATGAATACTCCAAAAAATAAACATACATACAAAATATATCTTATAGGCTCCTTCATATACCATATATTAAATTCTAGTTGGTAAAACTTTTAAGACAAACAAACACTTTTGTCTGCTTTTCTCCATGAAAGCATTCATCGGTCACTAGTGCGGCAGGCTGTACTCAACACCGATGCAATCAAATTTCTCTATCGGCTCTTAAATGAAATTTGGCTTCAATATCGGGTACTAAATGTCTCAACTTACATTTCCCGGGACAAGGAAAATAAAATTTATCTTGCATAGTGTCTATGATACTCTAGTATGGACGATGCACAGATATCCGTTGCTAACACATTTGGCGTATTTATTGGGCTTCTCATCATACTTGTAGATGATCCAAAACAGTACGCGAACCTCATATTTTTTGCCGTCAAGAGGTAGTTCTTACCGAGGGTATCATGACACAGGTTGACTGGTATATTGAAGGAGCCGAGTTCAGGAATTGTAACTGCGACTACGCCTGTCCCTGTCAGTTCGAGTCACCCCGTCCCATGCACAGAGACTGTCATGGCTTCGAGGCTTTCATGGACACCGACCAAAACATAAAAATTCTGATCAGGGCAAGATATAGAGTATTATTAATATGAGCAAGCCCGGAATTGAATCTGATCAAAAAAAAGATGGCCAAAGGAAAAATTGGGATAGTGTTGCTGCTGGATGGCGTAGATGGTGGAAAACTGTAGAAAATGGAGGACAAAAGGTCAGTGATACACTAATCAAATTGGCAGAGATTACGCCAGGACAAAAAGTGCTGGATGTAGCTACAGGTATTGGAGAGCCGGCAGTTACGGCGGCCCGGATTGTAGGCGCCAAAGGTCATGTTACTGCTACAGATATTTCTCCCGAAATGTTAACAATTGGAAGGGAGCGGGCTGAACATGAAGGTTTAAAAAATATAGAATTCAAGGAAGGTGACGCCGAAACGGTCAGGCTACCTAGTTCATATTTTGACGCAGCCCTTTCCAGGTGGGGTCTAATGTTTTTGCCCAATCTTTCAAGAGCTTTGGAAAACATATGCAGTTCACTTGTTTCTGGTGGAAGATTTGCTGCCGCCGTCTGGGCCGAACCCACGAAGGTTCCTCAACTCAACTTGCCAATAACAATTGTAAGAGAAGAACTTCAGCTCCCGCCGGCTCCATCAGGAGTTCCAGGACCTTTCAGTCTAGCTGACTTGAGTGTCCTACGAGATTCACTGCTTCAAGTAGGATTTAGAAATATTCAAAGTGAGTACGTCCAAGTTACATTTGAATTCGAGTCGGCCGAAGATTTCGTTACCTTTACAAAAGACATAGCCGCACCTGTAAATATTATGCTGGCTAATGAGTCTGATGAACGGAAAGCCCAGATATGGAATAAAGTTACTGATCATGTAAGAAATCTGTACAGTAAAGATAACGGTCGTGTGAAGCTGGATAATGAAGCGATGTGTTTGGTAGCTAGGCGCCAATGAAGAGAGAACATAGTCCCTATTATGGCACTCTTGATCTTTTTCCATCCATTAACATTTTTGAGTCTTGACCTTCGGTCTCCTAAAATTCTATAGTGTGAAGACTGATCTGTGTTATAAAAAAAATTATTCAGTAATCTCCAAAAATATTTTACAGCATTTTAAGCAAAAGAAAAAGACGTTGGAAACTCTTAATATAATACAGTAGAAATACCATATTTTAATCTTGAAAAATCAATTGATATAATATCAGTGCTTTATTGACTTCATCGTATTA